>Ga0157363_1007025_pt1 | contig 10637 bp, 3 predicted proteins | sample AttsexASBM1_FD_111477 | JGI IMG/M metagenome (GOLD analysis project Ga0157363, IMG submission 111477) | Fungus gardens microbial communities from leaf cutter ant in Ribeirão Preto, State of São Paulo, Brazil - Atta sexdens ASBM1 | ecosystem: Host-associated > Fungi > Mycelium > Unclassified ...
ATATACATAAATTTCGAAATATTTTATAATTTTTAAGATCTTTTATTTTATAATTTCTGAAGGAAATTCAATTGAAAATATTGAAGATATTTACTTTTTAAAAACCTTTATAAATATAAAATACAATAAATTTTAAAAAATATAAAATATTATAAGAATTTTTTACCAGCGAATTTATTTATATCTTTAACACACACTCTGAAATTCAAGTCTGTCTCTAATTATATTAAACTAATATTACGAAAAATTTAATTAGATTATTCTATATGTAGATATTGAAATAAAGCAATAAAGTCTTTATAGTTGTAAGTCTGAATTACTAACTGTAATTATAAAAAACATTTATAATCAACGATAAGATACCGATGCTAAGAATATATGGTATCAGAAGTAAATCTATCGAGACGTACATATGAAAAAACAGAAGAGAACAGCGGGCCGATTCTTACTGATTTTCTGTACCGCGCCAGGGAGACACGAAAGCGATATCGCGTATACGTATCCCTCGGGGGTGCGATGGTTATTTTTATTTATGAGGAAACCACCATGAAAAGGGACCCGCCGTCGCCGCCACCGCGGCTCGACAAACCCTGTAGCAGCAATCTGTTGGGATTTCCACAAGTTGAATTCTCTTGGTCGGCATGCCCAGGGCGTGTCGAGACTTAACGATAATCGCGTCTACTTTTTCATCGATTCTTCTACTCTATCGGATCCACGGACGGGCTTTTAACGATATAACACAACGATACAACTTAAAGTCTGATATATATCTTATAGTTGTCCAGGATTCCAGCTCCTCGAAAGTTGGACTTTTTATTTACAGTAATTAATATATTTTTTGAATATTTTTGCTTGTTCTAAGCCACTTTCTCAGAATTTCTCTCTCTCTCTCTCTCTCTCCCCCTCCCTCCCTCCCTCTCTCTCACTCTCTACAATTTATACAATCCTCTTCACTGAAAATTACCTCGAAAAACGTATCGTGCATCATCTTGTTATTCATTCTATTCCGCTGAGTTTATTTCGTTCTCGTCGGTATTCGGGGAAGATAATTGTCGCGGGAAGAGCAAAAGCCGCCGCAACAAATTCAACCCCGAAGAGCCTGTAATGCGTGTGTCTACGCAACCACGGTAGGGTCGGGCTAGTTGCGTAGCCTGCGGCCGAAATCCCACGGGTCCCATAACGCAGTTGGGGGATACAAAGCCGGGGGATATCCTTCGCTGTTATCGCGTACCGATGCTTCGATGCCATATGCACGAGTGGTTATGCGTTAAGGATGTCGTTGCACGAGCGGCGCACGGTCGAAACACGCGTTTTCTGAGACTAAACTTGCTCGCAGTGGGATGAAATGTCGATTTAGTGGGACAAAAAATCTAAAAGGATAAATTACTTTTAAAATATGAATCGAATTTTACCTTATACAATAAAACATACCATAATTAATAATTAATAATTATGTATTTCACATTATAATATCCAAAAACAACTGCAAAAATATATATACGAAGATTATAATTTTCGGTTTTTTTTCATAATAATGCAAACTATTAATGAGTATTTTTTGTTTTACGATCATCTGCTGCATAGAAAAGTTAATTGTTTTGAATCTTGCAATTAAAAATTCCAGAAAAATTCTTAATTTAATTTAAATATTATTTGAGGTCACAAGACTAAATTATATAATTTTTGCAAACAACAGCGAAAAGTTGCAGATCTGTGACACATGGAAAGAATTGTTTTTGTTAAAATATCTAAAAATTTAGCTATAAATTTAGTTATAAATTTGACAATAAAGTTGTTGTACTATCAAAATAATTACGTTGTAGGATGCTTAAGTTGGTCATTAAACTGTCATAATTTTTTGCAACATTATTAATTATGCTTAAGTATCCTCTACATTATTTTGATCCAACAAAATTTTTTTCAGATCTGTATTTATCATAATATAAAATAATTAAATTTTTGTAAATACTTCAGCTAATCATTCTTTCCAAGTAATATAATCAGAGCAAAGATTTGGCAACTTTGGGTCCTTTCCCAAATAATGAAAACGAGAAAAAAATGCGCACTGAAAAAGAATCCGTCCTACTGCTGTTTTACGATAATCGTAAAATAAATACTGTTCAGAAAAGAAACTACGAATTCCAAACATATTCTCTCCAGGTTAGCAAATTACCTGATCCATGAAAGTAAGCAACGTCCATATTAATGTATATACTTCATAAATAATAAACTAAATTTGAGTTAAATTTAATAACTTCTTGAGATTCTAGATTATTTAATTTCATTTTTTTAGTCAAATTTACGACATGTACGAGCAATAGCGACCTACTATTTATATTATAAGTAAGTGTATTTATTATACTACTTCTCTACGATGGTTGTTGGTTTCTCGCCGTTAAAAGGTTAACGACGCCTCTTAATGATTTTTGCGTCCGCTAATTACTTCTTTTGAGCACTCGGGGTGGTTTTGTACAGAAAGAAAGAGATCCTCCCATTTATTTTGGGAAAACTGCGGCCACTCAGCGACGTGGGATTGTAGGTGAGCCAATTTAAAAGGCTAATTCCCGGACGGAAGTCAACGGGACTGTGAAGGAGGCGGAGGGTGAGCAATAGAAGAGAGGGAGGGGGGGGGCGAAGGAGGAGATAAGGTCTTGAGGGAGGTGTAGGAAATTAGGCTGCTTTTTTCACTGCCTCGCGAGGGTAGCGTGATTCCAGCGACACCATGGGGTGGTGAGGAGTCGCACCGAAAAGTAAACCAATTTCGTGGCTTGTTTAAAGCCGAAGGCAGAAACGTCGTGCCGGTCCCCCGAGTTATTTCGCGTAGGTAACGCGCCGTGAAATTACGATGATACACGAATCAATGGACTTGCAGGGTGGCACCGTGGCTACGCGTGAGAACCACTCGGAATTTTCAAGATCGATCGCGTACCGCCAATTTGGCGACTTCACCAATTTTTATCAGCGGCCGTAAAATCGCTCCGGAAAGTCTAGAAGTCCTTAACGGTTTGCGAACACGACATCGTGATTCGTATACAGTGCTTCTTGTTACACAGTACAAATTTTGTATCGTTGTTTGCGGATCTCTCTTTTTCATTGAAGTTCTCTCAGACATATTATTAGACGTCGCGAGTTAAAAGTTTACAGTAACTTAAACTTTAAGTGAACAAATGTTTGAACCGACAGGGTCACATTAACCTTTTACGTCACTGAAATATTTCGAGAGCACTTTTATAAGATGTAATCTGAGTAATATTTGTTTTCAGGAGTTATATATTATATTAGGTCAATTAAAATTGATTTTCTCGGGATATTATTTTAAGAAATCCTTTATTTATTTGAAGTACAAAAACTTAAAAAAAAAATTACAACAAAAGTACAAAAAAGAGAAGATTATTGTGGATCGAACATCGATAAGCAGTACCGATGAGGCACTGCGTACTGATATGATATAACGAGCGCGGGGGAGAGATATGGCGACGGAGATACGAGTGTAACATTATAAAGTGCGAGAAACAATAACCCATCAATTATATCATAAAGATGTGTATTATGAGTCACCATTCTTTCCGTATGTACATACTAATATAATAAGTCTTCTACAATTGTTATATATTAAGTTTATAAGTATATAAGTTTATAAATATATGTTTATTTCTATAATTTCTTAAATTCTTATTATCTTGGAAGCTAACAATTCCGTTTTGTGTAATCAGAGAGACTATATAAAGAAAAGTAAAATTTCAATATAGTACCGAAATTTTATACTTTTCTTGGTCTCAATTATAGAACTATAGAATTATTAGCTTCCTAGAAATAAAAATTTGTCTCACTTCCTGGAGCTTTTGAAGTTGTTGGGTAAGTGAAGATAGAAGAAAAATAAACACGAAGCGTGAAATTCATCGTAAACAGGTTAGCAGATGGATATGAGATCGTCATTGCCGTGTCATCGGCGAGCGATTCTTCTCGCAGGAAATATTCGTGGATGATTGTGCCTATTTTGTGGCAACCCACTCGACACAATGGAGGGTCGAGAGAACCACTCGATTTTCCCATTTCCTCAACAAACGAACGGCGTCGTGAAACGCGCGAGGCGACAATAGGTCGTCATCGAGTTCACTGACAATGGAGGCCACTCTAGCAGCCTCCTTCCACCGGAAGTCGAAGCTAATGTGTTTGATCAGGACGATCCGGCGGAACTAACCGACATAAGCCTCGTTAGCGCATAATCGATATCCGTTTAGCTTTCTTCGCGAGCGGAAGTCGCAAGCAAGTAGACATCTTCCGCGAGAATTCCGCGTTGGTGTAAGACAAGAGACTTTGAGCTACTTTACTGTTCAGAGAATTTAGAGTCTTAAAAATTACACCTGGAATTACAAATGTTATTGGTTATTCCAAAAACAAAAGAAAAAGCAAAAATTATTAGTTTCAGGAGATTTATTTCAACTTTCAAGACCGATAAATAATTGGCAAAGCATTGATAATTTGAATCAAACCGGAAATTGTAAAAATTTGATAGTTGGACCATCAAAATAATTTAGTTGGGAACTCAAACCGATTGCTAACTTGAATATAAAATTTTTGTTTATATTCTAGCAACATTACTCGGAATTTTTTATTTTAGCAACAGTACTCAGTTTTCCATCCCATAATTATTTCAATCTAATAAAATTATTTTTAGACCTGTATAATTCAGCAAAATTTTAGATCTTTTAGCAAAATTGTTCTTTTCCATATTTTATTTATATTATATATGACCTTTAATAAACAGAAATACATGCATTACACTTGACATCAAATACATTACATGAAAACGTGAAGTCTAAGTTCTTTCGAAAAATGTTCTGTAAAACTGCCCCCATTTAAACTCAATGTTTCGATCGTATCGAGATATCATATAAAAAATACCTAGGTTTTACAAACGTTCCCAATACCACGAGCACTGTCCACGTGTCACTTATCTTTCATCGCGACTCTTCAACCCCCCGAAGGCCGTAAGTTCGCCGCCTCGGTAAGACCTGCAAAAGGGGGATCATAGACAAAAAGAGCGGGACTCCATTAAAGCTTAAGTCCCGTGCGAAGCGATGCGTCATTGAGATACATGAGAATCTTCGTAATAATAATTCGTAGCTCTCGATATGGCAAGCTCGCCACCCTCGGACCAGAACGGGTGGTTTGGAGGTTGGGGATGGCTCAACGGAGACGCGTATATCTCTGCGGATTACGAAATATGTTCTCCGGTATATAATCCGCGGGCGTGCACACGCTCCGCGCCGTGTTCCCGAGGGGATCGGGATTATCGCGAGCGATAAGCTAATTTTTTGGCTCCGCCAAGGAAAATTGGAAATCGGACGTCACGATGTAGTGCTTTAGTCGCCAATAACGATGGTAATGAGAAGATCAAGGACAAATCGTCTTCCTCTGCCATGGTTCACATTAACGCAATGATTTCGCTGATTCAACCTACCTAAGGTATTATCTCGATTATCTCCAACTTAGTACCATTTATCGGACTACGACAGGGACTTAATTTTTAGGGCTACTGCAGACAAAATTTCTGACAGTAATCGTAAACTTAAGCCGATGAACCAATCAGAATATTGCTTTAAATCTGATGAAAATAGAAATAGCAGTAAAATTTATTCGTATGGCAAATTTCAACTAAAATTGAAATGCCTTATGAATAAGTTTACTATTTCTAACGGGTAGTGAAAAAAGTGTCAACAGTTACAATAATGATACTGTCAACATTTTGCATTATCGAGGAAAAAATTATCAAAAGAAAAAACAATGTTCTCAAAAGAGAACTGAATAAATAAAATTTTTCTAGTACCGATAAAATTTCATTAAAAAATTCCTAATAAATTGATTTTTAAAAATAAAAAAAAATCTAAAAATTTTCCTGATTTTCTAGATAGTAAACATAACCTTTCGTGTGTTAAAGGCATTAAAGATCAATATCTTCCGCTTTCGACGTCTCGGATGAATCGCATCTAAAAAAAAAAGTTTTAGCTAGTGCTTTAATCTCATCCCGCGTATCGAGCAAACGCGCGCCAATGCTGAATTGAAGAAGCAAAACCTGCGAAACCCGCGAGAGCCCGCTATTTCTCTTCGCCGCCGCATAACTTCGAGCGCGGCGGCATCTTTATCGCACTCGTGGGAACATCGCAACCGAATGTACATCACCGCCGCAATATTCCGCAAAACGCGCGCATACGTTTCGCTTAACACTTGTTCTCCCGCGATCTCCTACCCGCTCGCGAAAGCGCTTTATAAGCTCGCACTCTTGTGCTCCCCTCTCAACCCCTTTTTCTCGCTCGCTCCTGGGGAGTAGCTACATTCAATGTGCCGGCAATATCTCAGCTGCGGGAGACACTTTAATGAAAAATCATACCGCGAATGCACGTACCGTCGGGTATAAAGCAGATATTTCAGTCGAAATGAGATTTTAGACGGGAATAAATAAGGAATGTTGGAAACTGAGCTTTGAATTTTCTCGAATTGTCCGCGTCGAAAACTTTCCAACGTTTTCAGATTTTCTAAAGGTCTACATATTTTTAATTTTGTTCCTCCTATAATAACTATCAACAGAAATATATTATTATTAATTAAGAAAGAAAGAATAGTTGAGTTAAAAGGCTACATCAGAATTTGATTATGAAGTCGTGGCTTCGTCACTTAAACCTATTAAAGTAAATATCGAAGCTGCAGTAGAAATTAGGCTTAGATTTCTCTCAATCATCTTCAATTCATTATCTCAGAAAATAATTGCGAGCGTGATTAAATGTGCGCGATAGAAAGTCCGAAAGGTTTCATCGGACTGACAGCTTAATTAATGAGATTTGATAAAAATGTGACATAGCAATTTCAATCCGGCTAACTTCAGCTCTGAGGGTAATTCTATTAGACAGCGGCGTAAAGGGTTGAGCGAAATAGAAGGAACGTGGCCGAAGGGGTAGGTGGAGAATAAGAAGGGGGCAGAAAGAGAAGCCGGTAGAAGGCAGTGGCGGGGGTAGTACTGCCCTCTGGGGCACCCTCATGCTAACTGGCTGCGACTGTGGTACGGGCCCCTTTACGATTCCGACTTAATTTATGTATCATCCGAGAGTTAAGTAATTTCTCCTCACGAATTACCTCGGTCCTGCTGACTGAATGAGTTTCTCTTTCCTAAGGTCGACGTGAGGTGAGGAATTTCGGAAAAGAAAAGGATCTCTCTATCCTTGGACTCACCACGAAATTGGTTTCTCGTATCGACAAATTAATTATTTCATTGCTGAACTTTGTTAAATTTTTTCGTCCGCGGGATTGTTCGAAAACACACCAAAGTTTTATTTTATCGAGAACGAAAAAATAAAGACTTACATGCGATTAGAATTTAAAGAGACATACTCGATACAATACTATTAAAAAATGCAAAAATAGAATATTTAAATTAGAAATTCTGAATAAATTTTGTGAGATTATAATAAATAATAATAATGTCTGAAAAAATGTTTATTTATGTCAATCATTTTAAATTTCTACATACATCTCCTGCATAATTATTCGAAATTATATCCAAATAATTATAAAAGTAGCAGCACTTTTTGTCAAATTGTGATAATATTGTTCTCTATTTTTTTTTTGTATGGATAGTTCTGATAAAATTTTTTTATTATCTTTGTATATTTCTACAATTAATACACTGAGAACTCTACATTAAAATTTAAAAAAATTTATTACAGAAAAGAAGACAAAAAATGCATTCTTGGCTATTAATAAATATAAAACATCCCCATAAATCAACGTATATATTCTATACTAATAAAAATAAATAAATAAAACAATTTTAATGAAAAAATAATATTTATTTTTACAACAATTTTAATATTTTATTAATTCTTAATTTTTTGACTTTTGTCACCTTACCACCTTTTGCAAGAAAATGTAATACATGATGGATGCTTTATATTTATGATCAAGGCTGTAGAATATAATAACTAAATTAGAAATTTGAAATATAAATTTTCATAAAATTAATAACTTTCAAGAACAAATATTAGATATTCCATTACATATTAGATATTAGATACTCCATAAATTACTTTTCATGGTTCCTATACATTATATATATATATATATATATATACGAAAAATATATATATATTTTTTTTTCGCATAACTGCCAATAATTATATCTATATAATTATAAAAAAGGTTTAATCGATTTAATCGTGTTTTCTCTCAAAATATGACAATACCATTTCCTGTTTCTTTATTTTCCATTTTTGCATCTTTCATAAATTTTATTATCTTCGTGTATTTTGTATAACTGTTAGATGAGAGAGAATTGAGCTGAATCGCGATATTCAGTCGGGACATTAATGTCAGCGTTATAGGCTGAGATCTCGACCTGCAATAATAGAGCGAGTGGGAGTGAGCGGCTAATTAAAACGCGAGAAAGTTTCGCGGCGCATGCGGCGGCGCGCCGAGAAAACGAGTTTAAATCTGTTTCAGAGCGGCTTCCAACGAGAGCGGGCGCCTTAGTGACTCCCTCGTGCACCGTTTCCGCCGTGACTACACCCCCAGCACTTTATTACGAGTCTAATCTGTCTCGGCGCGAGGCGGCGCGGCGTCTCGTGCGGGGGGGCAGGTATTTAACCCCGGAGCTAATTGCCTGCTCTCAAGTTTCTCGAGAAAGCGCAGACGGACCGCCTTAAAGATGTTGACGGCAAACGGAGCTCAAAGAAATCCCACCCCCTCCGCTATTCGCGAATTCGTTAATCAGATACAGTCCTTCCTCGTTCTTTTTTTATTTATACGCGGTTAATAAGACATGATAATGTTGAAATAAATAAAGAGTTGAATGACAAGTAGAAAACAATAAATTCGAAAATAGAAAAAAGGAATTAAAACTGCTTAAGTGAAGATAGAAGTTGCAGTAACAATAATTAGATAATGACGTATATAAAATTAAAAAATATTTCTAGCATTAATAGAGAAATAAAACATTAATTATATATTAGAGAACGATTTGACGCCATAACACAGATTAAAAGAAAAATTAACTTATTTAATTTAAACCCTTATAGGAAACCCTTCATGTATATATTATATATGTATAATAAACATATCACGACAGGCACATAAATTAAGAATTCAGTCTGAAACGAAGCGTTAATCATGCATCGTGACCTTTATTATTTAGCAATCTACTCTTCTACGGCTATGGTATTTCGAGTAACGAACTGCCGATGCCGGAATCGAGCGAGCACCATCGACAGATATCGCTCACCTGCCGGATTAAGTTATTTAGGGCGTGACGTCCTTAAATGATTTAGGCATCGCGAGATCGGAATCAGAAATTGCCGATCCTCGGGATGCGCGGGACATATGGCGGACGCGAATGTAGCACGGCCCGCTGCCCGTTTACGCTCGTAATTGCATCTTGTGCCAATGAGCAACGAATTACCAGGTAATATATTACCCCAAATTATATAGGTGATAACCGCCGGGATGTTACGATCGCCACTTTGGCCAGATGGGTCCGGTCGGCTGGTTGATCGGTTCTCGGTGGCGATACTGGCGATCCGCCGCCATATCGCAGCATATGGGTCTCTCGTCTCCCTCTATAAATATTCCGCAGCTTCCTCCCGATTTCCGCGAATGTCGCTCGGGAGAATGCGGGACTTCTTATTAGTATTTATTGCGCTGTGAAACGGTGTAGGTTTTCGAAGTCGCGCGAATCGGGAAAAATGTTTCCGCACGTAGCGCGTCCACTTAGAAGCAAAGCGTGAAATTTTTACGCGGAGCAAAACACGAGGCGCAGAAAATACGTATATAAAACTCGTAAATATTACAAATTCATGAATGTTAAACGCAAGATACATCGCAGACGAGTAATTAACGCAAGCAACAAAAAAATATCACGCGTGACTGAAATTTGCGGATTCAGGAAAGAGAGTAAATTCTGAAATTAAACGCGAATTCTCGGGCGAGTTTATCTTGACGATTCGCGAATTTATTATGACCATCGCGCGGCAGCCCATAAATTTCTCGATAGTCACTCTCTTTATTTCTTTTTTTTTTTTTCAATTTATTTATGCGAAGCGTGAAATAGCGCGTTTATTTCGCGACGATTATAGCACGCGGCTAATTTCCAACGAGCTCGAAACCACCCTTTGCCTCCTCGCTTCCCTTTGCACCCACTCCCTCCTCTCCCCTCCCCGCGCATGGCTAACTTCGTTAATGTATAATCCCGTGCGACTCCCAGGGGCTGCGTCGGCGTGATATAAAATCAGTAAGCTTTAGTAAATTTCGTTTAAACAATCCGGTAAACAATTTTCCGGCGCTGTGCGCGGCTAAGTAACGGCACCCTGGTGGCACCTGTGCGCCTGTAATGCTTCCTACCTCTCCCCAATTGTTCACTCTCTATCGTCGACACTTTCTATTCCCTTGCCCTCTATGCTCTCGCCTGAGATCGGAGACATTTCAGAATTGGAATTCCAGAGATAAGAATTACAAAATGCTTTCTACAAATGTGCAATATTCTAAACAGCATTGTTTGAATTTATTGCTCTGTGTGTGTGTGTGTGTGTGTGTGTGTGTGTGTGTGTGTGTGTGTGTGTGTGTGTGTGTGTGTGTGTGTGTGTGTGTGTGTG
>Ga0157363_1007026_pt1 | contig 10636 bp, 5 predicted proteins | sample AttsexASBM1_FD_111477 | JGI IMG/M metagenome (GOLD analysis project Ga0157363, IMG submission 111477) | Fungus gardens microbial communities from leaf cutter ant in Ribeirão Preto, State of São Paulo, Brazil - Atta sexdens ASBM1 | ecosystem: Host-associated > Fungi > Mycelium > Unclassified ...
ATGTGCACGTGTATGAGTAGTGTTGATAAAAAATATATATATATATATAAATTTATTTTGTAAAATTGTGTAGTTTTTTATATATTTTATATATATATATATATATATATATATATATATATATATATATATATATATATATATACACACATACATATATATAGCAAGTCAATAAGTTTTTAAAAAAACATAATAAAACACATTTTTTTTTATCATTTTTATTTTTCAACATAGTCTCCTTTCAGCTCAATGCACTTGATCCAACGATTCTCCAACTTTTTCAAGTCCGAATAATGTGATTTATCCAACCCTTCAAAATAAGCCTCTGTTTCGGTGATGAGCTGCTCTCTAATAAATTTTTTTCCTCCGAACTAGGTTTCTTCAGGTTTAAAAACAGGAAATAATCGCAGAGGACTAAATCTGGCGAATATGCTGGATGAGGAAGCGGAATTCGTTGAATTTGGCCATCGGTGCCGGGCACGTGTAAACCTGTGCATTTTCTTGATGAAAGAACACTTTTTTCTTCGCCAAATGGGAATGTTTTTTCTTTAAAAGCCAATGTTGTTGAAACGATCCAAGGCTGCGTAATAATCGCATTGATCGTTTGCTTCGACGGAAAGTATCGGAAATCAATATGAATTATACCGCATGCATCCCAAAAAATTGTGGCCATCACCTTTCCGGCCAACTTTACGATCTTCGCCTTCTTCGGAGCTGGTTCACTTGGTGAAGTTATTTTACGAGGTGCATCACATGTTAATGTATGATCATGTTTAAATTCATTCACCCAATTGTATACAGTCGCAACGCTGATGCAGATGTGCTATGAACATTATTCAACTAGGCAACTAGGATTTCTTTCGGCGTTAAATCTTTTATATGTAGATGTTTGATTCACTGCATGAAACTCGTTTTTTTCCATTTTGCAAAAAATACAAAGGTTGTTCGGTTTATCGTCTACAGAAATGAAACCACGCGATGAATTCCGCTCAAAATTTGACAGTAATCAGCTGAGAGATGCTACTTGTTAAAAAATAATGTGACATGACACTGCGAATGCCCTCTAACAGATTTTTTAAGAACTTATTGACTTACCCTATATATTTTTCTACTATATGAAACAAAAATGTTTTACTTTAAAATATATTTTACTTTTACGCGAAACGATTTTCATCCCATCTCTCCCTTTGTTTTGAAAGTCACGTACTCCCCAGCAGGGAGGAGATGAGGTGAGTCACCTTCGCGTGGAAAGTAGTAAAATATATTTTAAAGCAGAAAATTTTTTGTTTTATATAATAGAAAAGAGACATCATTTTTCAAACTTTTTTTGTGAATAACAAAAGTGCACAACTTCCACGCAAAGCAGCTCATTTCATCTTCCCCCTGCTTTGGGGGAGGGGGGGCACGCGACTTTCAAAGCAAAGGGAGAGATGGGATGAGAATCGTTTCGCGTAAAAGTAGTAAAATATTTTAAAGTAAAACATTTTTGTTTCATATAATAGAAAAAAGACAGTTATTTTTTTAAACGTTTGTTGTTAATAACTTTGTAATGAATAACGAGTGACAGTTAAAATTCGTTGGAGATTATTTATAGTCTGATATAATATGATGTTAATATATAAAGATTATTGAAATCGGTGATATGTAGTTTTACCAAAATTAAAGACAATTTTATTCCAAATCCATCGTCTTATAATAAAATTATTGTATAAAATTAAATCTAAAATAAATTAAAAATAAATTAAAAAAATAAGTTAACAAAAATCACAATCACATTTAAAAGTACATTGAAATGTTAGAAAATGTCATGAAAAATTTGTAATATGTTATGATATAAGAGATAATCTTCTAAAAGTATCCCATATTAAAATTGTGACATTTTTCGAAGATAATACTGCAGTATGTTCCAAAATTATTTTATTATTATTTTCTACTGAATGCAGTTACTGATAATAAGTGGACTGTGCAGTAATCTTTATAATATGAATTTACGTATACCAGAAATATAATATTAGGAGTATGATTTAATTTGGAGGGTTTTTTCTAAAAAAAAAAGAAACTGATTTACACTACTCAACAAAGTATAGGAAACACTTTTGAACACGTTCAAAATTGCACAATATTCAGAACACCGTAATTTGATGAAAAATCATCGCAGATAAAAAATCAAAAAAACATTAAAAAGCTTGAAATCTCCACTTTTGAAATGATGTTTCAATCTAATCCTTTATGGAGCTATACGAACAAAAATGAATAGTTATCAAATCTGAAAAATTTTTACAAAATTTACAAAAGTCTATGACATAGAACAAAATTCATAAAAAATGCGATTTACAGCAATCGAAAAAGTAAATCTTTACCAATCAATTTGTTTTTTCATTGGATGTTATATGATTTTTTTTCGCCGAATTATTGAACATTGAAAAAGTAATCATTTTTGCTTCAATGTTCAATAATTCAATGTTTTGTAAAAATTTTCAGATTTGATGACTATTGATTTTTGACGACTATTAATTTTTGTCCGTACATCTCCATAAAGGATCAGTTAGATTGAAATATCAAATTTCAAAAGTAGAGATTTCAAGCTTTTTAATGCTTTTTTGATTTTTTCAACACTTAAAAAAGCAATTTGAAAGTATAGATTCACTTTTTTGATTGCTCTGAACCGCATTTTTTTGTGAATTTTACTCTATGCCACAGAAATTTGTAAAATTTGAACAAAATTTTCACATTTGATGGATATCCATTTATTCCTTGTAGTTCCATAAAGGATCAGTCGGATTGAAACATCAGTTATCGATTTCAAAGGTAGAGATTTCAACTGAAAATGATTTTATAAAAATGTCATTTTTATACGAAGTTATTCTATCTTAAAGTTAAAAGATCATTCAGAATTGGTTAAAAAAATCAAAATCTTTGCGAAAAATAATTACGAAGCAATATTTGAAATAAACATTTAAAACTTAAAACCACTTTCAAATGCTTTAAATCATAGATTCCTAATGTAGGCGTTATCAATCCCTGGTGGGCGCTGAGGAGATCTAAGAGAGGCGCTAATTTTAAGGGTAATAAGGGACGTTGAGGAGCAACAGAGGTTGAGAAATTGTCACCACCTGATTTTTAAGAGGCTGTCGCGAAGACGAAGAACACGGAGCGTCGGGTTCCGCAATAGATATGAGATTTGCGATGGATATGAGAAAATCGGAACGAGAAAAGAAGAGAGAAAGAAAGTCGGGGCCAAACGGAAACCTTAATTTCCTTAAAGACGAGTCATTTCAGCGCGGTTGAATGATACCCTAGTGAAAAAAAAAGAAAAATGATAAACAATATGTGACGAGTCGCAGCGATCTTTTTATTATGCAGAGGAAGAGAAAAAATATATAACAAAAGACAAGAGAAAAGTAGTGAATCGGCGGGCAAGGCACCTCCCTCATGATATGCGTCACAGCCTCTATTTTTATGACCCGCGAGAGAATTCGGAAAGCAGAGTGCGACGGTTGCGGATCCGGATGGTTTCCGAGCACTGGGTGGTAGTTAGGTCTCTCCTGTGTCTACCGAGGTAAAGATCCGCGGATCGAAAGCCATGACGTAGTGATACTTTCTGACTAGAGCACGCAAGATCTGCTCTCGGCTCATGTTGCGCTCCTGCGAACATTGTCCTGCTTTGTCCTACTTTTATACGCACGCGGATGGGAGTGTGCGAATGACGCCTTTATACTCTATTCTACGCAATGCGATGTCGCATCAGGGCTCAAGAGGAAAAAAAAGAAGAAAAATCAAAGACACCCCGAGTTCTTTTCCTCTTGCAGCTTGGTCGGAAAGGGACGAGCGACAGGGACGAGGGCAGACAAAGTCGAGCGGGGCGCTTTGTTGGAGCGCTTGCTCCCCGCTCGGAAGGTGGCCGCGTGTTCGTGGTCGTGCCCGCGACGACCGGGAATAGGAAGGCCCAGAGCCATTGGACAGGACACTCACGTGTCGGCGAAAGTTAGAAAATATGCTGGGGATAGGATGATCCGTACCGAGGTACGAATCCGGTGGATAAACGCAAAGGCATCGCTCGAAGAGCAGAGAAAGGACAATTTAAGGAGCACCACTAGATTCCTTATGACCACTCTAAGCTTTCACGTTATACTCCTGCATATTATGGACACCATTATGAACATCACTAACAGCATATTCACAAAAAGATACTTCGCAATAATGATAGATGACGGAATAAAAAAAAGGAAAACAAAACAACTCACGATAAGATTAATGCTATAATTATCTTTAATCAATTATTATTCACAAACGCACAAAAAAAAGAATAAAAGAAAGAAAAAGAAAGATACGCTGTGTTCGACATAATTTAACACTTGCAAAACTTGCAGAGTTTCATAACTTTACACAGATACGAAAAAATGCGATAACGCAGAAAAAAGGAAAAACAATTGAAATTAGCTTACGCCGAATTAAATCCTCGCGATCTGTCGTCTGTGTATCTTTAATTATTATACTACGATTTGTAATCGTAAAACGCTGACTGTCGCCAAAATTTCACAAAAAGTACTATTATTTGGCGCAAGACTGATGAGATGTTATTACAAATACGTAACTTGACGAAGTGCAACCTTTCTGCGAAAAGCTCTTATTTATATACTATTGTAATTACTATATACGATTTTTCGCTACAACGGAATAAGTCAATTGTGACTCGCGTTTTATATGTTAATAACGTTCCGGAATATTCTTTGTTTAATTCGGTAACGGTCGTTGCGATACTAATAATTCCAAATTTAAGACAATGCTTCTATCTCATATGAAGGGTTCCAGTAGCGATCCTGATAACGCTTCTCGTTCTATGATCATTCTGAATGATTATTTAATTAAGTTAATGCCTTAAATGTCGGCTCTCCAGTGCGTTGCGTTTCTTTCGTCAATTGCGTTTTATTTGCGCAAGTGTCCCCGACATCTTTCCCGATGAAATTTTGTCAAATTTTTACTTTATTCCTCTGGTCGGCAATCATCATAATGATATGATGATTGCTAATTAATTAAGATAATTAAGATTAATATAGATTTTGAATTACGGATATTTTTTAGCGTAATGCCGAGAACATTTGGAGCCCACGCTTTGAGCGCAGCTAAATCTATGTACGCATTCTTGATTTTGCTGCTGTGTACAGTGCTTTTATTTAGATCTAATTAATTACATCAAAAAATGATCCTAATCAAGTTTTAATTCGCGCAGGCGCACTGTGTCGGCGATTTTATTTGTGCGATCATACTTTGATTACGCTTCGATTTCTTGGCCTATGTCATGCATCGAGCATATCGATATTACAGCAATGATTTCGGCTTCACAACCAGCACCGAGATTATCGTTGCTATAGCATACTTGTGTTATGATGTTCATTGTTATTGATCTTTTATTACGCGGACGTTACAGAAATTATGCTCTAAATCAGTGCTCGCAAAAATTTCCATATTTCGGGTCGATTCCGCTCTACTCTCATTACCGTTTGAGCGGCCGGGGGCTCACGTGACGTTCTGACTCAGGAGCGTCTCTGTAGCTTAAACGTGTGGAGATCGTATTTTACGTTATTAAAGAATATTTTTCTTGCAAAATAATTATTTTCTTAAAGAAATCAAAATTTCTAAAAATATTAACTAAATTTTTAAAAATATTTTGTCATAACAATTTTTGCCTACTAGAAATTCAATAATTGTTCAATGTATTCAATAATTGTTATAAATTTACATCGAGAAATTTCTAGAATAAATCAAATTGTACAGAATCTTAAAAATAAAAAATAAAAATAAACAATCTATACAGAGCCACTAAGAGTCATAGGTTGATGAAGGTGCCAATGATTAAATTCTATAATTCCATTAATCGATTGTGTATAATCTTCCTTATTTTGTTTTTTTTAACGTTTCAACTCTCTTTGGAGTCCTTTTTCAATACATATTTAAAATCTTAATTTATTGAACTTTTCGTCAAATGTGAGTCACTAATAGGTTCCCAACTGAAATGGATCCTGATTATATAAAATTATATATAAAATTAAAATTAAGTCAATAAGAAAAAACCATATCCCAGCAACTCATCTCAAAAGAGAAGTTCAATATGTCCATGAAGCCTTGGAAATTTATATTAACTATTAAGTTATTGAAACAATTATCTCAGTTTTATACATATTAACGATTTATAAACCTTTCTCTCCAGGTAGTCAAAAGCGTTTAACGAACAATTATTTATTCAAAATAAAGAAGATTACACACAATCGATTAATGATATAAAATCTTATCGGCATCTTCATCAGTCTATGACTCTTAGTGGCCCTGTATAGATTGTTTATTTTTATTTTTTTTTCTAGAATAACTAACTCATTTTGTCATAATAATTTTTGCCTGTCAGAAACCATTCAATGATTGTTATAAATTTACATCGAAATTTCTATAAAAGATTTGCGAACATTGAAGTCAGGAAATACATGAATCTGGAAATTCCGTGTTAGTTATTCTAGAAATTTCTCGATGTAAATTTATAACAATTATTGAATAGTTTCTAGTAGGCAAGAATTATTATGACAAAATATTTAAAAAATTTAGTATTTGATTTTTTTAAGAAAATAATTATTTTGCAAGAAAAATATTCTTTAATAACGTAAAGTACGACTTCTGCTACAGAGGCGCTCCTGAGCCAGAGTATCACGTAAATGCTCGGTCGCCGAGCCTCGAGCGGTAGTGTGGGTATGCGCCGGAATCGGCCCGAAATGTGCAAATCTTTGCAAACACTGCTTTAAATCATGTCCCATACAAAAATTTTATTACAAACGATGTTTTTGAAATCGATCTTTTAAAATTAAAAAAATAAACTTTAACTTTAATGACGGAATACAAAATCTCCTTTGTACCCTGAATAAGAGAACAATATTTTGTTTTCTAAAATGACATACCTTCGACACTATAAAATAAAAAAAGATTTGTCTTAAAAAATTTAATACAAATGTCGAAAACTAAAACTCCTTTTCGTGTAAAACATATCCTTTACATTATTATGTGATGTTTTTTTGCTAGAAATGTTTGAAGTGCTCTTACCATTTCTCGAAACGTTTATCGCCGATATTAGCGATACATAATATGTACTATGTTGCTGGTCGAAATTTGCACATCGTGTGCGTGCGTGCGCGCGTGTGTGTGAGGTGGAGATGAACGTGTATCAATACACACAAAGTGTATTTAGTATTGTGTGTTTCTTCCTCTCTGATTAATCATTGCTTCTAGTTGTTGTCGCATTTGTGGATTAAAATTATTGAAATTTCATTCCAAGTCTGTCTAAGAGCTTCTCCCAGCATACAAGTTATGTGGTTGTTTTTTGCGGCGTCTTAATCGTCATTCCATCTTGTCTCAAATGTATTTGGATTCAAATTCAGACTATTAGTGGGATGATGGAACATGCGATATCACATCGCTCAAAAAAATGTTACGTTCCATTTATTATATGGGAGTCGAGCATTGTCCTGCATGATTATAGTTTCGGCAGTTTTATAATCGATGCTAAGTGGCAAAACATGAGGCCGGAGAACATCATTCACATATCGAATGCCTGTCACTGCTGGAGGTGGCAGATTACTAATTCAGTCCGTCTAGTCAATGAAATGCATTCCCATTCCATCACTGAGTCGCATTGCAATCTCATAATGCAACGTCTGTCATAACGCTCCCTTTATCAAGGTCAAGTGCGCACATGCGAGAAGATATGCGTTGATATTGATAGCGTATAAGTTCTTGAACATCGAAATTGTCGTGGAACTTAGTCTCGTGTAGAAATTGCCATCGACGACAATCGAGACACCCGCATAATCTTGCTTCATGCTATGTGAAAAATGTTCATCGAGAGACGCGTAGATATTGAGCGATTAATGCAGTCAACTATTCCCATCATTATCATCGATTCAAAATCTGAATGTAGAACTTGTTAAAGTATATGCTACGAATAACGTAAAATTGATACATGTTTATATCATCTTGATCAAAAAGTTCCGAAATTATCACCAGGTGATGCTCTGAATCAGCTGATTTGAGTTCTGTCTTTTTGGTTAGGTTGCCACATCTATCATTGACATTCCCACCAAATTTTATCACCATAGCTTGACATTTGTAAAAGTTACACCGTCTTGAGTACATTTACCTCTGCATGTATTTTCGATTTTTTACAGTTTTAAAAATGGAGTTAAATTTGCAACAACGAGTGAATTTTTGACCAAGAACAAAACGAATCCAACAGCCATCGAATTCACCTGATATGGCTCCCTGCGATTTTTTTCTGTTCGAATCAAAAAACCATTACGGGGAACGCGTTTTAACAGCTGAAAGGAGGTAATGGAAAAATCGAAGACAGTTCTGATGGCTATACCGACAATAGAGTTCCAGAAATGTTTCGAAAGCTGGATCAAGCGCTGGCATAAGTGCGTTGCAGTCGATGGGGAGTATTTTGAAGGGGACAATATCACTTTTGATGAATAAAACTATTTTGAATTTTCTGAATGAATTCCGGGAACTTTTTGATCAAGATACATGAAATCAACAATAATCTTTTCATCATTTCTTCTTCATATATCTTTGTGACATTAAATTACTTAATAAGAAAGCGTATTCGGCTGATCGACTTATTAAAATATTATTGCGCTCGTAGAATATGAATTAATAAGTATGCTTCTGATGAAATTGTATACTCTGTGATATAAACATTTTTATTTCTAACGTAAGAAATGAATTAATATTTCTAAAAAAAATGTATATATGTATATATGTATATTATATATAATACGATATATAATATATTATTCAATTTTTAAAATTATTTTAAAATTATTTTAACCTCCTGTTTTTCCCTTGCTTCTATTCAATTTAAAATTAAATATGATAAGAAATTATTTTTCCTCAAGTAAGTTAATTAAAATAAGAATTAAATAATTAAAAAATCATAATTCTAAACTCTATTTTTCTTTAGTTTTCTATTTTTTTCCTCCACAATCCTAAAATATTTTATCTATGATATATCATCTGCTTGTCACGTAACTTCGAGATCCGCGCATTCACTGTTTTTTCTTATCGCAAGTGGAAACGAATGTTCGCCCTTTCTCTATAGTTAAGACTTAATTAATAATACGATATCTATTCAATAGTAGTAGTATGATATACTTAATTAATAATACAATATCTATTCAATAGTAGTAGTATGATGTAATTCAATCAGTGTTCGACTACTTAATAATAGTTTATAATGGTTTGATTAGGAACGCTCAGCTACTTGTATTACATAAAAATATTATTATAATTAGTTGCTAAATTAAAATCATTGCTAAAATCATCATTTTAAAAAATTGTAAAACAAATACTATATCTATTTAATAAAATCGCGTGCAAAAGAAGAAAAAAAACATGGGAGTTGAAGAGAATGCAATGTGTAGGAGAGAGAGCGCGAATATGGTAAGTATAGGATTGCAACAGGCGAGAGAGGGGGAGGGGAGAGGAGGGAAGAGGAAAGAAGGGAGGGAGGGAGGGAGAGGAAGGAGGGAGAGAGAGAGAGAGAGAGAGAGAGAGAGAGAGAGAGAGAGAGAGAGAGAGAGAGAGAGAGATTTCGTTATTTATTATATGCCCTGGGACAAATCTTCTCAGGCGTAGATATAAGTAAAACAGTATGATACATGTTGAAGCTAATACTCAAGAGTAATGAAGATAACAAATAATGAGACGAAAATAATGTAGATAACGAAGATAAAAAAAATAATAGTATACTTACGTGCGCGCGCGCGCGCGCGCGTGTGTGTGTGTGTGTGTGTGTGTGTGTGTGTGGGTGTGTGTGTATAATGCGGATTACAATAAGTTATATAAGTTGCTTGAATGTGTCTAGAGAAGGAACTTCTCTTATTTCTGCAGGTAATCTATTTCATGAATCGATAGCCGAGCATACGAAGAATCGCCTATAGAACTTAGTGCGACACTGCGAAGCAATTAAAGTATGTTCCAGTATTCTCTTACGTAAAGTTATATTGCCTCGCTTTTCGGAATTACAAAAATATCAGAATTATTGTATTAGAATTATCCAGAAGAACGAGCATATCAAGCAGACAACAAAATAGGAATGACGAGTATTCATCTTTAATCATTTCAGTTCGTTAAAATATGGGGTTAAAATATATCGTTAAAAATGTGCTCATCACGCTTAGCATAAAAAATGAAGCGAATACAGGTATTCAACGATTGCTATAAGCGGAGATTAAGTTCGTCCGTAATGTCAGTGAGAGCAGCGCAATAATAATCAAAATAAGACAGCATTAAGGTAAATATAAGGTGTCGTTGGCTCCGTGGCGCTGTATGGAGCTCCAGTCTGGGCGGACAAGGTCAAGAGGGTCGGGATTATCCGGAAAGCGCTGCGGGAGTTCCGCCAGCGGCGGCTGGCTGGAAGAGTGATTAAGTACAAGACGACTTCGTTCGCGGCAAGCACTGCTCTGGCCGAGATGCCTCCGCTGGAGTTCGGGAATGTATTCGAGAAGATTGCCAGACTGAAGCGCGAGAAAGCGTCCGTCATTTCTACAGCGGGATTAAGCTGAGGGCCAGACGGAGGCTGTATGAAAGGTGGAAAAAA
>Ga0157363_1007027_pt1 | contig 10636 bp, 17 predicted proteins | sample AttsexASBM1_FD_111477 | JGI IMG/M metagenome (GOLD analysis project Ga0157363, IMG submission 111477) | Fungus gardens microbial communities from leaf cutter ant in Ribeirão Preto, State of São Paulo, Brazil - Atta sexdens ASBM1 | ecosystem: Host-associated > Fungi > Mycelium > Unclassified ...
AACAACATCAATTATTCTTATTGATACTTTCCATCATCTATCATCATCACATCCTTATACTGAACCTCTGAAACACCACTAAGTTCAAGTATCACAACCAGTGAGTATCTTATTTGTGATACATGCCAATCTCTATTGAAATGGTTATGCCAACACGAACAACTATAGCTGTCTACTTGATGATCCCCTTTGCAATTCATGCATTTGAAGATGTCAGAACAGGGCTCACTGTTATGAGACGCTTTGGACATTAACAATTTTATTTTATTTTCTTTCTTTTTTCTGATTTTTATTTTATTTTTATTTTTCTTTAAAGGATGATGAAGAGGCATGTGATAATGAAGTCACATGACAGGTCACATGATGTGATGTCATAGGCCTAGAACATGGTAGAAGAAACTAGAAGATGATGTCAGGGCATATAGAGTACACATGGTAGCCTTGAGTAAGACATGAGACGAACATGAGAGTGAAGCATGGACATAAGGGCAGGGTTAATTATTAGTAGCACAGACCATGAACCTTTTGTATAAATAAGACTCTAATTAAGAAGAGGCTCCTTGTTGAGTTCTCTTGTGAACTTCCCACATTATATCCCAACTCTGAGATTTACTTGTTAGTGAGATCATTGGACATTGTGTCTAGTGGTTGCCACAATACTCACCTTCCTTGGTGGCCATTCAATTTGCTTTCTTGTTGTCTATACAACACCACACTTTCTCTCTGTGATGTTTGGTGATGTGAGCTCCATAGCATTTAGTACATCTGGAGATATGAGAACAACAGCTGAGTATCGAATGGCCCCATTTCCAGCAGTTCTTGCACTGTGGAACATCTGGGTTCATATTGGTACCTTGAACGGCAGCAACAAATTGACCTATATTGAAGCAATAGTTAATGATGTTCTTAGCCAAAGAACCATTCTGGGAATCTTAGATGTCCACCCAAACCACTGCCATATTGGATTTAGGGGATGCTTTAATGACATGAGGTTTTGAAGCCAGCATGACATCTTTGAATAAGTGTATTTCTTTGAGAATGCCTTTGATGAAATCAGGAGTAAGCACTTCTCGCTTGGAATTGTAGAGAAGTCCAACAATTTTCATAAATGATTTGGACTTTAGAAGACATGGACTCTCAATTGAGTCTAGATTGATATTATTGATTTTCTTCAAGAAATCTTTAATTCTTGAAAGCTCAGATGGGCTTGCTGGATGATTTGTTGTGATGATAATTTCATTTTTTGACATATGAATGAAATCTGCAATAATGTCTGTTTTGGAATTTTTCAGACATTCATTGAGATTAGTAACATGAATATGAGCTGATTTCACAATCAACTCAGTGTTCAATTTAGCCATTGGAATAATGACTTCCTTCCTAGACAGCCCTCTAGTTGTCATGTTGAGCTTCAGTTTCTTCTTACCCTCACTGCTATTCTTCACTTTCAATATCTTTTCAACTTCATTGGCTGACAAAGACAGAAACACTTCTTTAACTCGTAAAATGTTTTCAACATTAGACAAGATATTTATTTTAGAAGCCTGCACATATAACTTCTTCATATTAGAAGGTTTAGGAACCTTGAGAGGAGCCACTGGTATAGGAAGAGGTGAGATCACTGCAGAAGTTGCAGTAAGAGGAGGAGGAACCACCATATTTGAAGGTAGAGAGACAGAATGTGAAGAAGAAGAAGACTTCTCCACTGCTTTTTCATTTAATAATCTGAGTTTCAGGTATCCAGGTAAGATTTTTTCACCTACGAGTTTATGGATACTCTTGTCTTCGATAGAGAGAAGATCCCACTTCATGGAGTATACTAATGCAATAAGACCCCAGAGAGCCTTAACAACAGTGGTGAACTCTCTAGCTGGTGCTTTCTTGTTAGCTAGATTATGTTTGAGATAGTTGGTCAGTTTTGTGATTGACAGAGTGATATTTGTAGTATTTATATTAGAAGTTTTGTCCATTCTAAATATAGATAAAGCATGATGTGCTCCATTCCAGGAGCTAGCGATTGATGGTTGATTATTACCATAGTTTAAGACAGAAGGGCCAGAATTGCTAGATTCTGTTCTGCTCTTTCTGTTTGAACCCAAGGGAACATGAGGGGATGACATATGTTTGCCAGCTGGGGGAACACATAGTTGGGTAAGGCGGGTGCTTCAGGAACATCCATGCTCCAATTCATTGACAATTCATTTCTAGTTCTCTGTTGATCAGGGGGTAAGAAATAAGATGACACTAGAGGCTTGTTGGTGGATTGTTTCGATTTCATATTTAACTTGCTCATAGTAGAAAAGATAAAGAGGATAGTATAAACAACTTCTATTTTCTATCAGTGCTAACTACACAAGATAGTGGTAGGAGGAAAGAAGCTCGATATTATGTTATATCTTAACTCTAAGTTTAAAATAGAAAATAAATAAAAATAAAAATAAAAATAAAAATAAAAATAAAGAAAAAGAAAAACAAAGTTCACTATCTTTAACTCTGATACTGTAAGTACTCAGTCTTCCATAGCAAAGTTTACTTTTTTTCAATCTAGTCTTTTATGATAAAGTTCTTTTATCTAATTTCTATTAGTATTTTACTATTAAAACTCATGCTTGGGGCTATACTTTAAAACCTCTGAGTTCTTCTTTTTCAATCTTAGTGTTTTTTGGTAATACACTACCTATTAAAACTTACTTCTTTTGGACTCTACTTTACTTCTGAAGTTACAACCTAATAGTGAACAAATAGTACAGTATATAAGCTGAAGCTAAGGTTATTTAAAAAAGTCTGTATTACTATATACTTTGTATAAATTTTCATACTTATCACAAACTCTAAACTAATCCCACAGATTTTCACTTTCTAGTGTAAACTATATTTGATAGTATTCTATCTAAGGTAGTTATCTAAGAATGAAGACTATAAACAAGTTACCCTGAGTATCAGGCATGGTTCACACCAGGGGTGAAAGTCTGCAAGATTGGCTTGGAGATGTGTGGGCTTATAAAATGACCTTGGCTTCAGTTTATATGCTGTGCTGTCTATCTGTTGCATAGTTATAACTTCAGATAAGAGGAAGAAGTTTGAAATAGAAGTGAGTACTGATTGGTGTGTCACTGTTAAACACTGGAGATCGAGTTCAATAAGGATTATCTTTGTTGATTATCAGACTAGTAAATTACAGTATAACTACTAGTCTTATATACAAGGAATTAATATAGAAGATGTTTGGGATTTTAGTAGTATGGCCTCTATTACCTTAAGTGGAGGTTTCAGTGTTGAAATACTGACAGGAGTATTGTTACAAATGCAAGTCCTTAGGGTTGGACAAGTAAATGAATCTTGTATTGGGGTTAACACAAGAGAACTCAATAGAGAACTCTGTACAGGATTGTCTACCTTTTATACCAAAACTCCATGGTTTGTGTTCTACTGTTGTAGCAACCACTCGTCACTCAAGGACAAATGATCTCACAACAAGCAAAGCTCTCAGTAGGGCTATCAAGTAACAAATGGGGGAATTACAAGAGAACTTGACAAGGAGCCCTCACTGCATTGCTCCTCTATTTATATAACTTACAAGTGGTCCATGCTACAACAATATTTATCCGGCCTTTAAGTCCATGCCGCTACCTCATGTCCATTACTCATCCACCATGCGTCTACCTTAAGGCCACCATGCTCCCTACATGTGCCCTGACGTCATACTCTTAATCTCCGCTGTACATATGCACACCATGTGTACACCATGAGGAACCCATGTCCCTTGACGTCATCTCCTAACCCTAACTCTGATCTAGACTCCTCTCGATCCTTCTAGACTATTCTAGACTCTGTCACATGACTTCCAGGTCACGTGCTCTCCATCCATTGTAGATTAATAAAATACTACTGTCCTATTCCTGTCCACTAACCCTAACCCTAAAGTCTGTCCACACTCTCGTACTATAACACCTACTCTAAACAGCCATGTGTTTGCTTTAAGGCCAACAGGTGTTAGTCCTGTCATATGACATCATCCCCTCAAACCCTTCTATACTCTTCCATGTGACTAACCCTAACCCTAAGTTCTAAGAATAGAAAATAGAATGACTAAAGAAAAAAAAAAGAAAAAGAAAAAGAAGAGAGTAAAAATAATTAAAGTCTATCATTTTCAACTCTGATATTACCCTCCTTCAAGGTTTCTCTTTTAGAGAAACTGACTTCCATTTTTGCCAGTTCCTCTCCAACTTCCTCAAATATTCATCTTTGAACTTCTTATTGTCCCAACCAAACAACAACTTTGCTGTATACTTCCCTGATAGCTCACTTTTCTTGAACTTATCTACTCTTGGACTTTACTTTCCATTTTTTTTCTATCCTCTCCTGTCTTCTTACTTCTGCCCCTAATCTTCCTTTGAACTTGTCCACCAACTCTCTTGAATTTTCCAAATTCTCCTTCTTCTCCTATGTATTATTTTCTGCTATAAACTCTTTCTATTGGACCAAGTATCTCTTTACTCCTCTTATTTTTCTTTTATTTAATATTCTTTCTACCTCCCATTCTTTAACTTCTTCTACTTCAATTGGTTTAACTTTTTCTTTTTTCTGACCCTTTATCTGTTCCTTATATCGTATTATCTAGCTGATGTTCACAACCAGGTGGATTCTTATCGAGGTTGGCAGTCGTAATTTGACTGCATTGGTGGATATTACCTCCTCAATAGTATATAGACCCACATATAAATCTACTAGTTTCTTTGTCTGTCTCTCCTTGAACACCAAATCTTTTGTACTCAGCATTACTCTATCTCCCTTCTTCTATACTTCACTCTTCTTTCTTCTTCTATCTGCTTGTCTCTTCATATCCTCTTGCATCTTCTTTAATGCTGTCCCTACTTCCTCCTGCACCTTCTTCATTCTTTCTACAAACTCTGTTACTTTTTCTACTTTTTCCTTCTTCCTAATATCTGCTCCCATTCTTAACTCTCTTCCATAATTTGCCATAAACAGGGAAGTCTTAGTTGCTGAATGTATTTTATTATTTACTGCAAACTCTGCCATTGCTAGCTATTCTAGCCAATTCTTCTGCTTATGATCTATGAAGAATTGAATATATTGTTCCAACTCTTGATTTATTCGCTTGGTCTACCTATCTGTTTGTAGGTAGAAGACAGTCAACAACTTTGTTTCGATTTCTAACATTCTGTTCAGCTCCTTTGTTAGCTCTGCTGCAAATTGTGGTCCTTTATCCAATACTACACTCTCTGGTAACTTATGCAACTTCCATACATTATTTCTAAATAGCCTTGCTAATCCCTCTGCCGATGTTCCTTCTATTGTTGCTATAAAATATGTCATATTGGACAATCTATTACAAACTACTAGAATTGTGTCTTTTCTGGCTACTAGTGATAACTTAGTAATAAAGTCAACTATTAAGTGCATCTATAGCTTCTCCAGTACTTCACTCAGCTTCAACTTCTCTGCCACTTCTTCTGTCCTATTCTTCATCCTCTGACACATATTGCATCTCTTTACATATCTTCTTATATCTCTCGTTACTCCCAGCCACCAATAATTTCTAGTGACCAACTCTGTTGTCCTCCATCTATCTCCATGCCCTGCTACTGGCACATTATGATGCAACCGGATTATCTCTGCTCTAAGCTCTCCATCCTTTGGTACATATATCTTTCCCTCCTTCAATACTAAGTCTTCCTCTATTTGCCATTCATTCTCTCATAATACTTTTCTAATATGTTTACTTCAGATCCTTCTATCACTACTTCCTGCATACTACAAAACCAATAGTCTTTAATTAATGTATGATTATTATTGTTGTTTTCTATCCCTACTTTCCAGTCTAGTCTCTTACTAAGTCCATCTGCCTTCCCCATTTTTGTTCCTAGGACATGTTTCAGAATAAAGTTGAATCTTGACAAGTACAATGTCCATTTTGCTTATCACTAATTTAACTTTTGCACCTTTATAAAATACTCCAAATTCTTATGATCTGTCCAGATCTCAAATTTAAACTTTGCGCCTTCTAACAAATATCTTCAATTTTCTAACCTCTGTATTACCACTAACATCTCCTTATTGTGAATCTCATAATTCATCTTAGTCTCATTTAGAGATTTCGAGAGAAATGCCACTAGTCACTATTTACCATCTTCACACTCTGTAGATGATACTCCTCCTGTAGCATAGTCCAATGCATCCACTTCCATCCTCATTTTTCTAATCTAGATCTGGTACTGCTAGCACCAGTTCCTTTGTGAACCTTTCTTTTTAACTCCTTAAATGCTTCTTTCTGTCTTTCTATCTATTCCCACTTCTGACCCTTCCTCACCATATCATGCAATGGTCTAGCTATAGATGCAAAGCCTTGAATAAATTAACAATAGTACTTTGCCAATCTTAAAAACTTCTGTATGTTCTTGACATACTTTGGTGTTAGCCACTCCAATACACCTTTTACCTTTTCTTCCTCCATCTTTATACCTTCTGGTCCAATCACTACTTCTAGAAATCCTATCTCTCTTACTTTTCACTTGCACTTCTCCAGTTTCACATACAAATTGTTTTCTTCTAATCTTTTCACTATCTCTGCTACCAACTTATTGTGCTCTTCATCATCTTCTGTCCCTACTATCACATCATCAATGAACACTGCTACTTTTTCTGTATTTATCAAGTCTCTCAATAACTTGTTCATCATGGCCTGGAATGTAGCTGGTGAATTTGTTAGTCCGAAAAACATGACCATTAGTTCAAAAGATCCTTTAGATGTTGTGAATGCTGCTTTCCACTCATCTCCCTTCTTAATCCTCACATTGTTGTAGCCCTATCTTAGATCTATCTTTGTGAACACCTTTTTGGTACCAAGATTTTTGATTATGTCTGAAATAAGTGATAGTAGGTAGTTGTTCTTCACTGTTCACTCATTGAGATACCAATAATCTTGCACCATTCTTTTCTTCCCATCCTTCTTTCCTACAAAGAACACCAGTACCATTTGAGGCAACTTCGAGGGTCTATATACCCTTTTCTCAATTGTTTCTTGATGAACTTGTATATCTCCTCTCTCTTCTCCCTTAATAACAGATATACTTTTCCCTTCCTTGGCACAAATTCCTTCTTCATATCAATAGTATGATCCCAGATTTTTCTTGTGGGCATTCACTCTGACTGTTTCTTGCTAAAGACTTTAATCCACTTATGGAACTTTTCCAGAACTAACTTCTTGACTTTTGCTTCTGATTTTGCTGCTTCTTTGTTTTTATCCCAAATCTCCCACTCTTCTGCTATTCTCTTTACATCTATTGTTCTTTCTTTCTTCTGCTTCTTTTGTTTTTCTGTCTTTTCCTCTTTTTTCTTTCCTACTTCTTCCTTTCTTTCCTCTTTTCTCTGCTTCTACCATTTCAGTTTTTCTTGTTTCAGTCTCTACTATTTCCTGCATTTCTCTGGACACCTTGTTATTTTGACCTCTTCTGTCTTCCAATCAATTTCAGAATTGTGGTGAGCTAACCACAGCATTCCCAAGATTATACTCTACTTCTGTCCTCCGATAATATCTATCTCTATTCTTTCTCTATACCCCTGATAGTAGATATTAATCTCCACCATATGTTTGATTAGTTCTTCCTTGTTAAATAAACCATCTAAATTTCTCACATATATGGACCTTTCTTTTTCTTCAACTTGAATTCTTGCTTTCTTGTGAACTCTGAACTCATAACCAATCCCATCACACTACTGTCTAACAATGCTTCTACTGTAATCCCTTCTTGTGTATCTACTCTTTCCAAACCAATCTTCACTGTTACTTCTCTTAAAAGATCTCCTTTGTCCAGATTGTATGTAGATGTATTATCTACTACTCTAGAGAGTACTGTGAATCTGTTATTGTTGAGATCTAATTGAGGACTATTAGATTTCCTTCTCCATTTAAATTATTTTATTTATTATTACAAATTCCATTCTCCTTCTTTGGCCCATAATTCATCTTCCATAATTCCACACTAGATGGCCAAACCCTCCACAGCTATAACAGTTCCTTCCCTCTCTCCTGTTCATGTCTATAGCATATGGGTTTCATTGAACCTCTCTTGCCCTTTATTGCAGACATATTATTACCGCCTTTGTTCTCTCCACTCTCTCCATTGGAGCAGACTCTGTTATTGCCTACTGAGGAGGTATTTCCTGCCTCTTTTGCCACACTTGTCACTGTTCCTGCTACCTGGGGGCTAATCTCCCCTGTTCTCGTTATCCCCTCAGTCTTTCTTCTTCTCTCCTACTCTCTCTCCAGTTCCTGTCTAAAGCAATTGCCTGTTTCTACCATTGTTCAATAGAACCAGGCTTGTGCTCTGCCTCTATCAACCTTCTTCTAATTGTTGCATTCATGTCCCTCTTGAATTCTTCAATAAGAGGGCATCCTTCATATCTACTCCTTCTTGCTGCTCTCCTGAATTCTTGTACAAACTTCTCTATCGTCTTTTCTCCTTGCTCCAACTTCTTCAACTCTGCTACTTTTACCAACTCCTCCTCCCTTTCTTCAAACTCTTTCTTGATTGTTACCAAAAATTCCCCTACTGATTCATATTCTAGTATCTTCTCCTCTAAATCCTCCAAGACATTTTCCTTCCAAATATCTGTTGATTTTCCTTGCACGTATGACAACACCTAGATTTGTTCCTCCACTATTGCCTCTCTCATTTTCATCTTTATATATAATTTACATGCCATCATGAATCCTGAGACCTTTGATGAGGTCCTGTTGAACACTTGTTGCTTTACCTTCTACTCCTCTTTCTGCTACCTGTGCTGTTAATACTGCAATCTGTTCCTGAAGTTGTGTTATGATGGCCAAGTAGTCAGGTTGACTCATCTTATATGGTGGTGGTGATGTAGGTAATGATTGCTCTTGGGCTGAAAGAACCGATCCTGCACTGGTCTTGGTTTCTAATTCATATTCTGATACTGAAATCTTTGTAGGTGATAGCAGGCACTCTTCTTGTCCTGTCTATACTGTTTACTGACTACTGCCTTTAAAACTGTAAACAATTTTGACCTAAGAAGGTTGTTCTACTCTAGACAGGGTCTGAAGAATTCCTGCTATCCATCTGTATATATAGGCTACAAGAGAGCACTGCAGCACAAGGCTTCTATGTGAAAAGCTATCTGACATGTTCACACAAGGTAATACATCTATCTACACCAGTGGGCTTTGGTATAACTAAATGACTAGGATCCTCTCTCCTAGTTGGTATATCCTTTAAGCCTAGGGTCTGGCTGTGTCTTCTTGACTTTGGGTGTGTTACCCACAGTTGAGGATGAATGGAGAGTAAGTATAGAGAAGGTCTAGTGTTGGATAGTCTCAAGAAATGGAATCAAGTTCTAATGTTACAAACACAAGTCCTTAGGGTTGGACAAGTGAATAAATCTTGTATTGGGGTTAACACAAGAGAACTCAATAGAGAATTCTGTGCAGTGTTGTCTATCTTTTATACCAAAACTCCATAGTCTATGTCTTACTCTAAATAGCCATGTATTTGCCTTAAGGCCAACAAGTGTTAGTCCTGTTGTATGATATTATCCCCTCAGACCCTTCTGTGCTCTTCCATGTGACTAACCCTAACCCTAAGTTCTAAAAATAGAAAATAGAACAACCAAAGAAAAAGAAAAAGAAAAAGAAGAGAGTAAAAATAATTAAAGTCCATCATTTTCAACTCTGACAAGTATAACTCTGTTATAGAAGACTGAGTTAAATAGAAGTATTCATGTTATAGAAGATAGAATACTTGGATAGTTACATCACCACTATAAGAGTATGTTGCAAGAAAGGTGGCTTTTATGGAAGGCAGGCTTGTAAATTAGATGTTGAACAGGTAGTGTCACCATGGGAGTGTATTTTCCAGATAGGTGTCAAGAGCAAAAGAGGTGGACTCTACTTATTTTTACTTTTACTTTTATTTTTATCTTATTTTCAGTTCCTTTTTGATTTATTTTTCATTTGTCTATTTCTAAAACTTAGGGTTAGGGTTAAAGTGGCAAGATTGTGTTGTCACATATCAGTCACATCAGATGATATAGTTACAGGTCACGAGATGTATGGAAGAATGATGTCATACAACGAGTACAACATATGTTGACCTTAAGGCTAATATATAGCCATTTAAGGTAGGATAGAAGTAGTTAGCACAGACCAGGTGGATTTAGTATATAAGGTAGACTATCTTGTACAGAGTTCTCTATTGAGTTCTCTTGTGTAAACCCTATACAAGATTATTTCTTTTGACCAACTCTAAGGTCTTGAGTTCATAACAATAGTGTTGTAGCAACCACTCGTCACTCAAGAACAAATGATCTCACAACAAGCAAAGCTCTCAGTAGGGCTATCAAGTAACAAATGGGGAAATTACAAGAGAACTTGACAAGGAGCCCTCGCTGCATTGCTCCTCTATTTATATAACTTACAGGTGGTCCATGCTACAACAATGTGTTTACCTGCCCTTATGTCCATGTATCGTCCTCATGTCCTATTACTCATCCACATGTGTTTTCCTTAAGGCCACCATGCTTTCTACATGTGCCCTGATGTCATACCTTTAATCTCCACTGTACATGTGCACACCATGTGTACACCATGAGGAAC
>Ga0157363_1007028_pt1 | contig 10636 bp, 6 predicted proteins | sample AttsexASBM1_FD_111477 | JGI IMG/M metagenome (GOLD analysis project Ga0157363, IMG submission 111477) | Fungus gardens microbial communities from leaf cutter ant in Ribeirão Preto, State of São Paulo, Brazil - Atta sexdens ASBM1 | ecosystem: Host-associated > Fungi > Mycelium > Unclassified ...
ACAATTCTTTCTATGTGAGGGTATAAGTTTATCTCATGTAACATAGTATTTTACTGTTATATGTTTATGTGTGAAAATTCTATATTCTTACAAAACTCACTGAGTAGACAATGTGTTATGGAAACTTTGTGTATTTTAAGAATAGAAATCTGCATCGTATGATTAATATATGTATATATATATCTCAGAATTGGCGTTGGCGATCAGTTGTAACATCATAGAGAGATGAACAGTTCCACTTAAAAAACAATGCAAGGAATGACGCATTTCGATAGAAGGACGCAGTTGTCAGAAACGAGGCAGACGAAGGTCAGAAGATCAACGAATGCAACGATGTTCTCGGGAATGAATCGTCAAGAAGTATAGCGAGCGCGATTTGTTCGACTGAAAAAATACTATAGCGCGAGGGTGACGTTTCGAGAGAGAGAGAGAGAGAGAGAGAGAGAGAGAGAAATATAGAGAGAGACAAAGAGAGAAAGTGCGCATTTCACTCATTCGCTACAGCATTATGCGAGCCAGTCTTATCGTTTCGCTTCTAATGTTTGCTCGTTTTCGTGCCTCTTTCAGTTCTGGGCACTTCTCTCGGATCCGCGTCTCCGGCTTTGCGTGATTAATCACCATAAATAAATATCCCGCCTCGGCGTGAAATACCGTACCTCGGGAGAAAGAGATTACTTCTTGCCGAGGATTCTGCTACAATCATGGCAAAACGGGTGGAGGGCTTTCCCATTCCAATCCTCCGCGGTAAGAAGGCGCAACGGGGCGTAGTTCATCTCGTGGAAATAACGCACTGACCATTAACTTGATTTTTAAATCTAGCGTAAGTGATAGTCTTCACTGCATTCAATGCAATACGGTAAAATGTGCTCGACAGTTGCTTGCTAGATATTACAACACATAAAAAAATACAAAAATGGATGATACATATAGACATAATCTTTTTCAAAATAATATAATTCTTTTAAAAAGTAATAAATTGATCAATCAGTTTTTAAATAATACATATCTCTATTAAAACTACTAGCTGTTAAGAAGGAAGTATTTGTTTAATTACAGACCTCTTTCTTTCTTCTTGTAAGATTAGCGTTGGAAAGTATAATGTATATCTTTTCATTAGTTGATGTACTGAAAGTAACAAATAGTTTTCTACGTATTCTCATTTCTCATTTCGCTCTTATTTACGGCTTCCCCTTGAGTCTTCTCTGGTTTTGTTTTTCCAACCTTGTCGCGTTAATTTCAAAAGTAGTTAATTAAAAGACGATTCTCTCAGGCTTGACCTACATAAACTGTCGAATGGATGGAAACTTTGTATTCTCAACAACTGTAACTATGTTAGAAACAAAAAATGACTGAAAATCCAGAGACCGAATCCGGAGTCAGTTTATATTAAAAAAAAAAAAAAAAACAATTTTATGAGTTTTACACAGCATATTTTTTTCATAATGTTATTGTATGTATAATAGGAAACAAACGACAAAAGATTTAAAAAATAGCAAATATTACATTTCCCCTATAATATATTCATTCATATTTATTAAATATTTTAATAATATTAGAGTTGAAAATACTTGTTTAATTCTTTATAATCTTCTGCAGAAATTGTTATATACCGTATATATGTACTTATCTATATGTACTTATCATCGAAATTTATATCAAAAATTTATATCGAAATTTAAATCAATTTTTTATATTCAATTACTTGTTAAATATAAATGATATGCTTTCAAATTGTGTGATATATATACACACACACACACACACACACTGTTAAAAATAAAATGTTAATTAATACGTTAAAGATATATAGTGGACTTTCTGAGACATACAAAAATGTTAAAATTAATATTTTATTTTTAACAATATATATATATAATATTATAAATCATTTATTACAAGATATATAATATACGTCTAAAATTTACTAATTACATTATTAGTACAATAATATTTGTAAAGTGGGTCACATATCACTATCGATGAAATTTAATATTATTCTGGATTATGGAACTGATTATACGAGTGAAACTCGTTATTTTTAAGCTATTCTTTCCAATCCTCGTGCTATCTATCATCTGGCACTCGTTTAAATGAAGCGAGAGATATATCCTGTATGCATATGCTCATCGTGACAAAACAGTACAAATTCGCGCTTGAGGAATGTTTTTGACAAATTACAGGGGGGGATCCTTTGTCTGGACTTTCTACCCTTTTGAGTCCAACGCGAGCATGAAACTTAAACAATTGGAAACGGACAATAGCCGGCAGATATATACATGTGTATAGTTCAACAAGATAGAATATATTTCTAATTGTTTGCGTATTTCGGGAAAACATCCAAAAAGATAAAATTACATCTCAAAACTGTTAACCGTAATATTATCATGCGATAAAAAATTCTTTATTTTTTACTTTGTCTCAAATTATAATAGAATATTATCATCTTTACAATAAAATAGATCGTTCTTTACTCGCATATACCGTATGCGAGTATTTCCCACGCGCATATACACTTTACGTCAATCTGCATGCGAAATTCGCCGAAACAACAACAAGGGATCTAGGTTGTCAATGTGGGATCATGTTTTATGAAATATGAAAATATTACACAGAAATTGGAAGAGAATAAATCAATAAAACGAATCTATTGGCAGATGAGATGTTTTTGAATAAGAAGCAACATTTTTTAAATTGTTCCTGCCATTGTTTATGAAAAAATTATAAATAAAAATTACTTGCTTCAATTTAAAGAGTTAATTGCAAATCGATATATTCATTACAATTTGCTAATTTATTTATCCAATTAAAAAAATTACTTATCGGTATATACATCCTTAAAAAATTTTGCTATTTTCTTTGAAAGGGTTGTTCCATCAGGTGGCGCCGTTTGCGGAGAAGTTTTGAACTAAGCTCTTTGCATTCTTTTCCATCCTCAATATCTCGATACATAGCTATAAGGGAAAAAAAAAGAAGAACACCCTTTAATTTACATGTTTAATTTAATATTATCTTATTCTTGATAATTGGAATCAACATAAATTAATTAAATCTTGATAATTTAAAATTATTACAACTCCTTTAATTATTCATTTCATATTATTTTAATAAATAATCTGCGTTTACATATTAATTATTCAATATATTAAATTGTCATGTTTAAATATTAAAAGATTATGTTAGCATATTTTAATTACAAAAACATACATTCTGCAAGCCATTTAATAAAAAAAACTAGTGTCACTCCTGTTGTCACTTATTTATCAACTACAGACGATAACACCGAAATTAGGAAACTATATCTGGTATATCACTGTTATTATATGCCGAGTCGTAGAATCGATTCCCGACATCGCTATACGCTAGGGTGCAATAACCAACGTTAACTCCGCTTGCACCCCGCCCGTTCGTCGTAGATAATCGCCTCGTAATTCACATATCCAGGGTCATTATTATTCATACTTCGAGTGAGACCACAGTATGCAAAGGCAAATTGCCAGCCGGACCGGTGAACACCGCATAGTACTTGCATACATACGTAAGAGCTTAGCTTTTCATCGAGCATTATGTAACGATCCGACTATGTACAAAAGTGTGCCACGAGGAAAAGAGTGAGTTTACTTTGGAAGTTAATAACGCTTTAGTCAACTGAACCTGCAACATGAGACACGCTTTCCCATTAAAGGGGATAGAGCGAAGTCACGAGCGATGAGTTCATAAGCCGTGTGCTCGAGATCGTATCGAGAATAACGTAAATATAAATTACAGGCACGAGATCTGTGTACCGTAAACTTCGCCTCCCTACGGGGAAACGTGGGAAACCTGGATTCCTTGTCGAGACGTTGAGCGATCGGCAAGATTTTTTTTCCGCGTCACCATTTGTGTAAAGTGAATTAGATATTTCGCGAGAGCGATGTGGCCGCTTTGCGAACTACACCAATTATATCGTCGGCTTTTACAACGGTCTTTAAAACAGCATTACGTGTTTATCTTTAAAACATCTCGCGATAAAAGCGAATTGCGAGTTACGTGCAGGCAGTACGAGAATTGAACACTTTAACCGCGGCGCTTATAATGGCAGTAAAAGAAAGATTAGTAGTAGCCATCATTTGTTTCTAGTCAAAGGCATAATTATCCTTCATTTCGTCGGTGATTCTAGGCAGACAAAATCTGTGTCCATCTGCATTTTTTTTTTTTCATCGATACTTCCTTCAGTAATATATCCGAGAGATATGGCCGTATATTTCGCCGAGGGTTGTACTTTATTGGCTGTTTTGTCTTTCACGCATAGCACGCAAAGCTGAGATATTCGCCAAAGTCGCGCCATCTTTTTACGGCGCACCTCATACGTCTTTTTGCTGCTGATGGTTGAAAAACGAAGAGAATGAGTCTCGACGATCACGCGAGGTCTGTAAACGGTTATCGCATCATTCGACCGGAAGTGCATTCCTGACGGCTGGACTCAATGGCCTCTCTAATTACGCTTACATACAACTGTACGAATCTTTTTTTAGCGCCTCGAATCTCCTAGTTTGTCCATTCTTTGTGGAATTAGGTGAACGTATGCAAATTGTTATTGATTGAGACATGATTCGATGCAAAATTCCTTGCTTCGGCTTGTCGCTCGTTGTTCAGTCTGTTATTTTTCACGGGTTATTTCCGAGTATTCATGGCCCGGCGCGTTTGAACGTGAAAAAAAAGAGGAATTGATCGTGCCGCGTAGATTTGCGGAATTCCTCGGCCGCTAGTCGAGTCCGCCCCCGTTCTCCGCGTCAAATGAAAATATGTCACTGCCAGTCGGTGGCAGTCGAAATCCGGACGCGGTGGCGTTCTCATCAGCATGCGAAAACTTTGTTATTTGTTTGAACACGTTAAATTATGCATGCGCAATATGCTGACGGCTTTCGACGGCGTTTCGGGGGAGGGAAACGGAGGAGGACGCGAGTTTGGGCGCGGAGAAGCGTACGATCCGTGGGGGTAGTCGAAAGGACGGATGAGGGGGTGATGGAAAGAGAGAGAGAGAGAGAGAGAGAGAGAGCGCACAACAGTGCCACACAGAGAGTGTGCGGAAGGGTGCAGCTTTTCTCTCAAACGTAATTGAAACAACAATAAAGTACGAACGCACAACAATGAACGCACCTAATAACCCCGAGCTCTTTGCCAGCTCTATACCTCGGTCTGAAAACGAAGGGATCGCGTCGACTTTGCCGTTCGAGGGGTGTGAAGATATGATTAAATTATGAGATGTATGTATGTGTGTGTATATATATATATATAGGCTATTCGTCCCGTGCCCATCAGGTTTATGCGATCAACCATCTTATATCTCGACTAAGCTAGCTTTAGTTATAATAATTAATGTTTCGATACGAATTTTATTTTATTTCATATTTTTTGCAAATTTATATAGATATAGCATTCGTTAGGTACATAAATGTCGACTTATAAAACTTGATATAGAGATCTGTATCTTGAATTGAGGGGCGTAGCAATGTTTCATGCATAATTATGCGTCAAACGTAGGGACTTTTTCCAGCTATATATACACAGGTGTGCATGTATATAATATCGTTTTAAAAGTCACAAAACATAATTTATGCACAAAGAGCATTTATATTTTGATAAGAGCGAATATTTTGATGCTTAGAATTCGTCGACAAAATTTAAAGATAATCCAGTAGCTAAAGCAATACAAGAACAGAAAGTAGCAATTGATCAAGCAACAGCTCAATCATGACAAATTTCAGGTGTGACTGGTGATAAATATTACAGATAATGTCTATTCGAAAACATGGATGTATGATTTATTTGAACAGAATTTATATATATATATATTTATAGACATATATGTTAGCAGAGATGATTAAAAAATCACCAAAGGCAAATGCGGAGGGAGCTCGTGCACGTGGACACAGAAAATGTTAAATGGACTCAGACACAAGTGAATGTATATATGCATGCGCGCGTGTATAGCCGTGTATAGCCGAGTTAATGCGCCGTGGCGTGTGTGATGCATTTTTTTATCCGTCGACAAACGAACGGACAAACGTGACGTGGTCGCGCTAATCAAAATCCGATGCGGCAGCAACGACCACCGATTAAGCGGTCTCTTCTGAAGCTTCCCGTCACGAATCCGCGAAGCTGCAACGCGGTTGGTCAGTTTGACATAGGTCCGCGCACTGGCCCTGTGCCCTATGTGTATACTTCGAATATACATATTTATACGCAGGGTTTGCGAGCTTGTGGTCCACGCTTTCCGTATCCAACGTCGATCGTCCCGGAGCGACACGGACTGGTCCTCCCTTTTTCTCCCCCTCTCTCGGTTACCGGTCCGTTTAAAATATGAAATGCGGTGACAGCTAAAATCTGCAGGAAGTTCGTACAATGCAGTCGAACTGCGGGCTATGCCGCGAGAGAGAAAACCGGTCAATTGGAAACAGGGTGACCGAGTTACGGTAGCTCCCAACTACCCGCGCCGCGGCCGCATTATCCCTCCGCATCCCTTGATAACCTGGCGTATCGAATTTCTTAGCGGAATCATCCCCCGTTCCCTTCCCTTCGCGATATACTGCCAGATCGTTGCCACGATGCGCCGTAAGGAAAAAGAGTCTTGATTCTCTGCGAGAATCGTGGCTGGCGACTGCCTGCAACAATCACCAGTGAGTAACCCAGCTCACGTTCACAGACGTGCAACCGTTTCTTCGCTAATGCCGCTTCCTGTTCACGTAAAAGAATTTCGATATACTGAACCGTCAGGTGAGCCGAGATCCGAATAGGAAGCGTCACAATAAAGTTTTTCGGTCGACGAGTCTGAGACATTAAAAAAATATTTTGTTCGTATGTCGCGATAATAATATTTGTTATCTATCGGATTCATTGATTTATTTAGCTTATTTCTTTTTTTAGAAAATATATATTCTTGTCGCTATTTTAATGGATACCTTGAATTTCAAGTCCAATTTCGCGTGAACAATAGTTTCGCTTCTCAGTCGAGTAATCTCTAGTTTTTTAATCAAAGAGACTATTAAACCATAAACTTTATATCTCAAATGTTTCCATTTCGCTTAAGACAGAATTCAAATAATGATTCTACAATCTTAATGAGTATGTAGAATGTAGTATACAAACTAAGTCAAGAGCAGGTTTTCAATAGCATGCTGTCAAGCATTGAAAAAGCTGAAAAAGCTGAAACTCAATTATATTTCCAGCCTCTTTAATTTCATCGTAATATATTCTATACACATTTTTATTTAATTAATGTTAAATATGTTTTTATTTAATTTGTTAAATTATATTAAATTAAATTATTAAATATTAATGAAATAATTATTACTGAATTACAATCTAAAAAAACAATCAAATACAATAATAATAACTATTGGATAATGTATTGGATAATTGTAAATATTAAACTTTTTAGACAGAAAATGATATATAATTTATATATAATTACTATATGTAATTAGACTGCAATTAAATAGATTACCATCAAGGTCTTAAAAAATATTTGATCATATTGATAATTGCTTGTTGATATAAGATAAAAACTTGATGCAGCATAATCGCGTAACGTTGATATAGGAATGGAAAGGATTAAAACACAGCGTCATGTGAAATACGTTTATCTATCTTGTTACACAACGTCAATCAAAATATACAGCAATAAATCATCAGTGTACCATATCCCTCGGATCAAGCACCGAAAACTCCATATCACGTTGATAGCGCATATTATACATATAACAAATATAGGCGTTACGATATTATCTTCCAGTAAATGTAATAAATTTTCGTAACGCTGGCAGGTATTTTATATGCGAAATATTTATCGCGCGGCGAGATGTCCAAAATTAAATCGTTCGAACCATCACAGAGTGGCGTACAATAAAAGACTAACATGACCGGCCATCGCCAGGAAAGATTCAGTAAAATCGAATGGATATCGTTTGAATATATAGCATACTCGATCCTATTCGCTTCTTAAATTCACCATCCTTTCGTCGTCGTTGTCGCCACCGCCGCCATGGTCGTCGTCGTTTCTGACTTCCGTCTGGCGTACGTCGCGCGAGCTCTTATTAAAGGTGGCGATTTATCGCTAGTAATAACGGTGCGGTCTGGTGCTGCTTGAAAGCGAATGTCTCCCTGCTAAGGTTCTCTAGGAAGAGCAAGAGCGAGCTCGTGGTGCGAAGAGGAAGAGGTCAGAGGGCAGAAACTGGAAAGTGAGGGTTTATTCGCGGCAACCCTATCCGCGCGAGAGGTGGATGATGCACCTCTTCTCTCTTCCTCCTCGGCAGTATGTTATCAAGCATGAATTAAGCGTGTGTGTATGCGCGTGTGCGCGCGCGCGACGAGGTAGATTAACAATTCCTGACATTTTAGTGGCGCTCCGGATGCGTTAACGCCACTTCAAGTACCGGAGTGCCCGACTGTAACGAGCTCCAGGATTGATTAACCGCCTCTGTCGAGCGACCCGCAACTACGGACTACGTGCTTCTCTAAGCAAACGAGACGACGGCCCGACGAAAGATCCTCGGAACTTATAATTACCGCTTGATTAATCGTCATTTTGACAGATAACTCGGAAACGGAGAGAATTTTTCACTGACTCGTGACCGTTATGCCCGGACCATTATCGCCTACCGTATGCATCGATTAATCTTCCTAAAATATTAGACTATGTAAATTAGCTGCCGTCTTTTCGGACAACCAATTCCAGACGAATCGGTAGCTGTCAGTCATGCGTTAAAAATCGAAAAAATAAAAAAATTCATTCATCACAATAAAAATATATGAGTCGTACTTGGTGATTCAAAGAACTTTGCAATAAATGCGAGGATTAATTCGATAAATGTTTTTTTATATTGATTATCTTTATAATACAAAACTAGAATCCACATGTAAGCTTGAAATAAAGTTTAAAAACACAAGAAACATATACACCCTGAAAAACTTTTTCCAAAGTTAGTCGATGTATTTTATTCAGACTACGATCAAATAATTATTGACAGATATATTAATTGTAAGCTTTGAGTGGAATGGTACTTTGAAAAATATCTGGGCGAAGAACACAGCAGGTGTGATAGACAGTGGCAGGTGTTTTTCCACATCAGTAACGACTGAAACGATAAATCGATCGAATCAGGTTTGGACTACGCATAAATATCGATAGATGGACCAAGTCATCTACTCAAAGGGTTAAGAAGACGAATAAGCATTATTCATACCGTGTGAGCGCTTATCCTTAAGTTATTCATCTCATGAATTAGTAAACACGATGAAGAGAAGCTCTCGCTTGCGCGTATCGGACCATCCCTGCAACGAAGTTTACCAGAATAAATCCAAACGATTCTCTTGTCGTTCATACTTGTCTCGCCATCAGAAGATATGTACCAATTTTGAGATTAATAAATTCGGAAGGAATTGCAATTGTCTTAGAGATATACATTACAATAATTTTTATATGTTGTATTATTACGTTACGTTACGTCGAAAACGCAATATACATTTTAAAAAAGAAACTAGAAGAAGATATTTGTTTTTGAAAGGAAGTAATCTCTAAATTTTTTAATTTTACAAGATAATTTCCCAATATACTTTCTAGATCGATAATAAAATCTGGTAGAGAACGTCGAACGTGCGTGTAATATCCATTTCGTTTCCTTCGATCTTTCCTAATGAAAAAATTTCAAAAATTTCCAAAGAAGTAGAAAGATTCAATATTCTCTCATTCGGAAACGCACAGATTTCTATCGCGGTTGTCGGTAATATTTAAAGGAAGAAAAAAATGATTTAACGAGGAAAGCAGTTACCACTCGCGTCCTGGCTTCACAGAATCGTCGAAGCGTGCGACTGTAGGCTGGAAATAGATTACAAACGTAATATTTCAACGTCGTAAATATTCCGCACTGTTGGTGTCGGCACGGCTCTTTCGTGCTGTCTTCTTGTTTCTTTTCCGCGTCTGTCTCGCGCTGATTGACAGTCTCGCGATGTGGTGATCTAATTGGGATAAGAAGAATTTTTGTACCAGGTGGCCCCTAATTGGTTACCCGTCATTAAGGGTGGTCTCGCGATCCTAATTATCTTAGCGTAAAGCTTGACACGTCAAGTAGCAGCACTTCTGAGACTTTTGCGAATTTTGACACGTCGTTGAAATCGTCAGAAGTATAAGATGATTCATGTAGATATTATAGGTACATATTTTTCACAACTTTAAAATTTCTTGATTTTTTTCAAATTAAATAAATAAATAGAAATAATCATGAATATAATCATGAATATAATCATGAATGTGTTTATTAAATTTCTCGCATATATACATTGTAGATATATATTAATTGTACCATCTACATTTTGTAAAATTTTCACACGTAAAAGACAGTTAAAACTTCGGTTAACATTGATAATATTACAATGCATATTATCAACAGAATTCCTTTTCTTGAAACATATTTTGTAAAATATTACCAATAACACAGATATGTATATATAACATACAAAGTGATATTAAGTATTACATCCATTAATTAATCTCAGTAGATTCATCGAAAATGTTTCATAATGAAATATACCTAAATATAAAAAGTTGATTTAAATGTGAATATATGAGGAATGTATAAAAATCACAAACTTCTTAATTTCG
>Ga0157363_1007029_pt1 | contig 10636 bp, 18 predicted proteins | sample AttsexASBM1_FD_111477 | JGI IMG/M metagenome (GOLD analysis project Ga0157363, IMG submission 111477) | Fungus gardens microbial communities from leaf cutter ant in Ribeirão Preto, State of São Paulo, Brazil - Atta sexdens ASBM1 | ecosystem: Host-associated > Fungi > Mycelium > Unclassified ...
CCTTCAACTTCTTCGGTCCAGCTTTCTTTAAAACAGCGGCCTTGACTGGTTTAAAATCATCATCGGAACCACCGCCACCAATGGATTTCCTTGTCTTTAATTTCGCCTGCTTCTTCTTCCCTTTGCCACTGTCTGCATATTTCTTCGAATCCCAATCTTTACAGTCATTCTAGAGCAACAGCATTAGAAAATCTATGACGAGAAAGAGAACCCCTAAATTCCTCACCTCCCATTCAATCAAAAAGGCATCCAGATCTGTATTCCAAAGATCAATCGGAGACTTTTCAAGCAATGCAAGGAGCTCTGCCTCCTTATCTCCAGCTTGCTGCAGGAGCTTGTCAACCTTCTCCTTAGTCAAACTCCAGATAGCCATTCCAAGCAAATAGTCGTAGTCACTGTCTGATCCGCCGGCTTCTTGTTCCTCCTCATCGTGCTCATCTCGTTCGGGATATTTGTCTTTAACAACCTTCGGTATTGGCATGAAATCATGTTCACGCAGATCAGCCACAATGTCGACTTTACGACGTCCAGACACAACGAGCTTCTTCTCGATAATCATATCCACAAAGCGAACTTGGTTCTTCAGCTTATCGAGTGCACTATTTAATTCACCAGCGAGGTAGTCCTATCAGTGTATTAGCATCGGCAATATTGAGATAAGTGTAAAAGAAACAAACACACCTTTCGTTTCTGGTAATAGGACAAGCGGACGGGATAAAATTCCTCGATGATCTCCTCTGGTGAATCGTACTTCTTAATCTTGCCATCAAAATCAAAACAAATCATATTAGTCGTCGTCAGCTTTGATGTCAACTTGAAGAACTCGAGGAGGCCTTGCGCCTCAGCCTTTTGCATATCCTTAACCGACATGGTAATGACAAAGTGAACATTGGCATTATCATGGTGTTCCTGGTAGTCCTACAACCTCATTTTAATGCCCACTTTCTCCAGAGAATAGACTTCAATATACCTTGATCACACCCTCTTTGTTCTCTCCACCGACAACCATAGCCTCTAACTCCGCTTTATAATTCTGTGTCCATTTATGGATTGGTAACTCTGTGATCTCCACTGTCGTGTCATCCAACTTGCGAATAATTCCATGCACATCATACTTATGCTTTGCAGTTGGAATAATCTCGCCCTTGAACCCACGCCACCACGGTCTCATCGACACCTGCTCCTCGCCTCTCATTAGACGACGAATGTTCTCAACTACATCCGTAGGATTGAAACACGGAATACTGGTACTCCAGCCTACACGAAAAATCAATTTAGTAGCCAGTTTTCGTATTTCATACACTTACCTGTACCAATACCTTCAGCACCATTGCATAATATGATCGGGATGACAGGGACATAGAATTCGGGCTCAACCCACTGATTATCTTCCTTTTGCGGATTCAGCAGGGGATCGTCAGCGGGATTGTACATGACTCGTGCCATCATTTTGGGTTCCGTAAAAATGTACCTGGGTGAGGCATGGTCCTTGCCACCTTGATCGCGAGTACCGTACTGACCGTTTGGAGAGAGCAAAGTGACATTGTTGCTTCCCACAAAGTCTTGTGCCAAATTGACAATGGTCTGCGCAAGTGAAACTTCACCGTGATGGTATACCGCATGTTCGGAAATGTAACCAACAAGTTGGGAGACCTGCAGCAGACATAGAAGATGTCAATGCAGTTGAGATGGAACCGATACGTACCCTGATTTCTTTTTTTAGCTTACGCTTGAAACAGGACCAAATGACTTTGCGTTGACCAGGTTTAAGTCCGTCAGCAACGGAAGGGATAGAACGGATATTGTCAGCCATGGAGAAACAAATGAGCTCTTTGTTGATGAACTCAGAATATGGTATTTCATCAATATTGTGGTCGAGATGGGTTCCGGGCTGGAAAATCGATCTATCAACTCGTCGGAGAAAAGAGTGATCAATACCTTAAATTTACGCAGCCATTCTTTGCGATCATCGGCCTTCTTTTTGCTGAACGCGAGATCAATAAGGTCCCTGTCACCGGGTTGTGTAACAGCAAATGGGATCATATGCTTCGCCATGTGGCGGAAATAATCTCGAGCATCAGAGTCCAGACTTGATCCAAGACCCTGGTCATCCGTTAGTAAGATTACAGAGGTGGAGGTACAGTCCTTTTCGCGTACCTTGTAGTATTTCGAGTCCCACTTATGTGCATCAGGAGCCTCCTCTATCCATTTCTCATATTCGGGAAGAGTGAAGAAGTCTCGGCGTTGATTGCCTTTGGTAATCTACTTTATTCATCAGTTGTGAAACAAGGTACACGTTTGTGCTCTACTTACACGGACAATAGGTGTGACAAATTCGACCAAGAACTCGGGAAGCTTGAGAAGTGATGGATAGAAATGATCAAAGAAGTTAATGAGGAGACCTTTGATATGTGAACCGTCATGGTCCTAGAACAAGTCAGGGAAACAAATGGCTAAAATAGTCATGTCGACATACTTGATCGGCCATGATCATCAAACGACCATAACGAAGACTCGAAACATCCGAGTAATCTTTATTATGTTGCAGTCCAAGGATCTTTTTGATGTTCTGGATCTCTTCGTTCTTCATGATTTGGTCATGCTTGGCTTCCCGTACATTCAGAAGTTTACCACGCAGAGGGAAGACACCGAAATAGTCACGCCCAACAACACCGAGACCAGCAACTGCAAGGGCCTTGGCAGAATCACCTTCGGTCAAGATCAACGTACAGTCTTTGGCACCACGAGTGCCGGCATAGTTGGCATCGGAAAGCTTTACCAAACCGACGAGACTAGAACAAAACAAAATTTGAGGCGATAGCTCATTCACAACTAAGCAAACACAAACCGATTACGCTTGCTTCCATCTGTCTTCTTTATTTGCTGATCGGCCTTCGTCTTCGCCCAAAGTAAAATTCCATCAATGATATCAGTCTTCAAGACTACAGAAACTTCGGCTATCGGAAGTCGGTCAATCAAGTGTTCACTCACCTTTTTTAATGAAATCCTCCTTAATAACCGGCTTGCTCCCAAACTTCGATGAGGGTAAAGTCAGCGTCTCTTTTGTCTGGCTGTCAAAAGTAGGGTTTTCAATGAGGGCGTTGACAAAGAGCCACATGTGGTTGCGAATCTGAGCTGGCTTCACAAGGGCGCCTTTATTCTTTTTGGCGACGGCAGTCATGATGTGTTTAGAGAGTTGTTCGGCAATATACGAGACATGGGTACCTCCCTTAAAGGTCGAGATTGAGTTGGCGAAAGAGACTTGTTGGAATGTGCCATCCGAAACGGCGAAAGCAATCTCCCAACGATCGCTCAGACGCTCATAGATTATTTGACTCTTCGGTTGTGCTGCTCCACCACTGATTTCGACTGCTTCAGCCTGCACGGATTCCATGTACATCTCGACATATTGTTTGAAGCTCTTGACCTTCAAACGCTCGTCGTTGAGATAAACCTTGACGTCCTTCACGGTACCAGCCATGTCGTAGACACGCTTACGCAACAAACCTGCTGTATCCTCATCAATACCATTCATGCCAAATCGACTCAGGTCGGGTTTGAATGTGATTTTCGTCCACTCTTCGCCCTTGGAGTTCTTCGTGATCTTCGGTTTCCCGCACGTACTCATGTTATTCGTCCATGTTTGTCTATATTTCTGTCCGGTATTCTTATCGGCAGTTTCCACTGTGAATTCTCTCGAATATATGTTAGCGAGTTTGGCGCCATAACCATTACGACCACCGGTGAGCTTCTTTTCATCGTCGTCATAATTGGATGAAGATAAAAGGTGGCCGAAAATGAGTTCAGGGATATAAATCTTCTCTTGAGAATGTATTTCAATGGGTATTCCACGGCCATTGTTGTAAACAGAGATAGTATTTTCCTCAACATCAATGTTGACTTTCATGGTATCCATGCTCGGATCATTGATCTGTAGTTGTTTAGACCATATAGCTACATAGAGGACAACTCTCTGTACCTTATTGTCAGCGGCATTGACAAGAATTTCATCAATAATCTTCAGGAAGCCCGGAACGTATCTGACATCACGTTGGACCACTCGCTTGATATTGACGTCGTATGTCCACATTTGTTGTGTAATGGTTTCAATGCTGCCAATGTACGAGTCTGGACGTTTAAGAACATGTTCCAATTGTGAAAGCTGTGCACAATCTCCACCTCAGTCTAGAACAAAGAGGAAAGAGTGCCATACCTTTGTATATGTTTCTGATGCGGACTTATTTTTGGTTTTTGTAGTCTGAGTCTTCTTCGCAGATGCAGAGGACACGTCTTCGCCAGAGCTATCATCTTCAACATTGTCATCACGGTCGACCAACACATTCTTAACCCCTTTAGGTTTGGCAACGGCCTTACTCATAGTCGCCTTCGCACGTGCTACGGTCTTAGAAGCCGCTTTTGGCTTGGATGTCGTCTTCTACAAGTACCAAGAACCTTTAGGATACCATGGGTAAAGGTAGTCCCGACTGCTTGCCTTCTTAACAGGGACGAAATCCTCCTCGAACTCGGATTCAGAGATTCCTTCAGCTTCAGACGAGCTCATTATGAGATTGGTTTGTACCCGAGGGTCAGAAAGGGAAATGCTTGACACTGTTCGAGGTCGGTTGAAGAAACGCGGTACACGTGAACTTGATCTACAGCATGTGACTTGACGCGAGAGAGGATTCTATATTTATATGCTAAGACGCAGTGAACAGTGAAACGGAAAGGATAACTGCACTACCCATGAAATTCTAGCGACTCGAGTCATCAGGTTCTGAGTGAAGTGCGGATGTACTGTAGGGAGGATGTTTTGCATGGTAGGCTTGCGGTTTTATGTGTTAGAATTGGAGTGCAGGTGACGAATGTTATATCCTAGGAGCCTTAGGGACCACTCTCACGACTCGTGGATCACCTAGTGAACTGTGGACAGCTGTTAATGACTAGGAGTCAAAAATGCGTCCATAGGGAGTTGTACATGTGATCAGGTGATGTGATGTACTGACTAAGTAAAACACAGTCCTGAAATTGATGGGACTGAGAAGATCACTTCTAACAATATGTAGTGAAGATGGCACAGATGGTGAATGCAAGAGGCCTCTTGGAGGTTGGCAGTGTTGGTGGGCAGGGGTCAGTCATGGAGCTTCATTGTAACCTGATAAGTTTGACACGTCGAGTCGTCCATTATTCCATTACTTATGTTTCACCGAAAGTCAGAATCCTAAGAGTCATTTTTTATGGTGTATGATGGAGACAAACCCATTAATTACACAACACTAAGACTGACTGCACCAATAACCCCTCCTCCTCGACAGAAGATCAAAATACTTATGGTTTCGCTTTGACGTTGTTGACTATCAAGTTCTACAGAGAGATGGTACCTACAGTTCGGGTATCACTAGTGGTAGACTCACCTTATAGGCTTCAACATTGCCCTTAAACTTGCTAACAGTTTGATTTCCACACACCCAAAGCTGAGAGATCGTCAGTTTCACAGAACGTTGAAAACCATATAAAGTGATTACCTCGCTTGCGACGGTCGTGATGAAACGTTCGTCATGTGAAATAACAACGACACCACCATCCCACTTTTGGATAGCATGCATAAGGGCATCCAAACCCTGTATGAAAATGGGAAGCCTCAGTCCCACTGCAGTCGAAGAGCACGAACCTCGATATCAAGATGGTTGGTAGGCTAGATTCAATTCCCGTACTCAGAGTGATGGGACGCCGAAAAAGTGTACCACGAACCTCGTCAAGCAACAAGATGTGGGGACGCTGCAGAGAGAGCAAGGAAAAGGCCACACGAGATTTCTGTCCTCCTGATAGAGTGCCAATGAGCTGCAAACTGGGTGACAGCTACGGTAAACTAACGTCAGGCGCCACAAACGCCAACATACCCTGTCATACCACTAATCTGGAAATTTCCTAAATGAGACCGATACTCCTGTTCGGTCCTACCAGGGAATTTAGAAGCCAGGAACTGCACCGGCGACATTGTTGGCACCAGGGTGTCGACGTGGTGCTGGGCAAAGTAACCACTAGGACGTTGGATCAGTGATCTCCAACTTCAGAGATCTCAGTTAAGACTTACACGCGGAGACGACCGTTTCGAGTGACATGACCAGAACTCGGGTTCAGTTCACCCGTCAAAATCTTGATACTGTCCTTCAGGTTCAGTGTTTAGTGATAGGTCTCAGGGGTTGAGCGCACAAGGTAGATTTTCCAGCTCCATTCGCTCCAACAATTGCGATGCGAGAATCAAATCCGATATCAAAGTTGATATTCTTGAGGATCGATCTGTCCGAATTATAGCCGAAGGTAACTTCATTCATCTGAAGAAGTGGTGGGGATATCTTCTCCATCTCAGAAAATCTAGATAACACCTCAAAGATGAGGAAACACTTGATCATGAAATCACCCACCTAAAGTTTTCTTTCTCCTCTTCCTCAGGAGGCTGCAAATCGGGTAACTGTAAGAGAGAAGGTCAAATTAATGTCGGTATATCGAAGTTCGGTAAGACTTTTTCCAGTATCTTTATCTTCATCTGTGCTTGTGCAGCTAGAGACCCATTAAAAGACCTGGATATGCACAAAGTAAATCGCAAATACCCCTATTGGCGTTATACCGCCATCGATCAATAAAAGCCTGTAAGTGCTTGCGGTAATCCATTTGTGTTTCATACTCCTTGCGCATATTGCGGTCACGCTCCGATTTAGTGGAATAAAACTGGGTAAAGTTCCTAAACTTGTCTATCAGCTCCAAAACAATAATTGCGGATTTATTCTTACCCCTTATAATAATCAAGCCTTCCTGAGTGTTGATGAATTATATCGGTGGACACTGCATCTCTTTAAACTAATAAAAAATCTCGTTCGGCCGTTTATCGAAGGTCAACATACAGAAAAGCGCGATCGTGAGATCTGATGAACGCTAGTCATTTCAATGTTTGAAAATGTTTCAAGTTGACTTACACAACAAGCAGGGTTCCTGGCCACGTTTGTAAATAATCTTCAAGCCAAGCAAGAGCATTGAGATCAACTAAAAAAAACATTATCAATTCAACAGTATTGTATCAGGGAAAATTACAGACTGTGATTAGAAGGTTCATCGAGCAGCAGTAGAGAAGGCTAATGGACAAGGTCAACCGTTTATTCATGTGAAAGACGCCCATACCTTCACGAAAAGGGCACGAGCCAGGGCCAATCGCATCCTAGTCACTCGTGAGCTCGAATTGTTCATCAATAGACAAAGCATCACGAACCGCCAACCACCACTGAATGAGCTAGTTGGACGTTGCTGATCGTCTTCATCGAAGCCGAGACCTGTAGAAGGACTCAATCGACTCAACATGCACTAAGTTTAATGATAGCTTACCGGCAAGGAGCGCTGCAGCCCGGGAAGGTCCGCTCTCGGCATCCATTTCAGTTAATCGTGCGTGTACCTCCGCCAGTCTTGATGATAGCTCCTCTCGCTCATCTTCGAATCGTTTTTCATCAGAAGCAGATTCAAGCCCGGCAAGTTTAGCGTCCAGCGATAACTGTTCTTTCAGGAGGTGATCACGCCAGACGTCGGCTTTGAGCACAGAATCGATGGCTTTCGTGTCGTCACCGATGACCTAGAGAGAATTGAAAGAGAAGTAGGGATGGTGTAGTGGATACACGTACTTCCTGTTCCACGAAAAGGATTGTGATGTGAGGCGGAATAGGTACATCTCGCATTGCAATATGCCGCAGTAGTGTTGATTTACCCACACCTTCAGAAATATTGGAACGAATTCTGGTCAGGTCAATCTCAATCACCCACCGTTACGACCAATCAGACCATAGCGGCGACCATGCGCGAGGGCCAAAGAAGCCCCCGACCTACAGCAAATTACCATTTGATTGAATTTGTTTTGGTTTCAAACTCACAATATCCTGTTTGAACCAAAATTTACGTCAATGGATGGAAGGTGGATGTCCTTGCTCTTGTTTTTAGCACTTGCAGCAGCTTGGAGAGGGTTAATCTAGATGTTGCAGAATTGCAGTCGCCTAATCTTTTGATGCTATCGTCGAAGACTTACCTTCATGAACATTTCCTCGTAGGTTTGCTAAAAGAGAGGAAGCAGCTCGAGCCGCTGAAATTCCGGTCTTTACAGACTCACCTGCTTGCGATGCTGATCAAGTAGCTTAGATCCTTCATAGAGGTCCCTCCTAGCACGTTTCTCGATTTTAGCCTGAATTGCGTACGTCATTTTCAAGAATTCAGCCACACAGGAAAGACTAACCCGGAGTTTAGCCTCCTGTTTTTCGAGCTTTTTGACGTCCACACGAGACGCTCTGGATTTGATCAGGGACAAAGATATAGATATACCAGTAGAATCTACATCACATACTTTCCCTTGTTTATGGACTCTAAGTCAACTCCTTCTGACAAGGCGATCGTATTTGACATCTGAGTTTTGCTCATATCCATAACTTTATCCAATTTCTGTAGTTTCGGCCGAGACTTGTTCTTGATACGAGTATTGAGCTGCTCCTCCAAAAGATCTCCCAGCTTGAGCATGAGTTTTTCAACAACAACATCATGATCTCCTGCGACGGACTGAAGAATGTCGTGGGCGACGTGGAGTACATCCTCTTCTTCACCGGCGTCATCAACCAAATAGCCGGCAAGATATTGTATGATTACATCCTCTGTCCCTGGAAGATAAAAGCGAATTTCTTGAGCCAATTCCTCTGACGACATGACACAGCTGGAGTTAAACAGGAATGAGACGCAGGGTGGTCAAAATTAGCGGTGAATGGTTTCCCAAAATGGAAGTAAACTCATTTCGCATCGAGGAGTTTAGTCTTTTTCTCATATATGTAGATTGCACCGCTCGTCATACCTTCGGTCACCCGATCGAATGTCCTCCCAATTTTGACGCAAAACAAACCTCAACGGTGCGAAAAGCCTTCCTGTATCCCGTATGTTGACTTACAACAGACTTTGGCACAGCAAGAAGTGAAATTATAATTATTTCACATAACAAGTTCCAATCAACCGTCTAGGATCCAAAAAAAATCTTCACAGGTTCAATTATTGCTGCGTATTGTTTTCCGGAGCGTAGGTGATGCAGGCGCTTCGAACCACCATGGTCTAGTTTTTCTCTCAGTTCTGAAAGGAGGGCAAATACCATGCAGAGAGCTCAGCGAGCTCTTGCATTCGCTTTTTATTCAAGAAGCCGACTTTGCCTCGTCGCACTGCCGACCAGCCGGGTTAGCTTCACGACTAGTTTAGTGTCACAAAGTTGCCACGCATGGTGTCCACATGCCGTCCAACCTGCCAACCTATCTCCAATCCATATTGTTCCATCTGTCTGTGACAACCGCCACCGCCAACTTCTAGCTATCAACATCCGACCTTCACCAACCACAAAAATGCGACACAACGGCAACAAAACCTATCCATTGTGCCGATAATGAGGCCTGGGTCACTTGTAGGACTGAGAAGAGTGAGACACTTCGCGGGGGAGAAATGACTGTAGGAATACAGCACTTTGCGCCTTTACCGAGTTTCCGTGGTTTACCAGGGTGGATGACGGACCCGTCTAATTGAATGGGAGATCTGGATGTTGAGGCTTCCCTGCTGTTTCACTACCATGTTTTCTTTTTCATCTGCCACCATCCTGCTATTGGTGAACTTCTGGGCTCTTGGACATAAATCTACCCTGGCCTAATGATCAATAAACAAGACCGTGCCTGGCTCTTGCTTGTTGTGGTATGTAAATGCGCGTTCTCTCTCTCTCTCCGCTATATCACGTGAAGAGGTTGGATTTCGACGTCTTTGTGAAGACTGGAGGAAAATATATCCATACAATACTATTGAAGATGAACTCCTCTCCAAACAATAACTACCAAATACGTCGTTGCGTTCAAAATTAGGTTATCTGAGGTTCACACTGGACACTCATTGGTGGCAGATTTGTCCCTTCTATTCCTTTGTTTCACTTCACTCTATTATAAATTGTTGATTTTGCTATCTAGACCGGCGCAATATATAATCTCACCTCAGTCGTCTTCACTATCGTGCCCTCCTGAGCCTATTATGATATCCTTCCATTCCACTTGAGCAGTGATCCATTACTATCTCAGGTTCCATAACCGCGTCCTCCAAACCCACGGTACTAATCGGTGTTCTCATAACTTATAACTGTCTACCTTCGTCTTGCTACCGGTTGGCTGCGTTTGCAGTATGTTCTGTACTAATCGCAACAAATCTCCGAAGATGGACGTGATGCGCATTCCAAAATAATCTGAAGGCCATACCACGTCCTGGCGAGATCGCATTGTTTGAGAAACCGAGATACCCTTCTCACCACTAACCAGCTGTGCTCCAGCGTTTGACCTGACCCTATAACAGCACGAAGTTATTTCAACAATCAGAAACATGCCAGATGGACAGGTGTCGTAACCATGTGATCACTTACAGAGTAATTTCATCATCAGAGAACGTGTTATTTTATCCTACTCTAGTCTCACCGTTATACTCACGTTTGCCTTCCCTCAAGTCCTTTGTTGATCGATCGTGTACAAGTGCAATTACCGTAGCTCATATGGTCCTCAAAGTTTGTGTGCTCAATCTATATTGAGCTACAGGCGCCCATGTGATTAAC
>Ga0157363_1007030_pt1 | contig 10635 bp, 5 predicted proteins | sample AttsexASBM1_FD_111477 | JGI IMG/M metagenome (GOLD analysis project Ga0157363, IMG submission 111477) | Fungus gardens microbial communities from leaf cutter ant in Ribeirão Preto, State of São Paulo, Brazil - Atta sexdens ASBM1 | ecosystem: Host-associated > Fungi > Mycelium > Unclassified ...
TCCTCTCCTCGTCCAAAGAAACGTCAGATGTTAACTATTATTTTAATGAACGCGCAATTGTACGTACTCGTGTACATTAGGCCTAGAATTTTCTTAGAATACCGCGCGACGTGTAGAGATGATTATCACGTCGGATTATTGGCAAGAATTCCACGCGTAACTCGCCATAAAGCCTTCCTCGCTTAACTATTTTTCTCAAGTGGCATCACGGGAAAAGTATGTAACGATCTAAAATACGTTTAATACCCCATTTCTTTACTTCTATCGAATTATCTTATTTTTTTCTCTACCGTTTCTTTTCTCTCTTTTCCTTCCTATCTTTTTTTCTTGAAAATAATATCAATTACGCTACTGGATGCAATAAGACACGTGATCAAGTTTGCCCGAGTGATGCAACAAATACGTTGCGTGTATCTGTATTCGCATTTGATTCGTGTTTAACGATATTCTAGGCAGTTGATTAATTTGCCCTCGGTGCATATTAAACGCGGCGAAACAAGGCGTTTATGGTTTGAAATTGAAATATAACAGACGTTGAACGTTTCGTTTCAGCAAGGTTATCATTTTTTTGGCTGTCATATCGTTTATCTGACAGAAATAGTCCTGTATCCTGTACACACGCGATAATCGCACAGTAATTCGCGAATTGCGTTTGGTATTTCAACAGATGATCGACGCTTTTTTCGAAAGGCATGTCGCATGCGCGACTTGAAAATTATATGAATCTTTTGGAGAACGTAATCATCGATACATCGCATAGCTACATTAGAAAAAAAATGTGTATTAAATTTTGATAAATATTTACTTAATTTGTTTGTTAATATTTATTTGTGGTAAATATTTAGTTAAAAAGATGATTATTAAATCAAATTAATGTTTCTCGTATCGAAAATAAAAATATGTTTATATTTAATAAATATTCGGCTAGTATTATTCAAGAAAATATTTTTGTTTATTTTTTAATTTAGCTCATTTTTTTTTAGTAAAAAACATTTGAATATGATTACGGCGATTTTTTTTTAGTACGTTAAAAAACGTACATAAGTTACAATCGATTCATCGAAGGACCAAAATGCGGCCTTTTTAATTTAACGATCACGGAGAAACGCTTAGTCGCCGTCATTCTCTATTGGTCGATGCGGTGGGTGTGTGCGGAGGCACGTAATCGGTTCTGTTTCTCCTTCCAAGAAGAAACTATGTCTCTCCTTATCTGACGAAAGCCGCGGTGAAAATGACGTTAGTCTCGCAACTGCGCGGGACATTTGCTTGTCGTAAAAATAGAAAATTACAACGCGAGCGAAATGTCTCGCAGGGAAACGATGTTAACTCACTATCGACTGCTCGATAATGTATACATTATACGCTAAATATCCTCTCGCCCGAGGATATTTTCTAGCTTTCTGCACTTATGAAACAAACATGTGATTTTTAAAAAAAGAGATAGAATATAGAAAGTGCAACTGAATTGACTCGTATTATGCAGTTATTCGGAATAGATTCCGATCAGAATTATTTTATTTTTCATATAGAAAACACAATAGAAATCTAGAGAATAATTGAACAATTCCAAATAGGAATTTCGAATCCCAAATATCTATTCCAAATAATTTCCATAATGCTTTAATTAGATCTGACAGATTATATAACAGATAATAGTAATCCTATTGAAATTTTAATCAGCTTTTTACATTTTCTGTAAATGTTTATTTTTTTTTTTTATTTATCTGCATTGTTATTATTATCTGTTATGTTGTAAGGGCAAGCATTATAGAAATTGAATCTTTAAAACCACTTTACGTAAATATTCTGTTTAAAAACCACTTAGAATAACTTTCTGCGATAACGAGCAATTGTGTAAATAAAGCGTTTCAAAATCAAATAGTGCAATGAAAGTGAAGAATTTCAACTATCTTGATAATTAAGCTCCTCTTAAGCCTATTGAATCATCCAATAAACCATGTTATATGCTTGTCAAGTCTCGTGTACAATCACTAAGATTTTAATTACACATTAATGCATCATTGTAATATCACTCAATTGTATCAATTACAATCTTTTCTGCTCGTTATCCTTCATCCAATGACAAATTGAACACGATAAGGAAATTATTCGATACAACTATATCAAGTATTGAAATCTCCACGGAATCGTAAATATAATAAATTGCCAGCTGAATCTAATATCAGGTAGAAAATAAGAGAGGATAAAAAGAAAAAAATTTTTGATTGCAAAATTATCAATAAGATTCTTAAAAAAAATGTTTGCAAAATATTATTTTCTTTTATAGAAAATTATTTTCTTTTATAAATTATTATTTTCTTTTATAAAAATCTTTTTGAATATGTCTTTACAATTCAAGCTTGTTCTTCAGGACAATTCTTGAAGAATGGCAGGATACATCGCGGTCGATTAATTTCCTTACAATAAGGAGTTACGCGTGCCACCAGCTGGCTTAAGGGAGTGCGTACATATAATTTTCTCCTCAAGTGTCGCGCCAACCACATCCGGGATGATAAGATGAATGTTCGGTTACGTTTTCGTGTGATCGCGTTGGGCAATGTGCCAGTTTTTGACGACAGTTTTGCAGACGTTACCGGCTGCCAGCGAGACGCGAATTTTTTTCGCGCATGTTTAGAGAAAGCCCACGCACACGCGATTACTTTGTATGCATTTCCTCTTTTCCTTCTTTTCGCTTTCTCGCAATGTTGCAATAATTTCATAATGAAACGTGACTACTTTGACTAATGATATTACAAAAGGCGACTACTTACGTCGCGTTTATTTACGTTCTCGAATTAAAATACAAATATTATATATATTATATATATTATATAAATAATAAAAACTGCGAAATAATAAAATTCTTATCATTCTAGAGGCGCGATAACAGAAGGGGATTGACGTTCGTATCGCTTTTGTATAGTCAATTCCTTAGCGAATAGATAAATCGCTTACATAACTCGACTATTTGATAATCGTTCGCGATTATAGTCAATAATGGTCGTTTTCTAGTTTCAATGTTTGTACTAGAAAACTCTAGTATGTATGTAATATACATTGGAAGTACATACATCCGTTTTGCGGATGAAAAAAGAATATCCATATTTCGAATTACCAAATTTTCTCTATCTTTACTCTTTAATACATAATACTCAGTAACAGAAGAAACTTAATTTACGTTAATTAACTTTGTTATTACTATCCATTATTTATATATTTTATTAAATATATAATATAATATTTTACTTCAAATTGTAAAATTAAAGTTATAATCACCAAACAATTTTAATAAAACAATTAAAATTTATATTTTATTCAGTATTTTTACCATGCAATATTTTTATCATCCTTTTCCGTTATAACAACATTCTTTTTTTCAATACTTATTTATGTTTTGTTAAATTTGCATTCAAGATTTTATTAAACTTTTAAATGTATCTATGTTATTTTTAATAATGTAGAATAGGTTTTTTTTACAACCTCTGTTTCAAAATATTAAAATTTACATAGTGAAAATTTTTCCATCTTTATCTGGAAAATTTGAAAATGTCAGGAAATTTTATTTTCTGTGGCAATCCTGAAATATTATACGAACTTTTTGACCAATCTCAAGTAAAGTCAATTTTTAACATTTATATAGGGAAAAAAGAAAGGAAAAGAAAAAAAAATGTAACAAATGTTTCTCTCATTCAAGCAGAACTACTGACTTTTTAAAATAATCTCTCGTTCACTTTTCGAGATGGTCAGCAATCCTACCCTGATGTTCATGACGTCATCATCCCTATAATCGATCTCCAAATCCGTATGCGCGGTGAATGATGTAATCACGATTTAACTCGCGCGGGAGTCTCCCTCTTTATGTGGGTGGCTTATGAAGGGATGAAAAACATTAAGGCGCTTGCGCCGTGTGATCAGCCGATGGGGTCGCGCTGGCTGCGCCAACCCCCATCTGTGGGGGGTATTCAGTCACACGAGGATCGAATCGAGCCCTCAGAGTAGACGAGTCCGCGCTTCCTGTCTCTCACCTGCATCGCCTGCGAGGTGAGTTTGTGAATATTTCCTCACAAAATTCCGCACATCATTCCTCTGCTGATCATGGAAAAGAAAGGCTATTCGTATCACGGATTTTATTGTTTTGGTGCATGTATTATTCGTGATGATTTCGACATCTTCTTGGGTTCATCGAATTGCGTCGATCCCACAATGTCAGCACGAACATTGAGGACAGATGCTTCTGTCAGATATTGAAATCTTCGCATTGCACAATTCCGCCAAGTCGAATTCTTGATAACTGAGGTAAAATGTCCCCTAAATTCTATCTATGTTGCCGACCAAAAAAACATTAAGAGTTTAATTCTCAGATTTTCATTTGAACTTCCCAAGATTGTGCCGGTTTCAGTTCTGAAGATCTGGACACGGTACAATGAATTCGATTACTTCCATTACTTCCATACTAAAAGTTGTTACACATGAAATTAGCAAAGTTAAATATAGAAGGACATAAATATTTTAGACAGTTCAATAATAATATGCCACGTTATTTAACAGAATATTCATATATTATTTTATTGAAAGTTGATTATATTATGCCACTATATTTAGATACTTTATATAAAACAATCTTTTTAATGTGCACTCGTATTTCACTTCAATTCAATGCGAAGTCACATTAAGTTTACTCGTATTTCACACTATTATTAACATTGTAATATCATGTCATATGGTAGCATTCACGACAAACATAATGGAAGATGTATCTATTAACCTTTATATTTGACCTTTGCTCGGTCAAGCCGGATTTTCCTGTGACGCTATTCAGACGCAAACGTAACTGTGTAAATACGATTTTTGAAAAAGACAATCGCGATAAGATTTAATACTAAGCGGAAAACTGAACGTACGATTCGTTTCCGTATGAGATATTTCGTAATGTACTTTATTGTAGTTGCGTGACACCATTATGTCACTTATATTACATCGAGCTGCACGCGGTATGCGTGATACATTTGGCAAATGTTATAATGTGCCTTTCAATCTGAAAGTATACTTAATTATCTCGCTGCTAAGTAAATGTAATAATTTACGCATAATTTGCGTGTTTAATTGAAATTTTTCACGCAAGGGATAAATTATATATTTTAGAGCAACATAATGAGATTACCTCCAAACGAATGTGATAATAAAGTATTGCGTAATTATGTTATAATAAAATTTGAACCTTTTATATATGTTTAATCCGGCTGTATAATTGAATTGCTTGATAAAAACGAAATATTAATTCAAATAAAAGAAAAATTAATCAATCGAATCAAAAATATCACAATTATGAAACTTTTCAAAAGAGTGACCATCTTAATTATAAATTTAATTAGTATTATATTAAATTAGTATTATATTAAATTGTAAACAAATATAAAATGCATGTGCACTTTTTTAGTTTTGTTTAATTCTATCGTAAATGAATTTTGGCCATAATTTTGGCTATAATTATGTCAAGAAAGAATATATATAAACAATTTTTATTTGTTCGAAAATTTTTCTTTTATCTATGTTATGATTCATTATCGATTATTTAGTATTTCTTTTATAGCATTTCTATTATTATTATTTTTGTAATATTTTATTATTATTTTTTTTTTACAGTATTTATTTTTTATTTTTCCTCTCTAGAAATTTATTGCCAGCCATTTTGTAGTCTAGACATGTCAATTATTAGATCGTGCTTGATAAATGCTTCGCCTAACTAATCGAATTTGCATGAAATAAATTTGAAGAAGAAATATGTCAGAATAATAGAAGAATAAAGGAACGATTGCATCATCCTGTCCTATCGACAATGCAGTGACAGTGGAGTCTTCGAATGGAGTTTCCCGTATACATTAACTTTCATATCTTGTATATTAATCTAACTAATAATATATTATTAATGTATCTGTTTCTTAATAATTTCAATGGAAAACGTAAGAAAAAGTATTTTTGTGAAAATCGATATTTATTGTACTTTTATCCAAAATTTTTCAACAATATCCAATTCTTACCTCATCAAACTTCATGTTAACGTGAAAATATTTTTTATTGAACTTTTCTGAACAAAATCTAATAAGATGGAATTTTTTATGTAAAATGGATTCATCACTGCAAATGCAATGTTCGTATAATACATTTTGTCGCGATGTAATTCAGAATTTATATGTACAATATAAAATATATAATAGTATTTTTAATAAATTTTATTACAGATACATATGTTATCGATTTATAAATGTATCGATTGTGAAAAATATTTTTAAATTTTCTCACTTTATAGTTTTAACATTATTGTTGAAATAAATTTTTTTACGACCTTCGTCATATCTATAAATCACATCACGTTTGCACTTGTCATCCTTAAAGGTGAGCTTTTTATTTCATATTGCATCATATGTGTGCAATGATGCAAACAGTAGCCGTTCTTAATCGATCGATATCGCATTTTATAAGACATTCCAATGAGTTATCGCGAGTTCTAAAAATTACTTTTTATTGCTGTAAAACGATTCTTTCTCATTTTCGAGCGATATTGGCTATACTACAGATTTTTCAGGTCTCGTATATTTGCATAGAGAGATATCGCATATATACTCAAAAATTACATTTTTAGAATTTCACTGACTAACCAACTGTTTGTTTTCTATTCTTTCAAGCTGCTATACGATGGGTGTGGAAAAAGAAAAGGTATCGTATACATATATCTACGCATTATTCTTATGCTGAAGGTATAGCCGGAAATTAAAGGTAGAATGCAAAAGTTTTACGTAATTAATTTAATGAAAAAAATTATGTTTTACTATTATTGTTTTTATTGTATTATTTTATTTATTAAACGTAAAGTATAAACATAAAATATAAAGATGGGATTTTTTCACATTTATTTTATTCTTTATTTTTGTATAGAAAAATATCATAACAGAGTCAGAATTTGCAAAAATGAATTTAAGTTATTATTTTATGATGTTAAATGATTAATGTTTACATCAAGAGAGAGGATTAAAATTTAATTATTTCTATTTCTTAAAAAAATAGATTAGATCACTATTGTATAGAATCTTTCAATTATATTCTCGTGCTTTCCACCTACGCCGCTCATGTATGTTACAAAATTAGTGTAATTAAACATTTTACTCTAGTCAAGCGACGACATTCAGGAACAGGCGACAACGCCAACGGCTCTGGCTCCAACACTAAAGGTAATCTTTCTCTTATATATGTGTATTAATTTTCGGGTATAATTGTTTATTTGTGCGATGTAACTAGTAATCAAATGATAAGCAAATATAATATTTTGAAATTTCAAAAAATATTTAAAAAATGTTATCTTTATTTATCATGTCGTATCGTTTTATAGATACTGTTTCAGTAAATTATCAAATCATTTAAATTATCATATCAAAGTTGAATTAATAAAGTTATATTTAGGTAATTCTTTTTATTATTGATTAAGTGAAACAAATATCTCTACCAAATTATAATTTATTTTATATATTTCTTCAATGCAAAATATATTTAGGCAACCATAGGACAGATAGATTAACGAAATACTATTAACATTCAAAATTACAAGACTATTTACGCGTTTATTATATATATCCGCTTATTAAATGTCTGAGTAATGATAACATTTTGACATTTGCTTACGAAATTTCTTATGAAATTATCTCAATTTTTTTTTCTCTATTTTTTCTTTTGCAGCCTGCCACGGCTGATAAGGATTGGGTAAGTACCAACTATTATCACGCATCCGTCGTAGATGTTCCTCGAGAAAGTGAATTGCGATCGAACATACAGTGAAGAAAAATGTATTCGCATACAGTGACGAATCATGTTATTGATGTCTCGCCAAAGTCATTGACTCGCAAATTATCGTGGTCTCGTCCCGCATCCATATTGGCAGAATACTGTTTTGAATATGTGAGCTAAGACATATCTTGCATATATACACACACACATATATATATATATATATGTGTGTGTATATATGCAAGATATGTCTTAGCTTTTATATATATATATATATATATATATATATATGTATATAAAATATATATATATAAAATAAAGTATTTACATCATTAGACTAAATTGAAATTATGAGAATAAATATAATATAGATGTAATTATATTCACGCCTACCAAAAGCGAGTTGTATCACGATAAACGCGTCACAAAGTCCACAAAAGAGATAACGTTCTATCGCAGCAATGTGTTGAAATTTTGATGATTATTTAAGGAGGAAAGAGGAATATAGGGGTATTATTGAGACATCGAGCTCTCGCTATAATTTGCCGATGATAAAATAATATTTAAAAAGCATTAGATTGTTGGGGGTAAGAAAATAATACCAAAAATTTTTAAGAATGGATTGTGTTGTAAATTAATATTAATGTATGAATTAATACTAAATATCTTCTTTTGTTTTAACACACCTATGTTATTCCTATTATCTAACGCAATAATTAATCCATGTTGATAAGTTTGTATCAATTTAATAATACAGATAAATAATTTTGGACAAGTAGCGACTAAAATTTAATTTTTCGACAGATGGGTTTTACTTTGATAGAAATTGAGAGTTCATGACTACAGTGAGATATTTAACATGGATAACAAATTGGCGCTGGACATTTTGTTTGACATGTCTGATTTAACAAAGAGCTGTTAAACTTGAAGGCTTTACTTTATTTCTTAATGATTCCTATTGGCAGAAATGGAGACACATGCAAATTAGATCTTGTGTCGTCAGCTTCGGCCGACGTATTAGGACAATTAATAACAATTGTTTCTAATGGTGAGTAATATCTGCCTATCTGAGTCTAAGATCTATTCATATCGATATTTATGTAGTAACTTTCAATCATTAACTAAAATAAGAGAAAGATGAAACCAGTTTTTTTTTTTAAAGTAATCTTTTCTCTATGGCAGTTTTACTCTTTTCTTTTCTTGATATAAATAAACATTTACTCGATATATCATTTAAAATCCTAAATTTTCCTATGATATCATTTTTATAGTATAATAATATTTGTGTAACGCGCGTACCTGCACACACGTGTGACATCTTGTATTTATTTTATATTGAATTATAGCGTACAATAAAGAGATCAGTGCTAGGCCTTAATTCGGTAAACATTTATGACGAGGCTTTCATGTACAGCGACTAAGTATTGTACATTTCTGCATTGCTATTCTTGAGTAAATTCGAATGATCTTTTAGAGATCTTTTTCAAAGCTATCCGAAAATATAATTTCGGTATAATTTACAACATATATTAATGAAGTTTTATACATTTGGAAAGAAGGGGTTTGAAAGGAATATTTCATTAAAATGATATTTATTCGTACAGTAATATTTATTTTTAATATCTCATATAATATAATTGTTACACATACAGTGTACTGTATCAGAGGCAAAACGAATCTCGAAGTCAGCTATATGAGTTCGCCGGAACATGTGCGTGAAGTCGTAGAAATGATCCGTTTCAATGCGGCTTAATTGTAAAATTGACACATACTAACGTGACTTAACCGGTCGTCATCAACAGACCGCGTCCGGTATCATATGTACTCTCCGGCATCGTCAGAAGCGTATTTATAAGAAACGTGAAAAGAATCACTTCAAAGTGCAAAGATTAAGAGATGCTTGAAGAAGTGCCACGTTGTATTTCCAATTTTTTCTTCCGAGATGACAAAGTGCGCGTAACGTTTGCTTATAAAATCATGGAAACGTTGTAAACGTATAATGTGAGCTAAGAATATTCTGTAGGAGATAGAACTTTTTTTCAGAAGACTATAGGAATGCTGTACAAGCAATAAATGTTTTAAGAATAGCTTGGATGCATTCCACGTGGATGATAATGAAAAAATATTCTGGAAAAAAAGTATTTTGAAAACGTTTTCAAGAATAATCGCGAGAGAAAGAAAATCTGATTTCTTAATTAATTTTATAAATAATGTTTATTTTCTTTTTCTGTTATAGTCTACATTTTAAGAATTTCTCATTATCTCTTCTCATACATTATATTTTATAATAAATCTCACATATGCGCGATCGAACATAGTTTAGAATGTAGTTTTGTGCAATGTGATACGATATTGTTACAATCTGCATTTTCGCTAATAATAAATATATGTGCCTCTCTCATCACGCGATATTTTTTCTGCATTGCATCATAAAACGTTCCAATTTTTTTTTTTTCGTAATGCGAGTACGACTAGGATTACTTCGTGTTGAATATCTCGAATCAACCGCACATATTGGATCGCAATACTCGCAGTTGCTATATCTCTTTCTCGCAAAAATTATTGCGCGTCATAAAATTATTTATCTATTAATTCTCAGATGTCTCTCATACTTAAAAAAAAAAATATTAAAGACAAAGTCAATTATTATTAATATAAAAATTATGTATAATTCTACTAAAAATAATTCTCTCACTGTCGTCGTAATTTTCTCAGCTATTTCGAGCTATTATTGAGTGCCGCGCCTTTTGCGTTTCAAACTGCTCGATGATCCGCTATTTCTTTTCTTCTTTTTAGTGCGTCCCCCCTTCGTTGTGCGGTAAGGGTGCGTGGGATGGTGAAAGGTTAACGCAATCGGAA
>Ga0157363_1007031_pt1 | contig 10635 bp, 9 predicted proteins | sample AttsexASBM1_FD_111477 | JGI IMG/M metagenome (GOLD analysis project Ga0157363, IMG submission 111477) | Fungus gardens microbial communities from leaf cutter ant in Ribeirão Preto, State of São Paulo, Brazil - Atta sexdens ASBM1 | ecosystem: Host-associated > Fungi > Mycelium > Unclassified ...
GAAGAGAAGAGAAGAGAAGAGGAAGGGGAGGAGGGAGACGAGTCGTGGGAACGAGAGGGGACGAGAGAGATCGAGAGAGGAAGCGAAGAGAGGGATGGTTCGCTAAGAATGGCCGGGGCGACCGTACGGTGTACGAGGGGGCGGCGAGGGCCGAGGGCGCCGACACCGTCGTCGTCGGCCGCCGAGCCGGAGCAGCGCACGGGGGGGTGGTAACATGGCCGCCGGTCAGTCGTTATCGAACCGCCGCGCCGTGCGGAGCTCCTACGCTGAGTCGCGCGCGCGTAGGCACCGCTCCGCTTACGCTCCGTCCGCTCGCGGTGGTGGACACATCAGTGGACACTGGACTCACAGGGGACACTTGCAAATATCCCTGTGTTTGAGGGATCTCTCCGGATATCTGGCGGGGCGCGCGCGCCACGACGTCCGGCGCATTCTCACCGATGGGTCCTCTGGAGTACCGTCACTACCGTCTCCTCGTCGTCTTCGTCGCTGTCAATTCCGCCTGTCTCGCTTCGCGCGCTCATCGGGGGATCCTCGAGGCGGCCCACCGGTAATTCCCGAGCCAAGGTAGGTGAGCGACTCAAGAGAAGGGAAGTCCTTCTATCTCTCGATATCGCGTATACATCCCCCCGACTCTAAGAGAGTCAGCGCGGTACTCCGAACGGGATTTCGCGTCCGCGTCCTAACGTCGGCGACCTCGTCCGACCGCGCGGAGTTCTCCCTATCGAGGAGTATCGACGGCGATCGATCGGCGGTGTCTCTCTCGATGAGTAGGAGGTCGTTGTCGATCCGTGACGTCAGCCGAAGATTTCTGTTGTACTTGTTGCGGGCGGGACTTTGTACTCTGTCGGGACTCGCGGTGAATCCTTGACATGAGGCGCTCTCCTTGAAATCGTCCGTCGGTCTCGTTTTCTTTTTTTCGCATACATTCGCTTTTGTGTTTTTCTCCTTTTTTTTTTATCGGCGACGTCCTTTCTTCCGGGATACATCGCATCGCCTTCGTCGGCCTTGCCAACTCGCGTCAGCGGTATACGCATGATAAGTAATTATCATAAGTTAGACGCGCGTTCGCCGATATCGTCCGAGATACCTCGAGAGTGAGGCAGAAGATATTGATATTTGCGTAAAAACTCGCGCGCGACAACGAAAGCAATTACGGCTCGCAAAAATCCGATCCATCAGATCCGACTTTTCGAAGTGGGTCTTTATGAATTTTCATCGAAGCCTGCGCCTGCGTATAATTGCTTGCACAGACACAAATACATAAAAAAAAGCTCTACAATGCACGAGCGGAAAGTCATAAAGGATCGTGGACAAAAATCGACGTTTCAAACGGTAGTGATGAAAGCTTGATGAAAGACCGGCTATTAAAAATTGCACAAATGATGACATGAGTAACAAGTTTCTCGAAAGAATTTCTATATGAACGATTACATTTCGGTTTTCACATTTTATGACTCTCCAACAATAGATATATCGTTATTGAACACACTTTTGTTATTTTATTACAATTCCTTAGTCTCATTTTTATTCTTAATTCTTATCATAAACGTCATTTTTCGATATGACATGCCTAGCTTCCCTTTTCCAATTCTTTATTACTTATAACTTTTTTAACTTTTTTAACTTATAACTTTTTTAATTAATAAAAATATATATACATTTTCTTTGTATCATTATATTTTTTAATGTCTTGATGACGTTTTGATTTAAAAATAATTTTTTTAATAATATATTTATAATTTTTTTAATAATAATATATTTATTTTTGAATTTTCATAATATATTTATTTTTAATAATTTTATGAAAGTTATAAGTAATCGAATCGGGTTGGGTGTGCCATAACACAATGTAGTGTCTACTACATTGTGTTGTTCCCGTAATGGTTTTTAAAGTTTAATATACAAAAATTTTAATAATTCTTCTTATTTTACCCGAAGCCATTTTACATCTGAAACCATTTTATGAAACTATTAGAAAGTAGAAGTGCTTCTCTTTTAAAGCCGTGCGCTCCTATTGTTATAGATTAGCGAAGAAATTGGTGGGAAGAATTAATTCGTAAGAGTGTGCAAGTTGAACGAGATATTTAAACATGGATACTGGATCGACACAGGGTAAAAAGCAAATTCGCGTCGGATTTTACGACATCGAAGGCACGATCGGTAAAGGTAACTTTGCCGTAGTAAAACTGGCTAGACATCGAATTACGAAAACAGAGGTACGCGCTTCCTGATATTTTTTTAAGCGACGTTATTTGAAAAAAAAAAGAAATTGCTATTATTGCTATACGTTATTCTTTTCTAGGTGGCTATTAAGATAATCGACAAAACCCAATTAGATCCTACTAATCTAGAGAAAGTTTATAGAGAGGTTGAAATTATGAAGCAGCTGGAACATCCTCATATCGTCAAATTATATCAAGTTATGGAGACGAAGAACATGATTTACATGGTAAGCATAAAATTCAAAGACAATTTGTAGACTATCTCCGTGTCTTGACATATTAAATGCTAATGTTTCGTGAATATTATACTGAGTATCAGGTTGCTTCTCGTTCTGGTGAACGTGTATTCACATGGAGTATTTAACATTGGAATTTAACGATCAAGACACGGAGATAACCCACAAACCGCAAACGGATGTTTTCTTCTTTGAAGAAAATATCCGTAAAAATTTCAAAAGAGAGTACTCTCTCAAATTTTTAGAGTAAATCTCACTCTGAAGAGTGAAATCTCACCAAAGATCTCACTAAAGATTGAAAATTGAGTTACGCTTTTTCAAGATTGGTAATTTTTATTCTTTAAAGTGAGATTTCGCTCCAAAGAATTTAGAGAATATTATTACAACGAAAAATTGTAACCGTTTCGTTCTCTCTTCTTGTCAAATAAAATGCATTATTCGTCGCTATTGTAGGTGTGCGAGTACGCGAGCAAAGGCGAGATTTTCGACTACATAGCGCGATATGGAAGAATGGGAGAACCCAGGGCACGCGCGACATTCGCTCAAATACTCTCCGCAGTCGAGTACTGCCATGTGACGGGTGTGGCACATCGTGATCTGAAAGCGGAGAACTTACTTCTCGATGCTCAGATGAATGTGAAAATTGCCGATTTCGGCTTCAGTAACAGATTTGCCCCGGGGGAACGATTGAGTACGTGGTGTGGTAGTCCTCCCTATGCTGCTCCCGAGGTCTTTCGTGGGAAACATTATGCCGGACCGGAAATCGACGTATGGGTAAGTTTCGCATAATGATGTAATAAAAATTCAAGAAAATTCAGCTAAACGAATTGATTCGAAATAAATAACTTGTTCTTGTAGAGCCTGGGCGTTGTATTGTACGTGTTAGTGTGCGGTGCACTGCCCTTCGATGGATCAACTCTTCAATCATTAAGAGATCGTGTGCTAAGCGGCAGATTTAGAATTCCTTACTTTATGAGCACAGGTGATTATATACAAAATCTGTATACATATTCTGTGTTTAGTATTTGCGTCGCATTTACATATCAAAATTCGTGTTACAGATTGCGAAAGCCTAATACGTAAGATGTTAGTGCTGGAGCCTTCCAAACGATACACCATTCCACAAATCAAGAGGCACCGCTGGATGGCGGGGACGGCAGATAGCATTTGTTCAGTGATCATAACGCGGCCATCGTCATCCATTCAGGAACCAAATGAACAAATACTTCGACTCATGCACAGTTTAGGAATAGACATTAGTCGCACGAGAGAGGTAAGAAAAATATTTTTTTCATTGTTGTCTTACATTAAATTAGGAATATATATACATGTAATATTTATATGATATATATATTCAGAAAAAAATTTTTGGCATTGTCCTAAACAGAAGATTTTTACAAACTATACACACATCATTTCGATATATTTTTTATTGTATTATCTAAACACGAATGTTATCTTTTAACAGTCCTTACGAAATAGCAGCTATGACCATCACGCTGCTATTTATTTCTTACTGCTGGAAAGGTTGAAACAACATCGTGTTAGCAGTACCATTAATAATGCCTGCTGGTCCACAGTGGCAAGAACAAAAGAAGATAAATTTAAATCAAGGTAGACATACATTACTAACAATAAGCACCATTACGTGTATTTTCTTTTAAGGAGTTAATTTTAAATACGATTTCAATTTAGTAACTTCCAATCCTGCCAGTCGAAAAATTATCGGAAGAACAATGCCTTAATGCAAACAATTTTTATTTACAGCGATAGCTTAGTGGGACGTTGAACTTTATTGATGGGTGACGCACATATTGAAGATTTTGTCAGGACAGGTTGGATTGGAAGCACATTGCTGTCGCTTTATTTTTGGTAACTCCTCATTTCATTTTCTTATTTCTTTCTTTTACCCTAAATCCTGATTTTTCAACCTATTTTACCCTAAATATATATTTATCCATAATTTTAATTGATTTTAATTTACTTTGTTTATTATGAATAAAAAACACATTATTATTTGAACAAATGTTTATATCATTTATGATTTCATTTTTCGCATTAATCACAACATGATTAATTTTGATTGACAAAATCTACTACCCTGCAAATATATTTTATAATAATTTTATGTTACTAATAATAAATAGTTAAACAAATAACATATCAATACGAAACTCGTAAGAAGGGCACAAGATTAATTTACGATATTTTTTACAATTTAACAGCAGACTAATGCTAAAAGATGAAATGATGAGAATACTTGATTAATACTTTTTGAATCTATTGCTACATAAAGCAACTGTCCGCAGTCACCGCAAAAAAGCCATAATGGCAGAACAATATTTATTTCAAATGTTAATGAGACAAAAATTTCTTTCTTGTTTCAGAGGAAGAGAAGATAGCAACAGAGGGGGAAAAAGATTCAGCTCGACGAGTTCATCAACCGATGAAGGTTGTTGCAGCGCTGAAGGTGATTTAGAAGAAGGTCCAAGCGGAGACGAATTGCGCGAAGCGCAGATCAAACTTGAAGAGCATAGATTAGGCCTAGATCACGATATCAGTCAACGAATTGACAGTCAGATAGTCAATCGAAGATTAAGTGATTATCAACATCATTTTGATAACCCGCTTATGGATCCTATTGATCCACCCAGTCGAACAACTTTGTTTATGGCGGGCGGCAGCGGTAGCTCGTCATCGGAACTCTTCGAGTCTAGCTTCGATTCTGGCTGTCCGCCAGATTATACAGGAACGAATTGTTTCACGAGCAGCTTACCATCTTGCACGCCACCGCCACCCAAGAGTCCATCCCCAATCGCTGGTCGAATATCCCGAGTCTCTCAGGGACGAAGAGCGTCCGATGGTGGACCTAGATTATTATTCTGTCAGCAAGGTGTCAGCGATAGACCATCCAAGCAGAGAAGTATTCAAGGTGCGTCACGTCTGTTTATTTGTTTGACAATGTTCGTAACTTCATGATTTACGATAATGCTATAATTTAATCGTTTTCAGATTCGGGAAAAGCTCGAGGCCACCTGGATTTAGTCCATCTTAGACCACCGTCCACACCGCCCGATAATCAACAGCAATTTAAGATACGCGGCGACTCGGGCACACAGCTGCAGCTTCTAGTGCAGCAACGTATGCTGCAGCAAAAACGTAATTTATATCACCGGCACAGAGGCGGCGGTAGTCCGACCCCGATCCCAGTTTCCACCGCCGGCAGCACCAGTAGACGTGCCGATCACGTACCGAGGCAAGACAGCTACAAGCTGGCACAACGTACACAGATTTTGCCGCCTCTCTCTCAAGGACACGTCGACAGAGACTTCGATAGAGATAGAAAGCGAGACGAGGAGAGGTGGAAGAGTCTACCGTCCCGCTTGGCAGCGGATTGCCAGTTGGCAGAGAGGTCGCTTATATGGAGCCAGCAGGTAAATTCATAAAAAAAGTTACCGAAAAATAGATAGATCAGGCAAACGTATGAATGAAGCGATATGTACAGTTATTGGAGCGCTTTTTACAATTGGACTGTGATTTTGACACTCTCTATTTGGAGGAAGTAAATTAATCGACATTGTAGAAAATGACACTGTAGAAAAATGAAACTGGAAACCCTTGTACATAGTTCACTCAATATAGAAGATAAGATTTTTTTTTTATTGAGAGTGTCTTGGCATTATTGTAAATGCTTTCCACATTTGCAATAGTGAGCTAATGTACATAATGTTATTTAGTACCTACAATGTTATTTAGTACCTGCGATTTATTAGCACAATTATTTATGTTAAATGCAAATAAATGATTATTTTTCTTTAATTTGGCAGTTATCTTTTATTCTAATTTGCCTTACTGTGCATGAATCCTTGATATAAGATCATATACCATCTTGTTAGCAATTCAAATTTATAACGCACTTCAAACTGGAAACATTCAATTTGAAAAAAATTAGACAATATTACTGTACAATCGTACGATTGATTTAATTTGTATATGCAATATGATATAAATATTCTTACAGTATTATATCTTAATAAAATAAAAATTCAAATTTTTATATATTTACATTTTCACAATATAATCAAGTAATCGTGCATATTTTTTTATATACAAATATATTTATATATACATTTATATACACACATATATATATAATATCCATAAAAAATATTTCATTAGAAAATTGAAGTGTCTACATCTCCCACAATGCTTCCATATTTTGTTTGGCACATATTTTCTCCAAGAATACATGCATATAGATACAAAAGTATAAAAAAGAAATTAATTATTTATGCTAAATATTAAATAATTGATACAATATGAAACATTAGGTGGGTCTTAGTGGAGGTGCATCTTATTTACCACCTGGCAGTGTAGGTGGTTTCTTGTGGCCCGCCACCAGCAATCCACATTCAACGATCTTCGAGAATGTAGGGGATCCAATGGAATAAATTTCTGCCCTATCGTTATTAGTAATGCCTCGAGATCTTGCGTATGAAAAGTCAGCTGAATTATTATATCAAATTTCAGCAGTGTTCCCTCCCTAGTCTTTCCACGTTAACTTTTATTAACATAGTTGCATATCATTTTGCATTTGATAGAGAAACGCTAAAGTATACGAAGAATTTAATAACGTTCATTCATCTATAATAATTATATATCTTTACATACTCAAGATCTCCGATTAGATGTATGGTACATGTTACTGAATGCCAAAGATTTACAAATTTGTATTTATATTGGTCTGTCACGTTGATACTCGAAGATTTGGTTAACGCGCTAAAAATTGCGTACAATGTTCTGCGTACAATATACAAATCATTCACTATTGTGCTCTATTTCACAAAAATATACTTGTCAATGTTGTACATCTGCATGAGTATACACAGGATACATATATGTCCCAAAAAAAAAGAATTCTCATGCAGAGGAATCTTTATCATGCAGTAACACGTGTACCTGCCTTATTAAAATGACTGATTCTACCAGTCAAATATCCAATTATATCATAGACTGATAATTAACAAACTAAAACACCAATCGAGTTTAATTGAAGAGCAAATGGCATATGACTTGCTTTACAAACTCCGCTTGAGAGTATGAAGGGGAAAAAGAAGGAGAGAGATAGAGAACTGTGTGGGTTTTTAAGTATTGTTAACTGTGGGGTTTTTAATTGACGGATTCAGATAGACTTAGATGGCTTTGAGCTCGTTCATTTTCATAACCGCTCATATGTATAAAACGAATAACAGAATATTACGAATTTATGCGATATAAATCCTTAGAGGATATAATTCTGTACTGCCAATGAGTGAGAGAAATGCGAAAGCTCAAGTTGTTGACGAGATATTATAAATACGTTATAGAATAAGACATAAGAAAAAAAAAACAAAAATTGACGATAAAGAATAACAGCGACTGAAATAGGATTAAAGTTCTTTTGACAGCGGAGCTTCAAGTACTATGCCATTTTCGCTTTTCCATTAATTTAATTGAAGAGTGGAAACACGACACGGGTTAAAAAGAACTTGTTCGTTATGTTTTTTCAATGAACGTTCCATTGTACAAAATTAGAGATGTTTTCCTCTTCCACTCTTCACAATGGTGACCATAGAAAATAGAGAAAATAATAACGAACAACAATAATATTAGCGGTAAATAGTAGTTAATGTGTCAGAAGTGCTGCATTCTGTAAAGATGTTTAAATAAATTATTTATTATGATCATTTCCTACATAAGCATAAGTTGATTGCATTTTGTATATGTTATCTCTTTCTAGAAACGTTTATAGCCACTGTATTAACAGCTGCACTTTTATACGAGTATCTTTCATGAAATTATTCACTGATATTCTCTAAATATGATTTCGTCTAAACAGAATATCTTCTATTTCGATAGCTCTGTTTTATGAGCTTCTTGCATAATTATAATTAATTAGGAGAGATTGACGAGAAACAATAATAATTACGAAACCGTTTGTACATTTGATATGAATACAGCACTTTAAAAACAATATACATATACATACATATATTATTAGAATCTAGTGATCTAGTCAGTAGCAAGCAATACCGGCCGCGCACAACTCTGACAACGACTTTACTATTCAAATTTTTCGCCATTTTTTACCCGACAGGAAACAATCAAACTTCGCTCAAAAATCTTTTGATAAGTGAGACATAACTGTTAAGTTAGCCTAATCGCAAACGAAATCCACAAATCTGCAAACGGACATCAATGCAAGGATATCTATGAATCTCAGGAATTGAAAATCAATTTCGACATTGTTGCGAATTCTTATGCCTGTCTTTTCTGGACTCACATAACTCTTTGGATTGCGTAAAATAGAAATCCAGTACGAAGTTTGGTAGCAATAAATTAATTTCACCTGTCTATCAAAATAACTATACGATTTCGATGGAAGATTCTGCGACAATTACATGTGATACTACTTGTTTTATATGTAAGCTATCGTTTTAGAAATATGTAATCTGTTTAAAAATAAAAACTACAATCCGTTTTGCGGAAGTAATTATTTGCTATCAAACACTGACTGCCATTACAGACAATTTGTCACAAAGAAAAAAACAATAAAGAAAGAAACTGACCTGAAAAATGGTTGCTTATACATATATACAATGTAATAAATTTCGTTTTTCATGTTCTTAGCAAAGTGCGCACATACTATCACTTCAACAGTCATATACGATAGTAAGTAGTTACTTTTTGTAAATTGCAAAATTGTCGACATATGTATACATGCGAGTTCTAAATAAAACATATACAGATTGAGATCCAAATGTGTTTTGAGCATGAGAAGTTTTCTTTATTTTGATACAATACATATCCATAGAAGAAATTATATTTACATTAGTGTTATAAATTAAAAAATCTAGCAGACCTTACAATGGTTTTTTTTCAGAAAAAAGATCACAGCCCGTTTTTTCAGCTTGCTCCTTGGCTTGCTGTGGCGTGAGCTTTTCACATTCACTAGGATTTAAAGGCTGTCCGTTCTCATCCAACTGACTACTTGCAAAGTCTTCTTTTATCTTTTTAGAATATACTACATCAAACAAATCTTGAGCAGTGAATTCAGGCTCTGTAATTTCTCTTACTTTATATGATACATATGGTTTCAATGTGAAACCTTCTAATGAAGGAACAATTAATTCAGGAATCATCTCTGGCACGTTAACAAATACATTACCAACTTTGTATCCAATATCCCTTACACCTCTTTCTGTAATTTATTATAGTAACTTATTAATATATTATACAATATTCCCAATTTTTTTATAAACTAATCTTTCTCTACATCACTTGTAATCCTTTTACTCTTTATTTATGATATATAGGAAATATATTTTATACAAATAAAATCAGATTATATTGACCTTTATCAAGATAATGTACTACTCCAAAATGTTACGTGTTGAAACTAACAACTTACTATCTACTGGTATGTCAGGATCTGGATTTTTTGCTTGTTGTTGTTTGAAGTTGCGACTACCACGTTTACCGTATAATAAGAACTTACGAAAATTCCGCTTTCCATTACAAACACAGGAAGTCGCAATACTGCGTCGTAATATCATAAATGAAGACGACATTGTCGAGTTGTGCTAGTTAGAAAACTAAAAAGAAATTTAAATATGATTCGAATTATGACATTATAAGGAACCTATATAATAATATAATATTTGCAATGCAAGGATTATGTTAAACATAACCTATATACGATTGCAACTACGACTCGGCAGTAAAGGGCTAAGAAGGCATCTTTGAAATCATCAAGACAAAGCACTGGGATAAAGTCAGAATTATTTACAATCATATGGCGAATAATCAGAAAAATTATAACATAATGTATTCAGAATTCTAAAAAGGTGTCATATAACCTCAAAAACAGGTGTAACACAAAAGCACAGCACCCACTAACCGATGGGATTAACTCCAAAAATCTCTTACGATAAATCACGACATGTATCGGAGATAATGGATGGAATAGATGACTTTCCATTTAGTCAACAAATTGACACAAATCTATTTTTCTTAGTATTCCATGACCGAGTAACAAAAACAGAACGTGACTTATGTCATCAAATGGAAAACACTGATTGATGTTAAAACGTCGTATTTGCTTACTATGAAATTTTTAAATTCAGAGTATCATC
>Ga0157363_1007032_pt1 | contig 10635 bp, 5 predicted proteins | sample AttsexASBM1_FD_111477 | JGI IMG/M metagenome (GOLD analysis project Ga0157363, IMG submission 111477) | Fungus gardens microbial communities from leaf cutter ant in Ribeirão Preto, State of São Paulo, Brazil - Atta sexdens ASBM1 | ecosystem: Host-associated > Fungi > Mycelium > Unclassified ...
ACGAATTTTTTCCCATATGTTTCCCATACCTAATATGTTTTTCAAAACTTCAAATTCAAAGCTATATCTCTACAAAAAGTTGAAAAAATATTGCTGAGATGTTGCAATGTTGAAGTGTCAATGTTGTATTTATATTGATTCTTCTACATTGATTGTTAATGTTGCTGCAACAAAACAATGAGCGAGTTTAAGACGGCAAAATGGTTAGGCATGTTTACCGAGCGATTGAATATGATTGGTTGGATCTAAGTAACATTAACAATCAATTATGCTCATTTGCTCGCGGCGAGCAGGCTAGCCGCTTTGTTAACTTGAACGCGTTCATTATTGAATAAATTGAATCACAAATTGAATTTTTATTGATTTTTATTTTTCACATTGATTGTTAATGTTGCTGCAATGTTGAAACAACATTGAATAAATATATATCGATACCTATTTTGTAAAAAATGAACAAAAATAAAATGTCATATAAATAGAAAATTTAAATCACTTAAATTGATTTTTTAAGATTCATTTCTAAATGATACATGTTTACGGGAGAATCGACCGCGTGTGCAGAATGCTCGCACGTATGATATTGTTTGTATTGCAAACGGTCCGATGCATGATGTCGACTTGTGGTCTTTCTACATATTTATGTCACAATTATACATCCACTAACATTCAGTATTCGTGGATCATCGATGTTGCAGTTTCCGTATATGATTAAGCAAAGGTTAAACATTATTATTGGATGGGTAACCGCTTAGGAAAATAAGGAAATTCCCAAATTAATTAAGAGGGAAAAGCGGTTTTTTTTCAATTATAATTTTGTTGTGTGTTTTCTGGAATATGACGTTAATCAATAATATCTATTTTAATAATAAAATTGAATTAATTAATATGAAAAATATTTTTTATGTCATATATAAACATTGCAATTCAACGGACATTAATTTTGGCAAACGTTTTTTCAACATTGAATCTATTCTAATGTTAATTTACAACATTGCGAACATTGCAATAACATCGCGAAATGTAGATTCAATGTTGAAGAGACGTTGCAGAAACGTCTAATGTCCGTTGAATTGCAATGTCTATGAGACATAAAAAATATTTCTCTATTAATTAATTTTATTTTATTATTAAAATAAATATTATTGATTAATATCATATTCCAAAAAACATATGACAAAATTATAATTGAAAATAAAACGCTTTCCCCCTCATTAATTTTGTTACTATTACTACAAAAATGTAACAACGTTGCCATTTCCATTACAAACAGAATAAAGTAAACGAATAATGATAATCGTAAAAAAAGAAAATATATAATGATAATGTTAACGGCATTACGTACATATTACTTTTTCAATCCTAAATTTAAAATAGTCAAAATTCTTGACTGTTCTAATTAAAGTATTTACATTAACACGTTATTTAAATATCATCAAGAGTAATTTTGATACATCTGATTATTCCAGATCCGAATGCCAACGTATCAAAATTTTCAATTTAGATAACATATTTAGATAACATATTGTAGATACGCGATATTAATTTTTACTAGAATATTATGTTTTTAATCACAACAGACAAGATATATTAACTAAATAAAATTAATGAAATAAAATAATACATCATCATTCAAAAAGCAAACTGTGTTATTTTTATTGTGTTAACTTTTAATTGGATTAATTTCCTGCATATCTATTTTTTACAAGTCTAATTATAACAATAAAGAAAAAATTATAATGAATCACGGATATACTGTTGAAAATTGTTCAAAATATTAAATATACGAATCTTCTATGTTTATACATATATATCACTGTGAATAATATCCTATCATTAATTATATTATTATAAATGTGATTAAGGTGATATATCGACAAAATGATAACTTCCAGAAGTATTAAATATTAAATTTATTAAAACTTAAATGTTTTTAGATTTCAATCATCAATTAAGGAAGTACTTAGAATTAGATAAAAATATTTATATTACCACTCCTACAGCACAAAAATTGCAGCTACAATGCTGCAAAATTGCAGTAATATTACAGCATAATTGGAGCGATATTGCTGCAAGGTCTGTGCTATATGGATATTATTATTGCGTATTCTATACAGCATACAAGATACAAGGAGACATTTGTTTATTTTTTACTTATGTTTTAGCTTCATAAATTATTACTATCAGGCACCAGAAGTATATCTTGGTTGTGATCTTCTACTTTTTTCTTCTCAACTTTTGTTTTTTTTTCAAGAGCGCTAAATAAATTAAGTAACAAAAAGAGAAGGTGAAACGTAAAGCAACGCCATGACAAATTCGATAAAGCTGAAAAATTCTGAAGTTGATAGCAGTAAATTGTTCGTCATATTTAAAACCAGCAAGATCAAACGCATTCCCGCAACCCCCCGGTTTTGTTTTCCATCATTTGGAAAACGCCTTCCCTATCGGGGCTGCCGTGGAATCCACGTCTTGAACGTTCCCTTGGTGTGGTGCGAGGCTACCTCAATATTTTTCGGGATGTAACATACAGTAACGATGATGGCGTTGTCGTTCGCAATCGTTGTTATTGCTCAATTTGCGCAAACCAGTGCCGATAGTATATATATATATATATATATATATATATTCCTCTCTCTCCTCCTTCACTTTTTCCGCCCCTGCGGATCGCACGTTACTAAGTCGTGAAAAATTCTTTGATACTCTTCGCAGGAAAATATTTCGCCACAACTACTGTTCGCGAGATTCCGCGAGATCTTCGCGACGAGTACATGTGTATGTACTCGACGCGCTAAACGTGCGTTTACCGCATTTAGAGGTCTTTACTGAGAAACAGATCCAATAAGCGCAAATATGCACCAGAACTGTAATAACAGGAAATGAGATTACTGTTATTTATTTAATGGCAAAAGGGAACATCAGCAGAGCAATGAAGACACGCTATCACATATACATATCTTGTCTGTAGGCAGGATCGTTTGAACTGTAAACTTAGGATTTGATATTACAAACGCAAATTTTGAAAGGATCGATTTGTATTTTTACAATTAATTACATTACGAAAATCAGACAATTTAAAAATATCTATCATTACACTTTCTTTCCAATAAATTACGCAATACCGACAATTTTAGAAATATAACATCGATTAACAAAATTTGAAAAATAAAATGAGACAAGATGAAAATACGTATTATGTTATTTTAAAATATGTCCTTAATTTCTATTATTTATTTAATTATTTACTTAATTATATATTTATTTAATTATATACTTGATTGCTTTTTTTATTAATTTGAATATTGTTTTAATTGAAGAAGAGACTCAGTAAGTACAAAATGTTCATTATTTATTCAGCAAACTTTTACTATTGTATTTATTAAGAATATAATCATAGTTAACAATCACTGTATAATAAATTTAAATGAACTTATTACTCGCAAGAAAGGACAGAATTACGTGCAAATTCCAAGGAGCAACATAATTATCTGAGATAAAAGTGAATTGAATCGAAATCGAAGATATTGTTGCCACCATTTCTGACTTCTCGTATATGAAATGTGCGAGTCTTTTACAGTGGTCAGTAACACTATTTACTCGGGATTTCCCTTAACGGCATTATACTCGGGAAAAGGAATTTGTGTCGTACCCGCAGAGTGACTCGACAACGCGTATAGCAACCTTGGTATACGATGATAAATTTATTCGTCGCGCACGAGGGATCTCCTTACGTAAAAAGTTTGATGAATACGCGACCAATAAGATAGATCTATCTTAGATAGATATATATAAATTGAGTATTTAAATTGAACGAAATGTTCTCTCTCTTTCTCTCTCTCTCTCTCTCTTTCTCTCTCTTTCACTCTCTCTTTCTCTCTCTTTCTATATATATATATATATATTTTTCTATATCACCAAAGAATTTAATTTTGCATCATAGAAATGTGACTCATAGATTTTCATTAAATCTTGGGGTAACTTTAATTCGTATATTTTTACACCTCAATTTTATTTATAAATGAGCGCATTTAGCATGCAGTTTATTTACATATGTTACAGAATTTCAAAAATGCGCGCATTTTTTTATAAATAAAATTAAAATGTGAATACGAACTTTCATATTTATAAAAAAAGCGATTCGCTCAATAACTGGTAGAAAGAATAAATGAATCAGATCGAAAAAAATAATTTTTTCTTTGATCAGCCACCGATAATTTCACGAGTGAAACGAGTTTATCACGTTGAAGAATCCCAGCTGATGTTGTTAAATATGGGCGAAGATTTTTTTTTATCGGGCGGTAAATTCTCCATAGCGTGTCAGATTTTTTAAAATATTTTCAATATCTTCAAAGCTCTCTCTCTCTCTCTCTCTCTCTCTCTCTCTCTCTCTCTCTTTCCCTCTTCCCTCCTCTCCTCTCTCTCTCTCTCTCCATACACGTACGCACGCATGCACGCACAGGCTGCGTTCTATTTAACGCAACGCTCGTGAACATTGTTTGTTCTTTTAATATTTAATAAATGACAGGGATGAAATGAATTCCACGAGCATTATGAGCATTAAATGAAATGCAGCCATATTAAGATAAGCCGAAAGAAAATTTTTGAAAATCAATTAGCAAGAAAATCAAATACCCCCAAAGGTTAGATATGGACTCCATATGGGGATTTGAATAAAATTACATCGAACTCGATTAATCTTCAGATTGTCCCTCAGCTTTGAAATTAGTTATTCATAGTTTTATTCATTTCTTAAATACATGTGTCAAAATTCGAAAAAAATTTAAATTTCAATATAATTTTGTACTGTTTTTGCTCGCTGAACACGAATCTGAAGTCAGAAGTACATATTTCAAAATGGCGAATCCAATATGACGACATATATAGAGTAAGTAAATAGTCTCCGGTGAATGAATAAGACCGGTGAAATATCTCGAAAACTAAAAATTTACAAAAGAAATGTTTCTTACAAAAGTTGTAGGATTTTAAACGATCTATTTACTTATTTGATTAGTCTGACATTGGGTGGCGTCGTCAAGGTTTAAGTTACATCGATTTTTTTTTAATAGCACATCCTATTTTTGATTCCAGAATCTTATAGCCGATGTCGAGAAATTTCCAGAACACTGTAATAAAGTTATTTTATTGAGTACCTTTTTTGAGTTATAAGGTTCGAAAGTTACAATACTGCCGCACCGGCATTAGCACTACGAAAGGTGTCCAACCGACGATTAAAACTTTTCGAATATTGTTCAGGATCCTAAATAATATTTATCAAGATCAAGGTCATTGGAGGTTGTGCCTCTTATTTTTACTTTTATGTATTAGAAATGAATTTTTAATAATTCAAAAAATATTCAATAAAAAATAATTTTATTTTAGTGTTTTGGAAAGAGCTTCCGACATCGGCTATTAGATTCTTGGATTAAAAATAGGGTGTGCTATTTAAAAAAAATCGACCTGACCTTGACAACGCTACCCAAAGTCAGATCCCAGACGGCATAGTAATGTTAAAAATATTTTTAAAATGTATATGTTGGATGTTTTGGACATATTAAAAACATCCAGATTAAATTCATGAATACTTAAAAAAATGTTTTAAAGATATCCAGTGTTACCATTTTGGATTTCTTAAAAACATTCATTTTAGGTCTCAATGGACTAAAACTGGACTAAATTAATATATGTATTAAACAAATTTTAGACCACAATCAAAATGATTCTTATATGAGTATTATTATTGATTAATATCTTATTCCAGAATACACATCATAAAATTATGATAAAAAAAATGTTTTTCCCTTAATTCGGGAACTAATTTCATAGTGCTTTGAAACATTCACCATCCGGTTGCATATCGCTATTCACTATTCTTGACATCTGAAATCGTATGGAAACTGTACTTCGATAATCCATATCTATATAATGGATGTATAGTTATGATATATCTGTTTAATATGGACCTGATAGAAATTTATGCAATTCAACTGAACATCCAAACAGTTACTATCTAATATTTAATCTTAATATTATAACGACTATTTTTAGGCTAGGAAATCATATGCTGTACTTTCACAGTACCAATTATCATGTATATCTCGTCTTCGACTCGAGATCTCCACAGTCTCTCTCCTGTCGATAATAGTACGCTGTATTGTTACGATACGAGTTAGTACGATACGATGTACCATAATGTATTTAAACAGTATGCAATATAGAAAATTTTTAGAAAATTTTCGACACAGATGTCCTAGAAACTTCCATGAGACATTCAGAAGACGTTCGTACATACTAACAAAAATGAAACTCTTCGTGTGATCTTAAAAAAATTTTTACTTGTCAAGTCAGTGAAAATAACACATCACGAGCAGATTTAGAAAATTTTTTGCATGAGATGAACGTTTTTAAAATGTTCAAATGTGAACATATTTTCTACGTTGCATAACATATGTTTTTAAAACATTCGTACTAAGTCCATGGACGTTCGGACTAAATAAAAATTAGATTTGGAATCCAATGGACGTTGTGTGCTATCTGGGATTGATCAAATCAGTAAATAGATCATTTAAAACCCTATAAACAATTTTGAAGGAAATATTCCATTTGGAAATGTTTAGTTTTCGAGATATTTTATCGACCCGGAACTTATTACTCATATATCGTCATATTGGATCCGTCATTGTATACCGCCATTTTTGAAATGTGTACTTTTGACTTCGGATTCGTTCCGCGACCAAAAAAGAATAGATAGTATCAAATAGAAATTAAAATATTTTTTTGATACATGTGTCCAAGAAATGCATAAATACTAATTTCAAATTCGAGGGGCAACTTAAAGATATTAATCAATTTCGATGAAATTGTATCCAAATCATATTGAAGTCTATAGCTAATTTTTGGGAGAAATTGTTAATCGAAAAAATTTTTTTTTGGTCCACTCTGATATACACACACACACACACAAGCACGCGCACATACACACACACACACACACACACACACACACACACACACACACGCACGCAGGCGCGTGTGTGTGTGTGTGTATATTGGATACATATAATACTGTCTCTCAAGCGCCTCTAGAATACCTCGGCGTGTAAAGTTGGATTTTCCGAAGATCGATACCGATGATCGAGTTCGCTCGCTAGCTCACATGGACATTCGATAATGTATCTATTGGAGACTTGCGTCAAAACGGTTCCTGCGTCGCTTTCGAGTGACGATGCTTTGTATATGAATACTACTTGGACAAATTAAGAATATATGTACTTAGAGCGGCGTATTCGTCGTGATGAGAGATGAAAAGTTTAGGCGAGGAAAAAATTGAAGAAAATTCGCAACTTTAATTGGAAGATAGGGATTTCACTCGCGCGCTGGGAAAAAGTGCGATGCTTTTTGTAAACTGCGTTTTAACTAGTTAAACAGCGTTAACTATTCATCCAGAATAACGTCGTGATAACTTCGCGTAACGAGGAGATGCGCGAATTTGCTTTCTTTCGCGCAAAGAAAAAATTACGACCAGAACGCAAGGGAATTGTATTTAGAATAACGACTGAAATGGCAAATAAACTTCTGCCTTTCGTGGCATTTCATCCGTGAAACCTTAAAACGGTGGCGGATTCGGTTGTGTTGGCTGGTCTAACTGATTGCAATTATTTCCTTACAAAGCAAATTGCCTGTCACGAAATCGTGTTAGAACTTACTACGTAGAATCGCATCAGGTATGCTGGAAGCACTTCGAGACACTTCTCTCGAAATGCCGCGTGCACACCTGTCTCTATGTCTATGTTCGCAATGCTAGGTAATACCAATTTGTGACACGTAATCCTTGGTTGCTATGCGTATCGCACACGAATACAGGTACAAACATCCCCCGGAATGCATACACACGTGCGACAACGGAAGATAGAAAAGCAGAAATCGTACTCGTGTGTAGGATACGTTACGCGGATGACTGTGTACGTTCATGTGTGAAACGAAGCTTTCAATTCGACCAGCAAAGTACACAGACCGTAGTAACGAACACGGGGCTTCGTCACGAGGTCGCAATTAAATTCCGAAAATACGTCCTATTCTAGGATGCACATATATGAACCGAAAACAATTGGTGATAAGATGATAAGAAATAAGGAGAAACAGTTAAATGAATGTATATGAGAAAACAATGATATGCATAGGGTCTTTTAAACAAATGTTTTTTTTATTTTATGAAATTTAATAGTATTGTCTAATCAATATTGTGCAAATTACAGAAGACTGTTCAATATGGAATTGAAGAAGAGAAAGGAGGATAGAAGAATAAGGAAAAAGTTTAGAATAATAATGGAAGATTATGTAAAAAGATAATGTAATAAAGAAGAATAAAAGGAGAACAAAATAAGGACAATGGCAATCACCAATAGTTATAGCAATAATGAATGTTTTAATAAAGAAAAATAATAAAATTTATTTTCACAAGAAAATATACTTAAATTTTAACAAAAACGTTTCGACTCTACTTAGCCTAAATCAGTTGAGTAAAAATAAATTAATATATAATAGGATAATATAATTTCGCAGTTGAAAAAACTCAAATCTTAATAGTCTACTCAATAGATTTGTCAAGGCACATAAAAACAAAAATTCATTTTTAAAAAATAGTCATTTCATATACAAAATTTATTGTAGCGATTGTGATACTTCTTATGTGGGCCAAGCCAAAGGACAATTATAAATTATAGACAAATTAAAAAACTTATCTACAATAAATTGAATCTATTAGAACATTCGATGGTTTCTATCTATACATGAACCATATATTTGACTGATAATATAAAAATTTTAGAGATTTAAAGATTATGAAAAAAAATCGTTAGGAAAAGACTCATCTTAGAAATGATTTATATTAAAGAGTAAAAAAATATTAATTACAATAAAGATAAATTATTTGATAGCTCTTTTTTTTAAACATATTTGATGAACTCATTAAATTTTCTTAATTAATCGTTTTTGAGCTAACCTTTATTCTCATCATAACTCTAATATTTATTGATTTACAAACGCGGTAGCGGTTAGCAAACGATTTATTATCATGAAATGATATTATTGGATACATTCAAAGTTATTAACGTTTTCTGTAGATACATTTCATAAATTCTTTTTTAATGTTCGACTTTCATGTTATTTAATTTACATCAATTATTCCTTTAGTTATTTATAATAAAAAAATTTACTTGATCGCTCTCCTTTTTTTAACATATAATTTATTTATTAAATATTTATTGTAATTAATTTTATCCCTAACTTATTTCTCCATTTTACACCCGATTTAAATTTAAATTTAACTTTATAACTCAACTTTTTTAATAATTCATTGGATATCTTAAAATCACGAATTTAACTTTCTCGCCTCTGACCAATAAATTCGTTATAAAACTGGCTTTTGAAATTTCAAAACCTGTGAAAAAAAGCTTTAATATGGTGAATATTGTTATGTTTATATTTAGTTACTTCGAATATATCTAACAATTGACATAGCTTTTTAAATTATCTTTATTTTTATCCTTTGACACTGACATTGTTTTTTATTAATTATGAATTATGCTGTTTTAATTTACCTTAAAACTTTTTCAACTAAGAAGACAGCAAAGTTATATTATTCTATATTATAAATCGATGTATTTTTATCAAACTAATGAAGACTTATAATAAGTAGAATCAAAACATTTTTATTAATTTTCTTTTATATTTTCTTTTAAAAATAAATTTTATTATTTTTCTTTATTCACCATTGCTCGGTTATTGACCACTATCTTTTTTATTTTGCTTTGCAGACTTTATATTTTATTTAATAAATAAAGACCGTTACAGAAGTTCGAATTTTGTGTAAAATTTTGTGATAATTGGATAAATGTGATATTAATACGTTTCCAAATGCCAATTTAAATGATTTGACAACCACATCATCCGTGTAGATCATCTACATCTTTTGTTTATATTTGTAATATTTATAATAGAGTCTCATTAATCTAAAGACTGAAGACGCTCGCTCAGACTTTAGATTAAGAGATCCGAGTTCGACTCCCGGCCGAAGTAATATTTTTCGCAATAAATTTATTTACAGTTTTTCAACGCATTAACGTCTTTCTAACGGGATGTCTGATTGAGCATCAAATTATTAAATTGTTTAATTTAATTTATAATATTACTACAGTTCGATTGCGTTTTATAAATCCAAAAAATCAATTCGGCGCGCAGTTCAATTGACTAAATATTATATATGTATTATATATGTATTAATTCACACGGAAGTTATTTAAGCATCTAAGATCCAGCTTTGACTTATAGACTTTAAATTCTTTTTTCTTGTGTATTCACATACGATTACATACGGTCTTAATAAATACTTTATTATTGTTTGTAATATTTGTTAAATAACCACATGTATTTTATAATCATTAAAAAGATTATAATAATGATTATTATACAAAAGAAAGCCTAGTATAATGTTCCAATACTTTATCATATATCATAATTATCTATGTATTAGGTGTACAAAAAAGTTCTGAGCTTTTTTTTGTAAAATTCAATCTTTATTCAAAAACAAACGAAAAAATATGGCTTGCTGCGTAACGCCAAGCTGTTCTGCAAGCTCCTTTTCAG
>Ga0157363_1007033_pt1 | contig 10635 bp, 9 predicted proteins | sample AttsexASBM1_FD_111477 | JGI IMG/M metagenome (GOLD analysis project Ga0157363, IMG submission 111477) | Fungus gardens microbial communities from leaf cutter ant in Ribeirão Preto, State of São Paulo, Brazil - Atta sexdens ASBM1 | ecosystem: Host-associated > Fungi > Mycelium > Unclassified ...
AATTCGCAGTCTTGTCGCGGAACGAATGGCGCGTATGATAACGACACTGGAGCCGTGAGCGCTACCCGAACTGCGGTTCGTCGTCACTAACCAGGACACTCAGCTATGCGTATTGAAGAAGATTTAAAACTGGGCTTTAAAGATGTTTTGATCCGCCCCAAACGCTCCACCCTGAAAAGCCGTTCTGAGGTTGAACTCGAACGCACCTACACTTTCAAGCATTCAGGTCTGAACTGGACCGGCGTTCCGGTGATTGCCGCCAATATGGACACCGTGGGCACATTCACCATGGCCGAAGCACTGGCGGGCTTCAATGTCCTGACGGCAGTGCATAAACATTACAGCGTGGAAGCCTGGCAGGCATTTATCCAGCGCGTGCCGGCTGCAGTGCTTGGGCATGTGATGGTGTCATCCGGTACCTCCGAAGCCGATTTCGTTAAGCTCGCCGCTGTTCTCGCTTTATCGCCTCAGCTCAATTTCATCTGCATTGATGTTGCCAACGGTTACTCCGAGCACTTTGTTGAATTCCTGCAGCGAGTGCGTGAAAGTTTCCCAGGCAAAACCATCTGTGCGGGTAATGTGGTCACCGGTGAGATGGTCGAGGAGTTGATTCTCTCTGGCGCGGATATCGTCAAAGTCGGCATTGGCCCCGGTTCTGTCTGCACCACGCGTGTAAAAACCGGCGTCGGTTACCCGCAACTGTCTGCGGTGATTGAGTGTGCCGATGCGGCGCACGGCCTTGGCGGCCAGATTGTCAGCGATGGCGGCTGTTCAGTGCCGGGGGATATCGCGAAAGCTTTCGGCGGCGGTGCAGATTTTGTCATGCTCGGCGGCATGCTGGCGGCGCACGATGAGTGCGAAGGAAACATCGTCGAAGAGCAGGGCGAGCAGTTTATGTTGTTTTATGGCATGAGCTCCGAATCCGCCATGAAACGTCATGTCGGTGGGGTCGCCCAGTATCGTGCTGCGGAAGGAAAAACCGTTCGTCTGCCACTGCGCGGCCCGGTGGAGGACACCGTGAAGGATATCCTCGGCGGACTGCGTTCGGCCTGCACCTACGTGGGTGCAGCACGCCTTAAAGAACTGACAAAGCGCACCACGTTTATTCGTGTGGCGGAACAGGAAAATCGGGTATTCACGCGCTGATGGCTGATGGCTGATGGCTGATGGCTGATGGCTGATGGCTGATGGCTGATGGCTGATGGCTGAAAGTCGATTATCGGTGGTTGAAGGTTGAAGGTTGAAGGTTGAAGGTTGAAGGTTGAAGGCTGAAGGTTGAAGGTTGAAGGTTGCAGACAGATGCGCACCGTGCGCATCTGTCAACGAATCGCATCCCCTAAGCCAAATACCGGCAGATACATGGCAATCACTAACGTCCCGACAATTCCACCGATCACGATCATCATCAAGGGTTCGAGCGAAGCCGCCAGTGCATCAGCCCGCATCAGCGTTTGTGCTTCATGCCACTCCGCTAATCGTGCCAGCATGACATCCAGCGCCCCCGCTTCCTCACCGACACGGATCAGTTGTGCACAGAGCGCGGTGAAAAGCAGATGATGCTGCATAGCCTGATGCAGTGGTAAGCCGCCAGCGATATGCCGCTGTAACGCGATAATCGCTTCACGCCACAGTGGCGATCCCAGCGTGACCTCAACGGCTTGCAGACTTTGTAATAACGTGAGTCCAGCCTGCTGCGTTAATTGCAGGATGGCGTAAATCTGGCTGAGCTGACCACCGCGCCAGAGTGTTGAAAGCAACGGCAGACGCAATAGCCAGCGATGAACACGTATTTGCCAGTGCACAGAACCACGGTAAACCCACCTTGCGCCGAACAATAAGCACATCATCGTTATCGCCAGGGGGAGCGCTGCCTGTTGTAAAAACGCTGACAGACTCATCACGGCGGCGGTGAAGGCGGGAAGGGGGGCATCAAAACTGGCATACACGGAGACAAATTCGGGCAGCACAAACAGCAACATGCCCGCACTCACCGCCAGCGCCACCAGCAAGATAAACAATGGATAGCGTAGAGCTTTAACCACTTTCTGTCTCAAGTGCTGTTGCTTGCTTTGCTGTAACGCCAGCTGGCGGCAGCATTCATCAAGCTGACCGGTGAGTTCACCCACTTCCATTAATGCCGGAAACAGCGCGGGGAAGATCTGCGGCCAGGCGCGAAGTGCAGATGAAAATGCCTCTCCGGCCATTACCCGACGTTGCAATTCATTAAGCAGTTCGCGCCAGCCAGCATGCGGGTGCCCCTCAGCCAGCAACGTCAGACTCTCCGCCAGCGGCAATCCTGCCTTGAGCAAGGTCGCCAACTGGCGAACAAGGTCAATTTTGTGCTGCCACTTCCAGTCACGCGTGCGCCAGCATTGCCCACGCTGCCAGCTAACCGGCAGCATACCGCGATCTGAGAGTTGCTGCAGGAGCACTTCCTGACTGGCAACTAATGAGGTTCCTTGCCGTAACGCGCCCAGCGTGTCCAGCGCTTGCCAGCGATAATGGTAGAGATTAGCCATCCTCCAATCCCACAACCCGCTGAACTTCTTCAAAGGAGGTGTCACCGCGACTCACCGCCTCCAACCCGGCGGCGAGCAGGGTTTTCATCCCGCCTTCATTGGCCAGTGAGATGATGTGCTCCAGCGGCATATCGGCAGAAATCGCGTTCTGTAGCTTGTTACTCATCGGCAGCACCTCAAATAACGCCAGGCGTCCGTAATAGCCCGAGAAGCAGTGGTCACAGCCTGGGGCGCGCCATGTTTGTAAGGTGCCAGGCCAAATGCCATGTGGCAGATGTGCAATGGCCTGCGCTGGCTGGCGGCAGTGCTCGCAGAGCCGTCGTACCAGACGCTGCGCGATGACTAACTGTAATGCCGGGCCGAGCAGGTAACCGGGAATATCCATCTGTCGCAGACGCGTGAGCGTTTCCGCCGTCGAATTGGTGTGCAATGTTGATAGCACCAGATGTCCGGTCTGCGCCGCTTTAACGGCAATACTGGCCGTTTCGGCATCGCGGATTTCGCCCACCATAATCACATCCGGATCCTGTCGCAGCAGAGCCCGCAGTACACGGTTAAAATCGAGCCCGCTACGCGGTTGGATTTGCGTCTGGTTAATGCCCTCTAATGGAATTTCAACGGGATCCTCTACACTGCAGACATTTTTATCCGGCACATTCAGAGCGCTTAATCCGCTGTAGAGAGTGAAGGTTTTACCGCTGCCGGTAGGCCCGGTGACCAGTATCAGTCCCTGAGGTTTAGCCAGCGCGTGCTTCAGTAACCGGAGTTGGGTAACCGGCATGCCGAGTTTATCCAGTGCGATCGCGCTGTTTTCACTTTGCAGCAGTCTCACCACGGCTTTCTCACCGTGACTAATGGGTAAAGTAGAAAGGCGAAATGCGGCCTGTTGATCGTCAAGGTTCAGTGTGAATTGCCCATCTTGTGGCAAGCGACGCTCGGCGATATCCAGCCCGCCGAGGATTTTCAGTCTGGCAAGCACCGCAGCCGTAGGTGCATCTGGCAAATGTGACAGTTTGTGCAAGACGCCATCAATACGTAATCGGACGCGTAACCCCTGCTGCTGAGGTTCAAAATGTACGTCAGAAGCACGGCGTTGGATCGCCTGGCGCAAAATCTGTTCAACGGCATTAATCGCTGTTTCGGTAGCGGCCGGTTCGTGCAACGTCGCCGAGTCATCAGGGTTGTGCAGGAGTTGCTCCAGTCGTGCCGCTGGCCAGCACTCGACTTCCACTTTGCACTGACTGGCGAATTGCAGGGCTTCCAGCAGCAGCGGATCGGGCGTCTCGGCTACTGCGACGCGCAGTGATGTGGCGTCATGCTGAAGCATCACCGCCTGGTAACGTGCGCACAAGGTCTGGATCGGGGTATTGGGCTGTGCCATCAGTGAGTGTCCTTATCGGTGAAGCGGAACTGTTCAAGACAGCTGTCGCGCAGACTGGCATTGGTGCTGGTGCAACTGCGTTGCCAGTCCAGCGTGCCTTCCATGGTGTTCCAGATAGGTGTCATTTCTACACTCAACCCGGTAAGACTCTCCTGACCCGTTAAGGTGATGGCGCCATTCACGACGGTTAGCGAGGCCACATAGCGTGAACCTTTGGCAGCAGGAATGCCGCCTGCACCCGCCTGGCATTGAGTGGGGCCGCCACGTTCAATTGCACAGAGTTCCACGGCGGTTTTATAAGGCACCATGGTTTGCAGCATGTCAGTCAGCGCGGCGCGTTGTAGATAATTTTGGTAGCTGGGCAGGCCAATAGCACTAAGAATGGCCACAATGCCAATCACTATCATCAATTCGATGAGGGTAAAACCTTGTTGTCTATCCATTATTCAGCTCCTTGTTGTGGAGCGGCTAAGGTAGAAAACGGCGTCTGAAAGCGATAGTGAGACGGTTTAACGCTGGAAGGCAGGATGTAATGAATCGCCGCGTTTGCAGAAGAAGTATCAGTAAACAGGAAGATAACTCACAAACCGCCGCGGAGATGCGGCGGTAAGAGGAGAGAAATTAGTGTTCGCGAAAACGCATGGAGAGATCCATGGCGCGCACATGCTTGGTCAAAGCGCCCACCGAAACGAAGTCGACGCCCGTTTTAGCTATCTGCGGCAGTGTTGCTTCCGTGACGTTACCGGAGACTTCCAGCAGGGCACGTTTGTCGGTGAGAAGGACGGCTTCATGCATCATCTCGAAGCTAAAGTTATCTAGCATGATAATGTCGGCACCGGCATCAATCGCATCCTGCAGTTCCTGCATGCTCTCTACCTCTACTTCAACCGGTACATCGGGAGCCAGCCACAGCGCTTTCTCAACGGCTTTGCGTACCGAACCGCTGGCAATAATATGGTTTTCTTTGATCAGGAAGGCATCGGAAAGGCCCAGCCGATGGTTACTGCCGCCGCCACACAATACGGCATATTTCAGCGCTGTGCGTAGGCCAGGCAAGGTTTTGCGCGTATCCAGCAATTGCGTTTCGCTGCCGTCGAGCAAGTCGACATAACGACTCACTTCCGTGGCCACGCCGGAAAGGGTTTGGACGAAATTTAATGCAGTTCGTTCAGCGGTTAACAGCAGCCGGGCCGGACCTTTTAACTCGAATAGCAACTGGTCAGCTGCGACATTTTGGCCCTCTTCAACATGCCAGACAATCGTGACTTTATTGCCAAGCTGGATAAACACTTCCTGCACCCAGCGTTTACCACAAAAAACACCGGCTTCACGCGTGATGATCTGTGCTTCGGCCTGTTTATCTTCCGGTAAGAGCAGGGCGGTGATGTCACGGTCAGCATCCACCTCACCACCCAAATCCTCCCGAAGTGCGCGCGCAACGGCTTCGGGGATGTCCTGCTCAATACGCTTAATCAGTTCCTGACGACGATGATCGGGATCGTAACGACGCGATGCCATGCTTATGCCACTCCATTAATCGGATTTAACTGCGCTCACCTTAGCCTGATTTATAGGCTATTGCCAGTCGCGACAATTGAATTGTTTAGTATCCTTAACACTGTTCGCCATTCGCATTAAGTCACAAGCCGAAAAGGGGAAACATGTTATTCTCAGCCTGATTTAGCCTGGGATTTAGAACATGAAACTGCAAGATGGCTGGATTTCCAGCGGGCGCAAAGTGCCCTCGCCGCACTTTAACCAACGACCGGAAAATGAAATTCCCTCGTTGCTGATTATTCATAATATCAGTTTGCCGCCGGGTGAATTTGGTGGCCCGTGGATTGATCAACTGTTTACCGGGACCTTGCCGCCGGATGCTCACCCCTATTTTGCCGATATCGCGCAGCTGCGCGTGGCGGCGCACTGCCTGATTCGTCGTGATGGTGAGTTGGTGCAGTATGTTTCGTTTGATCAGCGTGCATGGCATGCCGGTGTGTCGCAATTTGCCGGGCGAGAAAACTGTAATGATTTCTCGATGGGCATTGAGCTGGAAGGCACGGATACGTTGCCGTATACCGACGCGCAGTATAAGACCTTAAAAAAGGTCACGGCCTTGTTGCTTAAGCACTATCCGCTGACGCTGGAACGCATCACCGGCCACAGCGATATCGCGCCGCAGCGCAAAACTGATCCAGGCCCCGCATTTGACTGGATACGCTATAAAGAGTCTATCAGGCAGGAGAATCCCTGAAACAGCAGGAGCAGGTATGACGTTGTTTAGCTTGTTATTAGTGTTAGGTTGGGAACGCCTGTTTAAATTGGGTGAGCATTGGCAACTGGATCATCGTCTGGAGCCGCTGTTTCGCGGACGCCAGCGATTTTCACTGCTGCGCACGTTGGTGATGACCCTCATCGCGATGCTGATCGTCTGGCTGTTGGTGTGGAGTCTGAAAGGCATTCTGTTTGGCGTGGCACAACTGGCATTCTGGATTGTGGTGGGCTTGCTGTGTATCGGCGCAGGTTCTGTGCGTCTGCACTATCATCGCTACCTGAAAGCCGCCAGCCACGATGATGAAGCGGCGCATCAGGCCATGGCAGCGGAACTGACACTGATTCATGGTGTGCCTGTTGAGTGCAGCGAACGCGAGTTTCTGCGTGAGCTACAAAATGCGCTGATTTGGATTAACTTCCGCTTTTACCTCGCGCCACTGTTCTGGTTTGTGGTCGGTGGCCCTTACGGACCGGTGCTGCTGGTGGGTTATGCCTTCCTGCGTGCCTGGCAAAGTTGGCTGGCAAAACACCATTCTCCACTGGAGCGCGCGCAGTCAGGTGTTGACAGCATACTGCACGTGCTGGACTGGATCCCGGTGCGTCTGGCTGGTGTGGCTTATGCGCTGTTAGGTCACGGTGAGCGGGCATTGCCTGCGTGGTTTGCCTCATTGAGCGATCGCCATCGTTCGCAATATCAGGTGCTGACCAGCCTGGCACAGTTCTCGTTAGCACGTGATCCACACATGGATAAAGTGGAAACGCCACGGGTGGCCGTGGCGCTGGCGAAGCGGATATCGTTAGTGCTGGTGGTTGTGGTCGCGTTGCTGACCATTTACGGCACGCTGGTGTGATCGGCAGGCGGTACACCGAAATCCGGTGTGCCGTCCTCCCGCCATTCGAAGTACTTCAGGCGCGTATGGCGATTCGGATCCCATAATGGATCGCCTTCTATTTCGGTGTAATTCCGTGCGTGATACACCAGCACATCCCTGCCTTTTTCGTCCCGCGTAAAGCTGTTATGCCCCGGCCCATACTGCTGATTTTCCCAGCTGGTGGTGAAGACTGGACGCGCAGATTTCTGCCAGGCAGTGCTGTCGAGCGGATCGGCCATCATGTCGATGCTGAGCATTCCCAGGCAGTAATTCTCATCAGTTGCGCTAGCGGAATAGGTAACAAACAGCCAATCACCGTGATGGATAACGGCTGGGCCTTCATTGACGCTAAAGCCTGCACACTCCCACTCATACTCCGGCCGGCTGAGCATCACCGGTGCGCTTTTCAGCGTCCAGGGATTAAGCAATTCCGCGAGATAGAGATTGGAATTACCCGGAATAGCGGGATCCTTCTGTGCCCACAGATACCAGTTTTTGCCCTGATGCACGAAATGCGTCGCATCAAGCGAGAAAGAGTCGATTGGGGTAAACACTCGGCGAACAGGTTGCCAGTGGCCGGAAAGCGGATCGCTGTCATCACACACCAGCGCATACATGCGATGCTGAAACAGGCCATCTTTGATGTCGCGCGTTGGGGCAGCAGCAAAGTAAATCACCCATTGTCCATTGATGTGATGCAGTTCCGGCGCCCAAATTAACGCACTATACGGCCCGGTATCAGGCTTGCGCCACACCGTAATCGCCTCCGTCTCAATCAGTCCATTCAGTGTGTCAGCGTAGCGGATTTCGAGTCGATCATATTCCGGCACCGATGCCACGAAGTAGTAGCCTTCGCCATGACGCAGGATAAATGGATCGGCGCGTTGGGTAATAAAGGGATTTGGCCAGCTCATTTGATCTCTCCAGGTTGCGGGGTGACAGTCAGGGAGGCAGGGGATAATTCACGTGCATTGGCACGGCGTAGCGCAAGGTCATCCTGAATGATGCGCATGAGTTTGCGATCCACCTTCAGCAAGCGCACTACACCGGCGGTGATCAGATAGCCAACACCGGGAATCACGGTAAACAGCAGCATGATGCCGTTGATGGCGTTGGGAGCCTGCTGCTTTGCACCCGCGTCATAGCCATAAATAGACAGCAGGAAACCAACCATCGCACCGGCCACCGCCAGACCCACTTTGAGGAAGAACAGGTTACCGGAGAAGCTCATGCCGGTGATGCGTTTCCCCGTTTTCCATTCACCATAATCATCGACATCCGCCATCAGCGACCAATGCAGCGGTGACGGGATTTGATGCAGGATATTCAGCAGGAAGTAGGCGACGACAACCGCCACAGTCGCATGAGGATCAATCCAATAGAAACCGCACGAGAAGAGTGCCAGCGCGATATTGGTCCAGAAAAACACCTTCAGCTTGCACCAGCGGTCGGTGAGGATTTTTGCCAGCGTACTGCCGAACATCATGCCAATCACACCCAGGCTAATAAACAGCGTGGCAAAATGCGTGGATTGCCCCATTACCCAGGTAACGTAATACATGGTGGCGGCCATGCGGATAAAGCCAGGACAAACATTGCAGAAGGTGAGCAGGAGAATGCGCACCCATTGATCGTTCTTCCAGACGTCACGCAGATCTTTCTTCAAATCATCATTACTGGGCGCGGCTGGACGGATACGTTCGCGAACCGTGGCAAAACAGAAGAGGAACATCGCCAGGCCAATCAGTGCCAGCACGCTCATCGCCATTTGGTATCCGCGTGCTTTGTTGTCACCGCCAAACCACTCGGCCATCGGCAGCAGAGAGAGCGACAGGATCAGTGTCGCCACGCCCACCATCACAAAGCGGTAAGATTGGCAGGAGACGCGTTCACCGGGATCGTTGGTGATCACACCGCCCAACGAGCAGTAAGGAATATTGATGGCGGTGTAGGTGAGCGACATCAGGAAGTAGGTGACAAAGGCCCAGATAACTTTGTTGTCATAGCTCCAGTCTGGCGTGGTGAACATCAGCACGCTGAACAGCACATAGGGGACGGAAACCCACAGTAGCCACGGGCGAAAACGTCCCCAGCGGCTTTGGGTACGATCGGCGATGGCGCCCATAATGGGATCGGTGACGGCATCCAGCACGCGAACAGAAAGTAGCAGTGTACCGACCAGCGCGGGTGCGAGACCAAACACATCGGTGTAGAAATAGTTAAGGAAAAGCATGATCGCACCGCCGATCATATTACATCCGGCATCGCCCATGCCATATCCCAGTTTCTCTCTGAATGAGAGCGCTGCGCCTTTCATTGTTCGTCTCCCGCGAAAAGGTGAGACGAAATTATCAGCGTTAAATCAGTAACCTGTTGGTGAACAATTGGTCACGTAGATGGACAAAACAGGTGGGCGCAGAAAAGTGTGAGGCAGATCAGGAATGTTGCCCGACGCTGACGCGCCGGGCAAGGGCATACATTAGGCTTTTTGCACTTTATTTTTGATGGTGTAACCCACTGCCAGGATAATGATCCAGATAGGAATCAGCCACACAGAAATCGCCATACCCGGCGTCATCGCCATGATGACCAGTACGGCCGCCATGAACGCGAGGCAGAGCCAGTTACCAAACGGATAGAGCACGGCTTTAAAGCGCGTGGTCACACCCTGCTGGTCTTTCTTCTTACGGAATTTCATGTGCGCGAGGCTGATCATCGCCCAGTTGATCACCAGCGCAGAGACCACCAGTGACATCAGCAGGCCAAAGGCTTCGCCCGGCATCAGGTAGTTGATCAGGACGCACAGCGCTGTGGCTACAGCAGAGACCAAAATGGTTGCCACTGGCACGCCGCGTTTATCAACATTGAGCAGCGCTTTAGGTGCATTGCCCTGCTGCGCTAAGCCGAACAGCATACGGCTGTTGCAATACACGCAGCTGTTGTAGACCGACAGCGCCGCCGTCAGGATCACCACATTCAACGCGTTGGCGACGAAGGCATCACCCAATTCGTGGAAGATCAACACAAACGGGCTGGTCTCTTCGGTGACGCGCGTCCATGGCAGCAATGACAGTAACACTGCCAGTGAACCAATATAGAAAATCAGGATACGCCACAGTACCTGGTTAGTGGCTTTCGGGATGCTCTCTTGCGGATTGTCAGCCTCAGCCGCCGTGATACCCACCAGCTCAAGACCACCAAACGAGAACATAATGATCGCCATCATCATCACCAGACCGGTCATACCGTGTGGCAGGAATCCACCCTGGCTCCACAGGTTAGTGACGCTGGCCTGCGGACCGGCGTTGCCGCTGAACAGCAGCCAGCCGCCGAACAGGATCATGCCGATAACCGCGACCACTTTGATGATCGCGAACCAGAATTCCATTTCCCCAAACACTTTTACGTTGGTCAGGTTAATGGCGTTGATGACGACGAAGAAGATCGCCGCACTGGCCCAGGTCGGGAATTCGGGATACCAGAATTGGATGTATTTACCGACGGCACTCAGTTCAGCCATCGCAACCAGGACATACAGCACCCAGTAGTTCCAGCCAGAGGCGAAGCCGGCAAAGTTGCCCCAGTACTTATA
>Ga0157363_1007034_pt1 | contig 10634 bp, 3 predicted proteins | sample AttsexASBM1_FD_111477 | JGI IMG/M metagenome (GOLD analysis project Ga0157363, IMG submission 111477) | Fungus gardens microbial communities from leaf cutter ant in Ribeirão Preto, State of São Paulo, Brazil - Atta sexdens ASBM1 | ecosystem: Host-associated > Fungi > Mycelium > Unclassified ...
AAAGATAAATAAAAATTCCGATGAATGTGATAATAATTTATTTAAACACTAGTTTTTTTTACGCGTGCATGTTGAATATGCCTGCGTGCGATGAAAAAGTCGGAAAAGTAGCGATCCGACGAAGTATCTCGACGGATTTGCATCCACGAATGTCAATGACATGAGAGCAATAAAAGGCCATCGATCAATGAGGAAACGGAGCAACAGAAAATAAAATCTAAAGAGAGCAACGCGATAAGAGGCAATCGCAACATCAATTCAATGAGTGAAACCAATCGTTATGTATCGAGACAATTAATTGCTAGAATTATTCCACTCACGATGATTTAATATCAACGCGTTTTTTACATCATTCGCTTTTATACAACTTTTGATACATGACTGTTAATGAATGACGATTAAAATTGGATAATGAAAATGAATGGACCGAACGAATAAAACTAAATTAATTGAATAGAGGAAATTGATTGAAATGATATCCTTTGCAATCGTATGTGTCATATTGAAATAACGATGATGCTTACTGACATTCTACATTTCAAAAATTAATTATATTATTATATTAATAATGAAAATCACTAATATCATAATTTTCAGATAAGAAACTAAATATATACATTATAATTATTGTATTATTATGAGTATATAGCAAGTAAGAGATAAAGCTTGTAATGGTCGAAGTTGGATCTTAAGTATTTCTATTATATAAATACATGGAAATATTTAAATATTTCCATGTGTTTATATAATATTTCCATATTTATGTATGTAGTATATGTACAAATTCACATGGAAATATTTAAGCATTTAAGATCCAGCTTCGACCATTACAAGCTTTATTTCTTATTTATTGTATATTTATATTTACGGTCTTCTTAAATCGTTTATTATATGACATTATTATCACTGATTATTTTATTACATTGTCTTAATAATAATAATTTTGAATAGAATTAATTGTTTTATGATAATAAAAAGTAAAGGGACTTGATATCTCCTACAAATATGATCGATTGTACAATCTTGATGCATAAATTAAGAACATTTTAAGAGAATCTCGTTATGTCGATGAATAAATAAAATTGAAGGGCTTGCACCTGCTACTCACAAATGATTCTTCTCCCATTTGACAGATAAATTTGTTCCTGAGTTGGGAATTGGAACTCAATTGTGATTGAATCGATCGCACTTGACAGATCTGGATGTGCGCGAATTTGTCGATCGCGTTAATTTTGCGCGCCGTCGAGCTCACGAAATATCATACCATCACCATATTGCAGGAAACTGCATGCGTTTTGGAATGTAAGCGCGTCGCGCCATCGTCCTCCTCGTAATATTACCTTCATCGAAAATTGCGACTGTACGTCACGTTTCCCGACTCTCAGGACAAAGTTGAAACATGACGTATCAGCGCGATGTATTAACTCAAAGGCGAACGTGAAAGTGCTTTGCGCGCATTTGATGAATATTAAAACTGCGAACGACAGTTAAAACTCGACCGACGTAGAGTCGACGTTCAGCTGCAACGCGTCTACAACATTATAAGACAAGGTTTTGTAAAATTTTCACATCACGTCACACCATAAAATCATTCTTTTATTAAAATGCGCGGAAATGACACGAGCGTATATTTGCATCATACCAGAAAAACGAATATCATTTTACTGTTTGTAATTACATTTTAATATATTTTAATACAATTCTTTGTCAACTTCGTGCAACGTACAATCGATATCACAAAGGAAATTGCTATGAAAATAATGAAACTTTATAATACCTTTGCAACAAACAGCGACATTTCTACCATTTTTAGAACGAAAAATATATTCTGTTAAAACGATTTCAAATATTAATTACCTTAAAATTAATATTTCTTGATATTCAATGCCGATTTCTATTTACCGAAGAAATTTTATTTGCAATGATTGTGTTTTTATTGTAATTAAAATACAATGATTTTTGTGTAAAATACAATTTAAAATTTCTATCAAAATACAAGTAAAAATCGTAATGATCCACCTGTTTTATCGTATATTCATTTTTATATGTGAACATTTCCACCAATTTAGAATTTTTTCGTAACGAAATTTACTCAATAGTTTTTAATCCATTCACTGGCAAAAATGTATATAGAAATGATCTCTATTTTCATTCGCAAAAATAAAAACGTCTCGCGATATGCTTTTCCAGGTTTAAAACAAAGAAAATTAAATTTATCGATTTAATCGGTAATATATGAGATTCGAACAAAATACATAGTTTAGCTTTTAAAGAATCGGAGAAATATTATTCTCGCAAAATAGATTAAATAAATATCCTATATTCTACCGCTACATAATATCAATTTTCCAAATGTTATTTTACGATACGAGTCGAATCCTTCGGCCAAAAGTAATACAAAGAGGGAATAAGGTAGGAAAGGTTTGTAACTTACACTTACGTTGGACTCGCCCTCCGTCATGGTCCTCGAGCTTCCGTCACGAACGGGCGTCTGCACTCACAAGGGAGAATAAAATCACTTTTCTCTCTCTTCACCTGTACCACTATTTCTTCCCTTACTCTCTTTCTCGCTCTCTTTCTCTTTTCTCTTTCTCTCCCTTTCTTTCTCTCCAAGTCCAAATTTTCACTACCGGCCGATTTTCCGTCGGTCGGCCCGAATTCAATGGCTCCAGTCCATTAATCACTGCTTAGCGGCTAGCACGGAGCGAAACCTGTATTTAATTTTTCACGCAATGTCGCTTTGTATTCAAATGGAACCGGATACGAAGTCGGGCCGGGGGTGGGAAGAGGACGCGAGAATATAGGAGAATAAAGGGAGATAGGACAGAGCGCGAAGGTGATCAGCGACCAGACCCAGGTCAGAGTATTATTTCACGCGAAAACGTTGAAAGCAATATCAAAGATAGAATATACATTTTATATATATATATATATATAAGAGCAAGAAGGAAATCTGTCAGCTTGAATAAGAACGATATCCATTTCCTTTTTTATTACTCGCGATCTTCATTAAATACCAAAAGTTCGGGACTGGACATATCGATTGCGAGAAAATCTGTGTTCCATCTTTAATAAGCAAATTCGATAAATTTCTACGCCAACTGCGTTATTCATTAATTAGTGAATATTTTTTAATTAAAAAATAATTTATATCTACTAATTAAATGCTTTTAAATTACATGAATTAATTTTTTAATCTCATTAGACAAATTATTTAATTTTTCTTGAATATCTTTTCTGTAGAAGAAGTTGTCTAATTTTCTTCAGTTGCTTAAATTCATTATTATCTGATACAATAGAAGCATGTATGAAGTAAAATGAACAAAGTGTCATCCGTTAATGATGATGATGATTAAGTATATATAATAATTATTTTAAAATTTGGTCTCAATTCTTGCACGGATTACACTTTTAATTGTAAGTTTTCATCTCGAAAATTTTATTTGCATTAGTATTGAATAAACTTAAAAGCAAGTGAAAGTAAATAATAGGAAAAATTGTGTCTTATATATATTATGTGATATATACATATAGAAATTTGAATAAAAAAGGATAAGTAAAATTCTGCATTAAATTGTTATTAATACGTAGTATAGAAATATTGAAGTCTATTCAGATACTGTTTGATGAGGAATTTATTGGTTTTCTATATACATTGAAAATTTTATAATACAAACGCTTAATTTGTAATAAGGTATAGACTTACATATGAAAAATCTGTATAATAAGTATTACACGTGATATTTCATTCCATCTTCCATCGAAATTCGTATCTAATAAATTAATAATTTTATCCTTGATTAAATAAATTAAATTTTTAATTAAAGCATAATATTGATGAAAGTTGCAAACGATCGTTATTATAAATGATCAATGATATTAGTAGTTCCATTAAAAATAATAAAATAATAATGACAAAAATATTTAATTATTAGTAATAATTATATTTCACGCGAATGTCAATATTAATTTCGTATAATTTCGTATAATATAAACGGTCAGACGAATCATGGACTGCATTCAAGAATCGAGAATCATTTTCTATAATGCTTCGTTATATTTTCGTATTGGATTTAGAATCTGCCTTTTCGCATACATCATTACTGATGCATCATAATTCAATCTGGATAATGAATTAATTCGATATCCGCGCCATTGCCATTGATGAAAGCCATTGAGGGGATGATACGAAAGTCTCGACGCCACGTTGCTCTTTGAATTCGTTTTTTTGCCGCGACTTTGACGAAGATATATTCCGCTTACGAACACGCCGCTTGTGCGTTCGATATTGACGTGACGAACTGTTTTGAAACTAAAAAAGAAGCGAAGAAAGGTGAAAAACAACCTATACAACCGCGCTATTCAAATCACTGCGACACAGCGCGATGTTTCGACGCATGCCTTTCCACGTTCTGAAATTGTATTTCGCATATGTGCAACACGCAGACTTTTTAATCGCACGACAACAGTAGAATTGAAATAAACCGCTATGTTACATACATGTATATTGTATATACTATATGTATCTCAGTTTTTGCAAAAGTTCAATAAATGAAGCGTAATTCTTTATATAATATAAATTGCTTTCTTTATAACACTTTATATATCATAATGAAGTATAGACTTTTATTGCAGCATGCGAAAGGTGAAAGCAAAATAAGTAACCGTGGCAACTTTTTCTTACGTAATAAATAATTAATACGGCCGTGAGAAGCGATCTGACCTTTCTGAACATTGAAGATCCTAAGATAAAAATAGATATTCATCAAATCAATTTTTGCAAATTACGGGTGATTATATGTAGAAAATAGAAGAATTACTATTCCGTTACTTTTTCCGTTACTTTTTGTAATAACAATTTGACAAGTTGCAATTTTTTATGACTATAACATAAAATTTTATGTATAACTAACTAAACACTGAGATTGCGCTAAGGAAAGTCACTTTAAAAAGTAACTTGCATCATTACGCATTTACTTACTGAAAAAAATAATTTGTAACGAATAACGAGTTATCTCGTTATAAGTAGTGACATAAAATGATGAATTACAAATGTCAAGTTAATTTTTTTAGTAACAAGTAACTTTTCTCGTTACAAGTATCGATCGAGTGACTTTCCAATCCTAATGTTATTTTTACAATCATAAAAAAACATTCCAACCAAAAAAACATTCATTACCAAATGTTAGATATAAATGACAATAAGAAAGTAATAGTGTTACAAGTACTAGTTACTTCCATTCCCTGATTGTATGTTGAAATGTGTGAATTTATCAAAGAAGTTTGTTGTTTTATTAAGATTACACAAACAGTCATTAAAATTTCGCAAGTTATAAATTATCGATGATTACACAGTTCAACAAAAAATGACTTTTTTACGAACGCTAGAACGTGAAGTTATTTCCTATATGTACTACTAAATACATATCTGATGGTTTATAAATTGCTTTATAATGTTACAATTTTGAGAAATTTGCAAAAATTAAAATTGCAAAATAAGATTATTTTTGTATGCATCTTGTTATATTATAATTAATCGATATTTATCGTGAAGACATTTGGAATTTTATTCCAAATAAAATTAAGTATGTTGTTAAAACTTTTAACCTTTGAAAGGAATTTTTTGTTTCCGTGATGATTAATAAGATACCATTAAAGAGACTCCGAGACTCACATTTCGGAAAAGCTGTAAATTAGATTTAGGAAATTTACAATTTCCTAAATACAACTTTTAATTATGTTTATTCAGATCTTTTTGTTGCACTATGTTATTAAAACCGATGATTTTTAAAGTACAGACTTCATTGAGAAGTATACTAGTGAAGAATTTTAGTAGAAAAACTTTGTTGCGAAACTCTTTCTCGAGTTTACCGTGAAAAAAAGGATCTTGCTTCTCACAAAAAATTATCGTCATTCGTAATTCGATGAAAAGTCCGCCGACAGAGACTGCAATGTAATTTTCCGTCGAGTATGCGTTCCACGATGAAGGCGTATTTCAATCACCGATGATCGGCTGCGTGACATATATTCGTTGCACCTGCAGCATGCGCGACAAAAAAGGCGGGCAGAAAGCGGCCCGAACTTTTCAAATTGAAATTCTGCTCTAGTTTCATCTATATTGTCAAACCTTCCACGTTTCCGCGAATGTAAGCGTGACAGTCTAGTGATTAATTCTATCTCCAGATCAATTCGCGGACTCGATGCTCATTGATCACGAGACATTCTTTCTCATTGTCCAATCACAAAATTTCTGTCACTCGGAAAATAAGATAGATAGTACGTCTTCTTGAGATATTAATTTTTTCTGATGGAATGTCCGATAACTGTGTTGACAGCATAAGATACTTTAATAGAAGCAATTAAACTCCAATCGCTCAGAAATTATTTCTAACAGAATCGTGCATCTTGAAAATTCTGAATCTCGAATTGTCAGAATATAATACCGTATTTTTTTTTTCAAATTAATATAGCCAATATATCGAAAGCGTAAAACGCTAAGTTATTTAATGATTACAAAATAATCATAAATAATTGTGAATTTCCGCGAAATACTCCGCTAGCAATTATTACATCAGTTAATTAGATGCTGATTTTATCGGTTAAATCGGTACTTCTGCTAATAAACAACACAGCATTATCCGCGTGATTGCGTGTTTTAATCTTCGTGATCCCGTAGAAAGGTGACGTTTATTAACGTTCAAGACATCATGAAAACGTTATTAAGGCATCATTTGACATCATCTTATTACTCGAGATGTCGTCATTACAATACATGTCCGATGAAAAAGACGTGAGAGAACGTAAATCACATTTGGAGAAGAAAAAGAATCCGCCAAAGAGACCATCCATCCGTTGCCAACCATTTTTCGCCCTCTTACCCCTTTGAACCCCGAGTATTCTCTTCACGACTCGTTTCTCTTCGGCGGTCCCGCGATATTTCATTCGCGGTCCGCCACGACATCGCCCTACTCCTCGTTGTCCACTCGGGACTCGGGACTCGGGACTCGGGAGTGAGGTGTTGCTTAAGAGTAGGTACAGGTAGTCGAGAGTGCGCGTGTTCTCGTCCAGATCCTCGGCGGTTAACCCGTGCATTGTTCGCATGGAAGTAAATCGCTGCCGACGTACGCGCTTCGCCGTCCATTACGGCCGAATGACAAATATACAAAGTCCCGTACTCCCGCCGGTGCACGGTGTACATACGTGGTCGAGATGTGGCCATTCGGTTCCGTGTACGAGCCTTCGCTCACATAGCGTGCGCATACACGTCGTGAACACGCCGCTGTGATGTTACACGCGCAAACACATTTTAGATTAAGTAGCGGCGTTTAACGCTAAATCGACTGTCAGCATTTCAGTTAATGAATGAAAGTTACATTGGTTGAACACTCGACATCCTCGATTTTTCATATCGTAACGATGTGAAAAATAATAATTTAGTATTATGTATATGTGTTGTGTAAACATAAATGTTGTGTTAACAATCATAACATAAATCACCCGAATAAAATGTTTATAAAAATGTACTATATAATCGAATAAAATATCCATAAAAATGTATTACATAATCAAATATCAATACTTTTGATCACAGAATTTCTATGCTAATTGCGTTTAAAATATACAACATCTCCGTACATTTCCATACAATTCATTAGGAAATACACGTTAAAAGTAAACATCAGACCGATTAAAAATAAACATTGACCGGCAAATTGGCGATTGGCGACGCGATTTGCATTACAATCAAGGAAGAAGAATGGAATATTTCAATCGGCTTCTCGGATAAAAATTCGAACAAATATTCCGATTAGCTCGGCCGAATGTTTATTTAATACATATATTAGAATAAGCAATAACTTTTCTTAATTTTTCCATCATTCAATTAATTTAAATTTTGTTTACAAAAGAAAGTAACTATTAAATATTAAACTATTCTAAGCATGCAAATTCAAATGTCAAATTTTAACATGATTATAATAAATAGATAAATAAATTAATTGATACAAAGTATTATAATATAATTACAACAGATTAGAAGATATACGATATAATTGTTATTAATAAACATGATCGATTATTGCAATACAAAGTTGAATTTGCCAACTTTTGTCTCTTTTGAAAGTGATATTGCTACATTATTACCAGTTTGTACCGTATATTAACATTATTTGTACGATCTATAAATTTGTTTTAATTACATAATCATACATAAATGTTGTAAATAGAATTGTTATAGAAAGTGATAATAGAAATCAAATATCATATTCCATTTTCACTATAAATAATTTGCTGATAAATAGCGGTATAAATAGCGGTATAAAGTCGAAATACAATCTAATTTAAAATAATTATTTTACAAATAAATTGATATATATGTTTAACATAATCCGTTAATAATTGTTTAGTTTCTCATCGTATAATAAACCATTGTTTGATCCGTTTCAACAAACAATACTTCACTAACTTTACTATTAAATCGTTTACAAATGACATTTATTAATTATTAACTGTTTGTACAAACATTTAACAATTACATTTTAGTGAGAAATGTGTTATTGTAATTACAGTCTCGAACAGATATAAACTTTTACAATAAAACGCAATTTAATATCTAAAACAATTCTCAATAAAAATTGCTTATTTTATTAAATAATATGTGAAATAAAATATATATAAAGATATTTAAAAATGTATATTCATTTAATTTTAGCTTAATTTCCGTTCTGTTTCTTACAATTATTCTTATTTTTCCAAGAGATTCTTAATACAATATAATTAATCTTTTAATTAATTTTATCTCAGCACTGTTATATTCTTCCTTATTGATTTACAAATTGTTCCTATTTTATATTTATACATTAATCCTGATGTTTTATCTTGTAATTGTTTATTTAATTGTAATACAATAGTTTGATTATTTCTACAGTACTCACAAATGCACATACACACAATGCGATAATAACAGAGATGAGTTTGCGATAAATATAGCTCCTACTAGAAATCTGTGTCAAGAAATGATATTGACGAACGCTGATCTAGTTTTGTTGTAGTAGCATAGATCATGCAGTTTAATAAGCAATATCCAATCTCGCGCAATAATAATAATTGTGCACTGTTACCAAATAAATTATAATCCTGATGCATTTGTAATAAACATTAAATATTTTACATTTACATCAAGCCATTGTACAGTCATCGATAAAATCTAATTTAAAATGCAATGTATAAAATAAAGTTCACCACACAGTTTTGTTTAATAATCTAATTTACGTAGTTAATTGCTGATTATAAGATTTATTATTGAATAGAAGTAAGATAATTTTTCACTAAATTTAGAAAAATCGTATTTATATTAGTAATACATATATATAATTAAATATATATATATATATATATATATACGACTTTGTAATTGATGATTTAAGAATTGTTTTCAGAATATTTTGTAGTCTGTGATATATTGTATCTGTTGCGATATTTCTTCTAGCATTTTAGAATTCTATTCTCATCTCAAATCCATCTTAATCATGGCATAGTGCCAATTATGTTTTCGCAATCGGAATATATGTCAATGCATACGCGCCATTAAAATAAGGCCAACCGTTTACTAATTCTTCAATTGCATTCAGTTTTCGTGGCGTTGCCTTGACGTTGCTTATCTTAGTATGTCCCACATTTTCAAGAACATATAATTCCGTGGCATTAATAATTCCGTGCACACTGGCCACGAAAAAGAGAAACGATTTAAACGTATGAAGGAGACAAGACACGCGGTATGTATATCGAAAGTTTGACCTTTTCTCAAGCATTACATTCCCACCTTTGTGCTTTATCGTATATCGATTTGAAAAAAATCCTTTCACGATGATCCTACAATTGGAACCGGTTGGTGTAACCTTCTGTGTGTAAAAATACGTTTAAAGATCAAATATTTTGTCGCTTCAAAGGGAGACTTTTTTTCTCTTGCAAACAGAAATCAATACATAACAGAATATAAATGAATGAACGAATATAATAACAGAGGATTAAATAAATATAAAATTGAAATAAAAAATAGGAAAGCAGCTTTTTAAAAATAGAAAATTTTGATAGAAATTTTTATTTTATTCCTTCTTTTTCTCTCATGTCAGTACTAATAATGATTATGTTAATTAATTCAAATTACACCAAACTTTTGATAAGAATTCGTCACATTCCAATTATTTTCTGAATTTGAAATCTAAGCCTTCTTAATTATGAGATTAGCAAATTCAAAATGCCATAAAAATTATTACTATTACTTCAGAGGTAATAAAATAATTATCTTGTAATTCAGAGATTATAAAATAAATGCGATCAGCATAAACATAATTGTTTTTTGTTAAATATTCTGTTAGATGAAAGTATAATAAAATAGAATATCTTAATGTGCGTGCGTGCGCGCGCGCGAGCGCGCGCGAGTGCGTGTGTGTGTGTACGTGCGTGCGTGTGTGTGTGTGTGTGTTTGTATAACGTGATTTAATAAAAGCGTCAAATTGCCAAATAACAATAAACCATTACTTATAAGTATTATAGTTAGATAACTTTTATTTTCCACTGAATGTCAATGTTATAGAATTTGTACATGAATTTGTACATTAGTTCTAAATCTAATT
>Ga0157363_1007036_pt1 | contig 10633 bp, 7 predicted proteins | sample AttsexASBM1_FD_111477 | JGI IMG/M metagenome (GOLD analysis project Ga0157363, IMG submission 111477) | Fungus gardens microbial communities from leaf cutter ant in Ribeirão Preto, State of São Paulo, Brazil - Atta sexdens ASBM1 | ecosystem: Host-associated > Fungi > Mycelium > Unclassified ...
CCCGTAGCCCATCAACCGCCAGAGAAAGCGTCTCTTCAACAGACGCTCCGCCTGTCATCATATCCTGTTCCATCACAGGACAAAGAATCAGATATCACATCAAAATACAACTGTAGTGCTAGCCAATTTTGCTGAAAACTGGCTGTATGCGCGTCAGGCGCAGGAGATTTCCTGATGGCTTTTTTATGGCGTTCGGGAGCCTTGTACGGTCACTTAAAATTGCGGTGAGCGCTGGGCAGAAGTGTGCCCTAAGGTGATGCTTTTGAAGCTGAGTTTGGACAATTGCATGTTTCTGGGAATTGACGTCGGGACATCCGGAATCAAGGCGCTGCTGGTGGATGAAAACCAGCAGGAAGTCGCATCCCACACGGAGAGCCTTACGGTTAGTCGACCGCATGCGGGATGGAGTGAGCAGGATCCGGAAGACTGGTGGAAAGCAACCTGCCGCGCCATTGATGTTTTGCATGGTCAACATCCCAATGCTGTCGCGGCAATCCGCGGCATTGGTCTCTCTGGCCAGCAGCATGGCGCGGTTCTGGTGGATACGTCCGGGCATGTTCTGCGTCCCTGCATTCTTTGGAATGACACGCGTTCGGAGGCTGAATGCGCCCTTTTTGAAGAACGTTTTCCGCTCAGTCGTGAGGTAACGGGCAATATTGCAATGCCGGGCTTTACCGCTCCAAAGCTCCTTTGGGTGGCACGGCATGAGCCTGAAATCTTTGCACGGATCAGGCATGTGCTGCTCCCGAAAGCGTGGCTGCGCTATCGGATGACTGGTGAAATGATCGAGGATATGTCCGACGCATCCGGCACACTCTGGCTGGATGTTGCCAAGCGCGCGTGGTCGCCTGAAGCTTTGAAGGCGACCGGGCTGACATTGGCCAGCATGCCGACGCTGTGTGAGGGCACGGCGGCCGCCGGGTATCTGAGCAAAGACCTGACAAGCCGCTGGGGAATGGCATCCTCACCCGTTTTTGCCGGAAGTGCTGGAGACAATGCCGCCGGAGCGGTGGGTCTGGGGGCTATTCGTAACGGTGATGCCTTCATTTCCCTAGGCACGTCTGGCGTTGTGTGGGTGACGACGAATGAATTCAGGGCTGAACATCAGTCCGCCATTCATGCATTCTGTCATGCTGTACCGAAAACCTGGCACCAGATGGGGGTCACGCTTTCGGCTGCGGCGTCCCTCGCATGGTGGGCGAAAGTGTGTGATGTGACAGAGCGTGAACTTCTGGCCGAATTGCCAGAGCGCCCTGCCCGTCCTTCGTCAGTTCTCTTTGCGCCCTATCTGTCAGGTGAAAGAACACCTCACAATGATGGAACAATCCGGGGCGGATTTATCGGATTGTCGCACGATACAAGCCGCGCAGAATTGACGCAGGCCGTTCTTGAAGGTGTGGCGTTTTCCTTCCGCGACGCGCTGGAAGGACTGAACGCTTCTGGTTCCTTCTTTACCGAGGCAGATGTGATTGGCGGTGGGTCACGTAGCCCGTTCTGGATTTCCATTCTTGCTTCGGTTCTTGGATTGCGGTTGCACAGTCTTGCTCACGGAGAGCATGGGGGCGCTTTCGGTGCCGCACGCTTGGCCCGAATTGCCGCAACAGGCGAAAGCGTGGAGAGCGTGTGCACGGCGCCTGAGCGGATTTCTGCTACCGATCCAAATCCTGAACTACAAGGTGCCTATAAACAGGCCTATAACCGTTATCGCCGTATCTATCCGGCATTGCGCGATATTCAGAATGCCTGAACGCGAAACTCAGGTTTGAAAGAAGGTGTTTTGCCTGGGACGCTGGCATGGTAATGGCCGGTCTCATGCAGGCAAAACTTCCTTCCGTTTATCTGGCTGGCGATCTGGTCTTTCGGCCGAATGCGCTCGCGCTTTTCGAGCGTCTTAAGGCCATTTGTGCAGATGTCGGGCTTGAAGGCGTTGCTCCCTTCGACGGGCAGGCCGAGGCGAAGCTTATGCCCCCAGGGCGCGAGACCATTCTGGCATTCGTCCGGGCAGATCGTGAACTGATGGATCAGTGCGATGCCGGGTTGTTCTGCGTAGATCCTTTCCGTCGATCGGCAGACATGGACCCTGGGACGGCCGTAGAAATCGGTTACATGCACGGACTGGGCAAGCCCATGGAAGGTTATACTGTGGACGGCCGGCTCTACCCCGAAAAGGTTGAGGCTTATTGGAAGGGTGCATGGCGTGAACCTCTTCGGGCACGTACCGAAGATGGAGCGCCTGCTTCGGGTAGTATGGAAGACCCGGATGGGATGCTGGCTCACTCCGAAGGTCTTTACCAGAACGGCATGATTGACGGCTTCATCGGGTTTTCCGGTGGCGAAATTTCCGTTGATGCTGATTTTTATGAAGCGTTTCGAAAGGCGGCAAAGCGTCTCGCCGAGCGCCTAAGCCGTTAAAGCACATCATTCATTCTGATAAAAACAGGCTCTTGGTCAGACTTTCTCAAGGCTGGGCACATCGTTTTTGTATGGAGGAATACGGGGTGCGTTCTTATGGTTTGATGCTGTTGGCCTTGCTGGGCCTGTCTGCCTGTGCGGAACACAAGCGAGCAGACACTCGGGCGGATCTTCTGCGCCCAGTGAAAGACGATAATTCCGGCTCCCAAGATTCCTCGGGTTTTCCAAAAAACGGAAAGGTGCACGGATCGATGTCGATGAGCTCTGGCTTTGGCGCAGGTTCCGGGATGGGAAACGGGCTGGGTAATTCGTCTCTGAACAGCCCGTCCGGAGGGTGGTGATGTCTGTTGTTGTCAGTTTGGCCGAAAGCTCGACAATGGCGGAGCCACCTCTTCAAGGGACTTGTTCTCCGCGTCGACGCCGAAGATCCATGCAACAATACTCGCGCCGAGCATGAGGACTGCAGCAAAAGCATATCCTCCGACGACGGAATCAAGGCTACCCGTCTCGATCAGGTATCCAAAGAGGACTGGTGCCGCCGCTCCCCCAAAGAGCGTTCCCAAGGCATAGAAAACAGCGATGGCGAAAGCGCGCATTTCAAGCGGGAAAAGCTCGCTGGCTGTCAGGTAGGCAGAAGACGCGGCGGCTGAGGCAAAAAAGAACACTGCGCTCCAGCCCAGGGTTTGAGTAAGTGCCGTCAGCATATGCGCATGCATGGCCCAGGCAACGACGATCATGAGTAGCCCTGAAATTGCGTAGCTGGTTCCAATCATGCGACGGCGCCCGATTGTATCAAACCAGCGGGCCAGCAGGAACGGTCCGAGAAGATTTCCAAGTGCCAGAGGCAGGATATACCAGCCGACATGTCCGGTCGGGACGGCTAGGTAATTCGTCAGAACCATGCCGTAAGTAAAGAAAACTGCATTATAGAGAAACGCCTGCGCGATCATTAGAACGAGGACATAAAACGTTCTGCCCCGATAATCCTGAAGCATGATCCGAATCATATCCAACGGCATGAAAACACCTGCCGGATAGATCAGGACTTTAGGAAGTGCGCTATTGCTTTCCAGCTCTGGAGAGTGGGCCTCCATTCTGGAAACGATTGCTTCAGCCTCCTGAACACGCCCATGTGTCATCAGCCAGCGCGGGCTTTCAGGAACAAAAGCCCGCAGAAAAAGGATGACAATGCCAAGCATGGCTCCGATGGCGAAGGATACCCTCCAGGCTATGGAGACCGGAAGGATGTGGTTGTTCAGAAGAGCAATAGATCCCACTGCACCGAGCGCTGCACCGGCCCAGAATGTTCCATTGACCATAAGGTCCACGCGCCCACGCAGACGTGCCGAGACAAGTTCGTCAATGGCAGAATTGATCGCAGCGTATTCTCCTCCGATGCCAAGGCCCGTCACCATTCGGGAGAGAGCAAAACTGACGGTCCCCCATGCACAGGCCGACGCGCCCACGCCGAAAACATAGAGTCCGAGGGTCAGGAAGAAAATCTGTTTGCGCCCCAGCCGATCTGTCATCCAGCCAAAAACAAGAGCGCCAAGAACGGCACCTGTTACATAGGCAGAAGACGCAAGGCCAACCCCTTCTGCGCTGAGGTGAAGGGTGTCTGCTCTTTGCAGCGATGGCCCCAGAGAGCCAATGACGGTGACTTCCAGTCCGTCAAGGATCCATGTAATACCCAGGGCAATGACGATGAGCATGTGAAATCGGGACCAAGGCAGCCGGTCCAGCCGTGCAGGAATATCCGTCTCCAATGGTTTCCCATCCTGAAACGCCCGGATGGAAGAATGGAAATCCTTGATATGTTTCTGCAAGGCCGTCTCCTTTTTGCCCGTTTTGAACTTTAGGTGGGCTGTAAGGAAACGCAGGGAGTTTGACGTCGCCGTGGCAAAGGCAGGTTTGCAGCGCTCACATTTTCTCGATTGGTATCGGTGGGACCCGATCTGCCTGCTCGTCAGGCATGTATCCGCTTAGTAAGGCACGGATTATGGGAAGAAAAAGAAAACTGAATACGTCTTTGCTTCTGGCTGTACAGGTCTTATGAAATTATGCACTGTTTGTTACGATTTACTTTGTTGGTCTTTGTCTGGGGCTGAACTATCGTAAAGTATGATCGAATCTCCATTCATGTTTTGTTAATATTTCAAGGTTTTAGAACAAATTACTGAGGCAGATTTTACTGGGTCTGTTACTCGCCATCCCAGGAATAATTCGAAATCCTATGTTTTCCCGTATTGCAGAAAAATACCTCCCTGCACTTGTCGTTGCCGGAGTTGTGTTTTTCGCGGCGGTAATAGGTATTTATTCCAGACACTTTGGTCAGCTTGCGCAGATATGGCCTGCCAATGCGCTTCTTCTGTGGCTCATGATTACCTATTCCCGATTTGCCAGAATGTCTGGCTGGCTTGGGGCCTGTGCGGGTTATCTGCTGGCAGGCTGGGTGATGGGTGACACGCTTCTGATCAATGTCTGGTTGGGAGCAGCCAATCTGGCGGGTGTGTGTGTCGGATATGTGCTCTTCAAGGCTTTGAAGAGGGACAGCGAAGGGCTTATCGGTCCTAAGTCAGTTCTTTACCTTCTACTTGTCTGTAGTGGGGCCGCCGGAGCATCCGCTGCGGTCGGAACAGGCCTTTCCATGCCCCTTCCCGGAAGTACGGCATGGAGCCGCTTTATTCTGTGGTTCAGCAGTGAACTCAACCGACATCTTGTTCTTCTGCCGGTGTGTTTTGCAGGACGGGAATGGTTTTCCCGACAGAGGCTCCCCCATTGGCGCAGTATTTTTGCCATTCGAAATGTAAATGCCGCACCAGTGGGAAGTTTAGCCGCATCAGTTGGTCTTGCGGCCATTACAGGCGGTCCGGGCGCTATAGCGTTTCCGGTTCCTGCGCTTCTATGGTGTGCTTTGAGCTATACGGTACTGCCCTTGTGTCTCATTGTACTGGTTTTCAATGCAACCGTCATGGGCATGGTTGAGGCTGGGCTTCTCAATTTTGATCAGATGAACCAGCGGACAGGCGTGATTGTCTCTTTCCGTCTGGGGTTATCTTTTCTGGTTTTGGGTCCATTGACCGTAACTGCGATTATGACAACCCAACGGGCTCTCGTAGAGCGTCTTAACCAATCGGTTACATGGGACAGTCTGACGAAGGTTTTGAGTCGGCAAGCCTACCTTGAGCGAAGCCTCTCTCTTATTGCGAAGGACTTCCCGCGATCGGGATCAGGGATTGCCATTCTCATGCTGGACATTGATCACTTCAAAAGGATTAATGACACATACGGGCATTTTATCGGTGACAACGCTCTGATGGCAGTTGCAGATGCAATGTCGAGCATTCTGGCGGAAGGCCAGATCTGTGGGCGCCTGGGTGGTGAGGAGTTCGCTCTTACTATTTCGGCCCGCACTCCCGAAGAAGCGACCTGTCTCGCTGAACAGATCAGGCTCGCTGTTGAAAAAATATCCATTCCTTTGAATGAAAACACATTTATTCAGATGACGGTCAGTATCGGCGTGGCATTTCAGCGTCTTACGAAGAATTTGAAGCTGCGTGTCTTGCTGGCACAAGCGGATGCGGCACTCTATCTGGCAAAGGCGAACGGCCGAAATCGCATTGAGTTGTCGTCGACTGTATCGGGGCAGCGAAGTGTGAACGCGGCCCCGCCCCTTTAGGTGAAAATACGTCGCTTGTTAGTGGCCAATGTAACGGCCAGGCTTGTGGAAGACCATCAGAACGCTACTCATGGCAAAAGCACTCACAGCGGAAAGAAGCGCTTTTTCCCAAGGAAGAAAGAAAGCTGACGTTGCCAGAATGGCAGCATCAATCATGATCTGGACCCGTCCAGCATTGATCCCGCGGCTCTTCTGAAGCCAAAGCGTAATGACGCCTGTGCCGCCGACGCCCGCCTGATGACGTGCCAGCGACAGAATACCCATGCCGATAACCGTTCCGCCGAACAGGGCTGCGAAGAGCGGCTGAACGTAAGAAAGCATGAGGACGTTCGGGAGCAGGCTGGCCAGTGCCGTGATGCCGAAGCTCGCAATGGTTGTCTTGAGTGCGAACTGCGGTCCCATCGCCCTGATGGCGAACAGCAGAAATGGAATGTTGATGATCGTGAAAAGATTTCCGGGCGTCAGAGGCACAAGATAAGACAGCAACAGGGCAATGCCCGCGACACCCCCTGTTACCAGACCTGCTTTGTGAAGACACATCAGGCCCATGACAATCAGGGAACATCCGATCAGAAAGGCGTAGACATCTTCTGCGTGAGAATGACGCAGCCCAGGCCCGTATGGCGAAGTCATATTTGGAAAATCCAGCCATCCATTCGAAAACCCCTGTCTGTCGCTCTGGAGCAGATTTATGGGAATTCGAGCCAGATAGTTCAGCTGCGGCTCACTGCCCAGCCTCTTTCATCAGAAGAAAATATTGTTTCAAGAATACCATCTCAGCTTTACTTGAAGCTGCTTTTGACATGCCTCGATCGAGTGTTTGAGAAGGTGTGACTGCGAAGCTACGATTCTCAGAACCACTTACTGGCAAGTCAAAAGAAAACCCGGCCTGAGCCGGGTTCCAAAATCACATTCTGCCGCCTGGGCCGCCATTGCCCATACCGCCCATGTTGCCACCACCTTGGCCGCCTCCGCCGCCACCCTGGCTATAACCGCCCGGTCCCCCTTGGCCGCCACCATGATGACCATGATGACCGCCGCGACCCATGCCATCCGGGCCTGGGCCCCAACATGCAGAGAGAGCGAGGGCCAGGCCAATACCTGTGCCGATTTTAATGATCTTGTTCATATGTTCCTCCTGCGATGCATAACGCAGAACTGAACAAGCCAGATCATGGCAATATTGAAACAAAGAGAAACGAGTTTCTGAAAAGGCGGAAAATCCCAAGGAAAACTCGATTTCGTTTGTACCGCAAAGAGTGTGTGCGATACCAAAGCTGACAGATGCCGCTATATTTACAGTCAGTTCTGAAACGACATTGGCTGTGAATACAGGTTCGGAAGCATATCTGCTGGAAGAATACTGCAGATTTTCAGAAAATTCGAATGGTGGGCGCGACAGGGATTGAACCTGTGACCCCTGCCGTGTGAAGGCAGTGCTCTACCGCTGAGCTACGCGCCCATTCGATGGACGGGCTTTTATCAGTGGGCCAACTCCCTGACAAGACGCTTTTTTCGCCACGCGCTCGCCTTTCTTTGAACTCATTGCGCCTCCAGAAACACTTTGTCTGACAGGGAATGGCAATGAAACGGAATGCGGCTCTGGATTGTATGCGCGGTGCTGCAATCCTTCTCGTGCTTGGAAACCATCTCGGGATCCGTATTCCCCTTGTTCATACGGCCTTGGGTGATTTTCTGCCACACTGGCTTCTGGTCGGCGTGAATTACAATGGCGGTGAAGGTGTCAGCATCTTTTTCGTGCTGTCGGGCTTCCTGATTGCATCGCGCGTCATTCAGCGCTTTGGGTCGCTGGACCAGATCCAGCCCCTGCCCTTCATTGTCCATCGTGCCGCACGCATTCTGCCCTGCCTTGTTGCACTCGTCACGGTGTTGGGACTGCTCGATTATATCGGCTTTGAGGATTACCGCTTCGTTAAGCCGGCCCAGAGTTTTCCCGGTGCGACAATGGCTGCGTTCGGTCTGTACTTCAATGTCTGGCAGGCACGGCATGGCTGGAGCGTGGCGGGCTGGACCATACTCTGGTCCCTCTCGATTGAAGAACTGTTCTATCTGTTTTTCCCGTTCTTCTGCCGCCTGAACAGTCGTATTCGGGTTGGGCTCCTTGTTGCTCTCGCCATCACCGCGCCGATTTATCGGGCGACACTGCATGGCAACGAAATCTGGCGCGAACAGGCCACGCTGACGGGCGTCGGAACCATCGCGATGGGTGTGCTCATGGCGATTGTTGCTACCAACTACAGACCCAAAGGGCGCTGGCCTGTTGTCATGGGGGCTGTTGGTTTACTCATGATGCTGGCGGAGATGTGGGGCCCGATGTCTTTGTGGCACCTGCTCCCGAATGGCCTGATCGTTATCTTCTATACCGGGATCGCCATGCTGGTGCTGGCCTGCGGCTGGAGGTCTTTCGAAGGAGGCGCAGGAAGCTGGTGGGTCCGCCGGATGGGGCAGTTGTCCTACGAGGTTTATCTGACGCACATGTTCGTTGTCATGGCGGCTGTGCGGATCTGGAAGCACAACCATTGGCCACAAAGCATGGGCTGGATCGTCTATCCGATCTGTCTGGTTCTGATCTGGGGGCTGGGAGAAGCGGTGTCCCGTTTCTTCTCCCGCCCGGTTGCCCTCTTGCTGGACCGGGAGGTTGCCTCCCGGTTTCGGCGAAGGGTGCTGGTTCAGAACCCGAACATGTGATCGAGGGAGAAACCGCCCTCACTATTTTCGAGGCCATGATAGCCGAACAGTCGGCACGTCAGATCGCGGATCAGAACATATCCGCCAACGCCAGCCCGCTCCAGATGCGCGCCTTCGAACAGTTCGTGTGGGCGGACCATGAACGACCCTGAAGGTTGAATGTGGATGGTGGTCTCGGCAATGAGGCTGCCATCTGCGGCATGAAGCAGCAGAACCGTCTCGGACGTACTGGTGCCTTCGATGGAGGCTGGATGGATCAGGCAGCAGAAACTCCGCAGCGCATCATGCCCAAGCTTCAGGAACAGGCGTGTTGTTAGGCCGGGCGGTGGCCCAGAATAGGACTGCGGTTCAGAACGCCATGTCATCAGCGTGTTGAAGATGTGGGCACCAAAGCTGGTCTCGGCGGCATGATCCGTGTCGCGGTTACGATAGCGCATCAAAGCATGAAGCCAGCCATCCGCCTCCCCGCCATCGCGGAAATCATAGACCAGATCAGCGTGGCCCGGACGATCAGTCAGGTCATGCAGGGCAATGGCCGTAGAGTGGTCGCGGGGCAGATTTCCGAGGAAATGCGAGCCAACGGGTTGGCCTGCTTCATCGAAAATATCGAGGCGGACGGGGAGTGTTTCCAGAGCTTCCGACATCGGGTTAGGCTGAACGAAGCTCTCGAACTTTGTCGGGTCCAGAATGGGGAATGGCAGAAGGAACCCTCGGCCCAGCGAGGGTGCAAAGTTTCGGATAGCCGGGTCAGGGCGAATATTGTCCCGCTCGACATTTAGATGCGCGATACGGGTGCGTCCACGCTGCTCGATTTCGTAGCGTGGACGCACAAGATGGCGGCCCGAACGCATTTCAAGCTGGGATGGCCAAGCCAGTTCCGGAAAAAGTGCCTCGACATTGACGGCCACCGTCTCAAATGGCCCAATCGCATGATCAATGCCGCGATGCTCGTCCACGCCCATTGGATTGAACGTAATGGCACCAGCCGGAATCGTCGTGGCGTGGCTGTTCTGCACCCAGACCGTGAGGGTTTCATCGGCTTCAGGAGCAGGAAGTGTCGCATAGCGCACGGATGGCCAGGCGTTGGCGTCATGTGTGACCGAGAGGCTCGGATCGCCGTTCTTGCCCCACACGTCGAGCGCATATTTCACGACGTCATGACCACGGGCACCAATGACGTGGATGAACAGCTGCCCCATGAAGGCAGGAAGACCAAAGCGTTTACGGACATCCGCACTGTCGATGGTGATGCCAGCGCCGGCGTGTTCAACGGGCTGTTCCCACTGAGCGATGATCTTACCTGTTCCGTCATAGAGACGCAGCCAGTAGCGCAGGTTCTGCGCGCCGTAATTGGACCAGTAGTTCGCCGTGACGATCCGTGTGGAGAAGCGGTCATCGTCGCGGAAAAATGCGAAATTCGTCGCGAAATTAAGCTTGTCGAGATACGGGCGGCCACGAACGATCATGTCGTCCGGCAGGCGTGCAGGCGCGAGTGTGTGAAGGTCACGGCCGTTCAGGAGCGAGCCCAGTCGGCCACGCATTTTTGCATCTTCGAAGGATAGCGCGAGGATGATATCCCCATCCACATGTGGCAGGTCCACGAGAGCCTTTCGCTCGCCGCCAAATCCGTCTGGCTGGCCGACCTGTTCCGTATCGTGAACCAGAACCACGGAGGGACGCAGGCCGGGATATAGGGCCACCAGTGTCCGGACCGTATCTTCGGGATCGTAAATGGCGATCGTCTGCCCGGCGAAGTCCTGCTCCATCCGCGTCAGCGCCTCGGCGGCAAGCGGGTGGGCCAGCGCCTTGTAGAGCACATTGCCACCCTGTGGA
>Ga0157363_1007037_pt1 | contig 10633 bp, 4 predicted proteins | sample AttsexASBM1_FD_111477 | JGI IMG/M metagenome (GOLD analysis project Ga0157363, IMG submission 111477) | Fungus gardens microbial communities from leaf cutter ant in Ribeirão Preto, State of São Paulo, Brazil - Atta sexdens ASBM1 | ecosystem: Host-associated > Fungi > Mycelium > Unclassified ...
AAACTTCGGGCTTAAGTGATTCCTTGACAAATATACATGTAAATACTGACACGAGTCATAGCGGCAAATTTATTCCGTGTCTTTCGTAATACTTCATCAATGTCAACGACCAGTTGTTGGACAGGCGCATGCATGAAATCATTTTGAATGATGTCCGTGGCAATTTTGTATTACCACATACGTACCTACGTACGTGTGTACCTATACACATCTTCTTGAAAAATATATTTGTTGAGTGTGGTCAGTTCTGCGAAATTTATTATCCGACTTTATCACCGGATATTATATTCACACAATGTGTAGCTTCGAATATATTACATTTTAATTAAAAACACAATAAAATACAAAAAACGATCGATTAAGATCAGTTCTACATATTGCATACTTTTGCATATTGAAAAAAAGTGGTAACAACTACCAAATGTTGAATAAAATAATTTCAATCAAATGCTCGTTTGATATATTATAGAATAATTTTACGTTTCTAAATATTTATTAATTATTACTAAACAATTATTTATATTATAATGTAATACTTACAAAATATTTAGAAAATAAAATTATTTTTTGTTATATAAACTAAATATTTGAAAAATTATTTCAACATTTAACAGTCATTATCAGGCTTTTTTTTCAACGTATATATAGATACATATGTATAAACCTTTTCTTCTAATTTTGAATGCAATGTTAATTTTTAGTAAAAAATTAATATCGCATTTTTACAATATATATATATTTCTCTTATCAAAGTTGTAATATTTGTTTGGAGTCTGACGCACGTAAGTATAAATTACATGTATATATATTTGCGTTAGTAATTTTCTTGCTCATAACTTTTCCATATATTGACATACTATATTGTCTTGAACCCTATTTTAAAGAAAAAATATGATATGTTTGTTTTCGAGATACATCTGTTTCTACACGATCTTTTATTTATGCGTATTATATATTAAAGATTTTGACTTTTTCTGAGAACTTATTCTGAATAATTAGCATATTTATAGCAAATTCGGATGTAAACATAATTTGATTTATTATATTATATTCATTTTCTTTTTCATTAACTCCAATTATAAAATTAATAATAAACATACGTTTACGCGTTGAATAATGATTAATCAAGTCAATATGAGCAGCTTGCAGAAAATGTCTTCTTTTTGTTTTACTGCAAAATTTATAATGCGCAAACACCTTCTGCGTGTATTTTCTCATTTCCTTCTTCAACGATGACAATAATTATGATGTGCTGTTTGCACAACATGTTACATTTCTAATGCACATCGTAAAAATTGTTCAGTATTCCATTCATTCCATTCATTGACATTCCTTTCAGTTTCATGATTTAATGATTATTTCATAAACTGCTATTTTCTAGTAAGACTGGAAAAAGCTGGCATCACTTTATTTATAGAAATGCAATGCATTTTTCACGTATGTATTATTAATGGAACTGTCACTCGAAGCATGCTATTGTCGAGCAGATTTTGTTTCAACGATAGTAAAAATTCCTTTAGATCCTGTTTGTCTTCTAAGAGCCAAGCTTCTTCGTCGCGCCGACATATTTCTTTCGCGACCCCGCCGCGAAGTCAGTCATTTCCACGAAAGAGCGAGTTCTTATTGTAGATTCCATTACTTATTCCTTGATCTAAGGATGGATAGTATCCTCATGTTCATGGAGCATTCGCTCTATGCGATTCGCAAGAATCTTTATTGGAGAAATGTAATCTATTTCTGGAGTAACGTCCCCTCTAACAGTTGGATCGTAAGAAGTTGAATATATATCTGTAAGTTTCTTTGTAGATGATAAAATTATATGCAACAAAGATAACGAAACAATGGAGAAAATAAATTTTACATCTATATAATGAGAGATAACTTGATAAATTGAAGAGAATTGCTTGGATAAAGATATTATTTATTTTATGTTATTCGTATTTATTTATCAGATTATTACTTCTAGTAATTAAATTAACAAACAATTAACAACAAATTTCTATTAATTTTTATAAAAATATACTATTAAAAATGAGTTGCTTGCTTGAGTAAAATGTGAACTGATAAATATAAATTTATAAATAAAATAGCCGCAATAATATTTAATTACTCTCCATTAAAGATACTCCATTTTAATTTGTGTCCCATTAATTATACATTTATGTCTATTATCTAAAGTTGTCAAATTTGATAATTATGTCGAAATTGACATATTAAACAAAGCTAAAATGAATTATTGTCTGCAATGGATATTAAGTGGGCATTTATTGTTTAATATTACGGTATTAAGTAACACACAGTTTAATGCGCTAACTGCTGAAATACATGACTTTGTTATCCATTATTTCGCCTATCGCGTCTTACAGAAGCGTCATAGTTGTCGAACATTCAATGATCATGATATCGCGACACGTGATTGTCGATACAGCACACACATGCAAAGAGCAACGAAAAAAGTCAGAACTACCAGGCTGTCCTTGCGCCATGGCACACGCAGCGAAGCTACATTATATTGTATATCTATGGATGACGTGGTGAACGGCTTTGCCCGTCGACTGAAAAGGTGACATATAATGCGATAAAAGAGCCGCGAGCTCGTGCACAAAGAAGAAAGCGATCTCCGCTCAATGCAGGTGGGCTATCATCTTCATGCATTGCATTCATTGATTGTAAAAATGGCTAGATATCTAATAAATTATAAAAAGTTTGAACAATAGTAACTGGCGCCGGATTGTAATTATTGACAGTATTTTTGACCGTATCATGATTATTACAACACATCAGTAATCGTAAGCAGGAAGAAGTACCAATAATGACATCGATTGTAGTTATACTAATAACAATATTACGTGAGAGATATTATTATAAGTATTAGGATAATTGTTGGAAAGATATTTTCAGATTTCTTAAAAATAGCTTCTTTTTTATGTATAGATATGTTATTTATATATTCGCATAAACTGAAGGTAATCATAGAGAAAATTTTGTCAATAGTTGATTAATTTCTGAAGATTAATAATTAAATTATGTGGAAAAAATTTGAAAGTAATGTTTATTGAAAACGCGAATAATACTAGCGATTATAAAAAGTAACACTTGATCGCAACGATCCATGAAAATCAATGCTAAGGATAATATCCTTCAGAGAGAATAATAAATCGTAATAATGACACATTAAAAAATTTTTCAATTACAAAAGTTTTGATAAACTATTTTGATAATTTGTTATTATTGTATAATCCGATTTAGAAAAGATGTTTCATCAAAGCAATTTCGTAGATTCAAATGAAAATTATTAGAATAACAAATATATTAAATAAGTAATTAGAATGATAAATATATTAATTTGATCTGTGTTCTGTATTTATATATAAAAGTCTGATCATAACTATAAATACTTTCAAGAATATTTTGTGAGATTAAGTTCAATTTCCATATGCTTTAATTACCAATATCATTCTGCGATTAGAAAGCAGGTAGTTTAGGAATTATTCTCCGTATTACATTTCGCATGCTAATATATTATCTAAACATATATTTTAAAAATGTATAACTTATACTGACCTACATCTACCATATGCTGAAGAGTTGGGAAACGCCTCTTAACGCGGAGCGAAATCCTTTGCAATGTAATGACGTACGCGAGCACGGCATACCTCACAATGTTGCGTCTCATCAATCGCCCCCGTTCATCCTGAAACAGACAAACACGTACACGTTAATTATATTTCACGTTAATTATACTTATAATTAATTATACTTCATATCTCTCTCGGTAAAATAAACATGTTTAATACATTAATTTGCTTACTAATTTAAACTAATTTACCTGACGTAATAAGCTCGCGCTAATAATAATATTTGAAACGCACTAAAAGAATTTTAAAATTATTCAGTCCGCGGTTTAAATTTACTACTTCGAGAAAAATGTGCAATAAAAATTCGCAATAAATCGCAACAAAAGTTAGCAGTAAGTCGATATCGGTAGCGAAAACGGCGCCGACTTCAAAATTCGTTTCGACAAATGCCAGACACGTTTCTACGTCTCGTGCATACTTTCCCCTTGTCCTCTTGGCCCGATATTGTACGCTTCTCTCTGTCCATATTCACTGCTACCATTTTAAACTGTTCTAGTATTAATCGGAGAAAAACCCGGTGGCGCCTATTTTCCTTTCTTCTTTGGACATTGACGCGTGCTTTTGTAACCAATCGCGCGTTTTGCAATCGGTCGACGGTTGTGATCGCTTAAAGGAATATCAATTTAATCGGAAATGATCGACGATGTCGACATTCAGATTTTTTGTATGCTCAAATTGTCCCAACTTTGAAGAAACATTATATATATATATATATATATATATATATATATATATAGTTAAAGGTTGGAAATATTTGAGATTGAATTTATAAATTGCGAAGAGAAGTCGGATTTATGTCATTAAAATATCTGTTCTTCACGACTATCGATACCTTATACATCACACATTAATTAACCTCGCCTCCACAGAGGTTCCTTGCATTCTTCACTTACAACGATGACTTATAAACTTTCTCGAATACATAATAGATCTGTTATAAGAGATTACACTAAACTTTATTGATTATACAGTTACAATCGCATATCGAAAATATTTTTAAAAAGAGAGAACAATAAAAATCCTCTACGATCCTTAAAACGATTCCTAGCTTTCTTTTTCCGCAATTCTGATCTTTTTGAGTCGAATCATTGTTCGATGTTACCACAGCACCGTTGTCTTTTCGATGGCCTTTTCGTCATTTTTCACTTGCACGTACGAAAAACGAGACAACTCCTTCCTTGGAATTCTGCGACTTACTCGTTGCGCATATAAAAATGCCTGATTTAGCAGCTTGTGAACTATCCTCTTTGCGGGGAAAGGTGGCAGCCGAGCAACAATTGTCTCGTCTCTCGGGGTTTGCATTCCAATTAGATTTCAATGAAAGACACAATTCAGGAGTCCGTGTTAACCATTGTTACCGTTCATTCACAAATCGGACACTCTGTATTACGCGATTACATGACCACAAGTGTATGTATATAACCATGGGCTCGTTCCGTGGCTGAGGACCTTGTCCCCTACCTACGTGCAAAAATTCCATCGGAATCCGTCGTTCCTAGAGATTCACTGTACACGCAATTGCACGCACGCTTTTGCATGCACGTAATTGCTGCACTTTGAATCGAAAATTTGCGATAGAACGTAACAACCGGTAATTTTAAATATCATTAATATGTCTGAAAAACGCCTAATGCAATTTTAATCTCTCTAAAATTTCCATCCAAGTAATTTTGATGGTAACTTGATCGTTTAAAATTATGATTCTTATAAGACTATCTTAACCTTTCTGGACCTTTTTTAAGGCGAAGTTTTGCTATCAAATTTTTCGGCACAAATTTCGATTTTTATTAAACAAAGATTTTAATATTTAAATTAAATAACCATTTGACAATGTAACAAAGATATTGAAAAGATCTTGAATTTTTTTAAAGCCTAAAACGTAGTAAAATAATTTGAGCTGAACACAAAAAAATGTCTACGAAATAAATAAAAATGTATGTCTACAAAAAATTAAATTGTATAGGTTAAATTGTATAGATATTTAATACAAATGTATTTATATTTTTTGCTTTGTATAAAGACAAAAGTATTGGATTTCACTTACAATATAAACGGGATATTTTGCGTTGCGCAAATTTATTGATGAAGTCGAAATTGTTATCATACTGCAAATTGAAAGACCGCAATGAATTTGTGAATCATCGGCTGAAGAAACGCGCATTGCTGTACATAAAAACGCGATAATGCTTTTCGCGTGAAGATGATGGAATGACAGTCAGAAGATAGACAAGGAAATGCAGTAAAACTTATGCGGTAGCACAAGTGCTTATATCTCTCGCTGATATTGCACGTGAGTAATAATAAACGTCAGAAAACCATGAAATTAATCCAACATTCTTTCTGCAGCAACGCGACACTTCGGCTCTCTAGTTTCGGGTTTAAAGATCTATAACGATATTTTCAATAGAAATAACCGTATGTATGGCGGAACATCGTGTTAAACCACTTTTTCTTGAAACTTTCTCGAAAATCGTTGCATTCTGGACGCGCGTTCCATGCGGTTTGATGTATGAAATTAATGCTGATCTAAATGAGTAAGGTAAAGAAGGCGATTGCACATAAGGAAACGATTAAATCATTTAGCGGCCATTGATCAATTTATGTTCTATTAGTATAATACTAGTAGCAATTGAGGATTGCAAGTCACGTGTAGCACGAATATAGCACTCGATGGATATATATTTTATTATATATATATTTTATTATAGAAATCGATTGAAGTAATAGATCGATATGTATTGAAGAAGAATATATGTATGCATGTGTGATGTGTGCCTGACGTGCGCGCGTAGGTTCATCCTTTTTTTTCGCCACGGTACATTGCACTTTCACTCCGACACTGAGTCATTGACCAGAAGTAGAAGTTTGCACCGAATCCCTTTGTTGTCGAAATTGAAATTCTTCGTCTCATAAAATAATTAGATAATATTTCTCTTAGGAAATTTAAGTATTAGTGATTAGATTATTGTAATGATGATTGCTTCAAGTAGTGGAAATATATATTAAAGATGACTTATACATATATTTTAGCATCTAATCTTGTCTAATAAAGACAATTATATCTAAATTGTTCAAATGGTTGCGTTTTAATTTAAAGAAGAAAAAATTAACTTTTATCACTTGAATAAGTCTTACCTTACTTATCACAAGTGAATTAATTATAAATACAAATAGAATATTTATTTATGTCAAGGTCTTGGCAAATAATACAATTTCCGTCCTTTTAGTTAGTTGTGTGAAAAAATGAAAAGACAAATTTGCTACCTGTTGTGAAATTATAGGATCATCGTCCCTTACATTTTTTTAGCTTCTGGGCGTGGTATGACTGGATTGGCACCTACTTAGGTTAACGACACCAAAACGTGTCATGGCAATTCATTAGCGTAATGAGACCAAACGTAACACGAGCGACTATCCAAAGCAAGGTTGCATCTATTAACGCTACCACGAGTCTGCTCAGAAAAAAAATTATTTCGTGTTAAAAAAGTTGCTTAATTTTTTTATTCTAAAATGATTTTGTTTTTCGCACAAAACTTTTACGAATAAAAATAGCGATTATCCTTCCAAAAAGAACGCTTTGTCGTCATTGTATTTTTAATCGTGTTTGAAACCAACAAAGGAAACCTCTTCTCGATGGGCAGGTTCTACTTACGTTTCCAGGAATGGCGGCGCTGATGAAGAGGGCCAGATTATCGGGCCAGGGTAAAAGCTTATACTGCTCCCACCATCTCTTCACAACAAGGCTCACGTAGAATCCCAGGACGAATGACATAGGTATAGATTCGCTGGAGTTGCCGAAGTAATAACGAATTTTTTCGAAAATTCTGTAGAACAGATAAATACTTTTCAATATAATTATCAGTTGTTTAAATTTTTATTTGATACTTTTTACGTTAAAACAAAATATCTTTATACTTTATATTTCAGCCATATTATATTATTACACTATTCTGCTGTTATAATTAATAAATATGATAAATTAAAGAAAATAATATGAACAAAGCAATAATTAAAAAAGAGTAAAAATATGAAAAAAAATATTTTGTGAGAGATTGCAGAAGACTAATTCATTTAAGATTTGTATGATATTTACATATTGTTTAAAGTTTCTTACAAGTTAAATAAAATTTTATTTAACAAATTCGCGTATAAGTAGAGCAAGATTGAGATGCGTCACTCGTGCATATTCGACGAATTATCAGCCTATGCTACGAAATGTAAATTAATATTAAAAAATGCTAATTTATATTTCGTTTTCACGATTGATCGCAAGCGAAAGCGCAAATCGGCTTTATCGAAAGCATTTTCTGTCCTTTTTGAATTCCTTATTCACTTCGTTCGTTAATATCGGTTATTGCCTTGCAACGGGCCATTTTAGAAGAGTGTAATCACCACGCATAAAAGTAGCCTTTATTTTTACGACTTCACACATCAATTCTGAACGATTAACACGGCGATTCCAGGATCTTTCAGTAAGTAGGTTTATGTTGGAATTTCCGCGAATAGCGCCGCATTCGCACTCTTGAAGTAATATTGACTTACCGTTACTTGAACGTACAATATCATGGCCACAAGGAACTGATATTGACATCATGTATAATAATTCGAATAATGACACAACAATATCAAATACTTTCTTCAAGACATGTTCAATAAAATAATCTGATAATTTAAAAAAGTATTTTTTACGACGGTATATCAAGACATGAAGGGTATTTCATAGTCTAAAAAAAGCAAATTTTCAGATAACTCTGAGGACAAAAGAAATCCTAATAAAGAATGATTAAAGAATGATCTTACCGCGCATGGTCCGCTTAGTCCTATTCAGTAATACTAAATCGTTTATTTTAGTCTTTCGCCTGGATCCTAAACCTGCCTTAAGCCACTTTACAGTTCTAAATTTAGCGCGGACGAATCGAAGCGATTTAAAAGAGAAATTTTTTTTACATCCTTGCGCTTTTTTCTGGCACTTCTTTATCCCCCTTTTTCAGCCCAACATAAATAACAGGTTATGGTTTTATGTCCTTTTTTAATGTCAGACACGAATTCCTGTTAAACACGTTTCATGTGTATCTCTTGTATAAGATGCACCAAAAGAATTCTTTTAAAAATCGTATTGTAAATAATTAGTGATTTTAATTGCATTATTATTTAAATGATTTAAATAAATCTTAAAGGAAACTGTTGCATCTGTTTAGATACATATTTTTTTAATTATAAATTTATTAAGTAATAATAACATCATCTATATACAATCGCAATTTTTTTAAGTTTAAGTATCTTATATCGTATTACGTATTATTATTTAAATATGTATCGTAATTATATTTGCAGTTAAAGAGTCGTTTGCATTTACTGTAGGTGTTCATTCATTATCCTTGAGTACAAGTCACACGCAGCGATTGTCTAATTATTTTACGGTAAAAACAAAGATGTATTTTATATATCCAAAGATGTATTTTATATTACTAAAGATAGAATATATTACTAAAGATAGATACCTTCTACCATTAATTTCACAGACAAACAGATTATCATAAACAGATTATCATACAGAAAGTAATATACAAAGTAATGAATACTTAAGAACTCGAGGAATTATATAACACTTTTAATATTATTAAAATTTAATAAACATTTTATATATTTATTTGTAGATTACTATTTACTGATATATGTGATGTCCTTTTCCCATCGAATCGATCGAATATGACGAAGGTAAACGAAGGAAAGATTATCAAATGTGCTTGACAAAAATACAGTGATAAAAACTAAGAAAAGGAAGGAATTATAATTTTTTTTTATATTAATCGATGATATGCAAGCGATCGTGATCAAAATGTTGGAACCTTCAGATTTGTTGGCGGGCCAAGGTTGATATTGTACGGGTTTATCTACGTCCATAAAATACAGTTATAGCAGGTACGCTCACGCACCAGCTAGCTGATCGTTGAATTTGGCATTATTCGTGATAAGAAAACGAGTAAACAACAAAAAGTGCAGGATTAAATCGCTGTTTCCTTTGCAAGAGACAAACATTGTCTGCTTAAATTATTTATACATTGAACATATTTTCTATCCCGCATCTCCTTGCGTTTAATCCACTAAACTCAATATTATGCTTCCTACGTTTCCTCCGAGGCGATTGTATAGAATTAAATTACGACCGGGAATAATATGTCACCGAATACGAAAAATAAATTTAATGAAAAGATGTGCTTCGTCGCTCTAATATTAACGTACAAAGATGCATTTTACTTCGAAACGTTTCTTTTCTTGTTTGAAGTTTCCTTAGCCGCCCGCTCCCTCATAAAGAATGGAATTTATGGGAATTATCATTTTGTTCCAGGAATATTCGTGTACTCACAGCCGCTGGTGCTCATTAAGCACGTATCGATATGTAAAATTGATGAGGTAGTAGAAGAACAGGTACGCCAGTAGTTCCCGCCAGATAAGCTTGTAAACGGAGCCACGCCATCTGTAAAAAAAACAAAGAATTTACTTAGATTAATTATATAAACTAGATCTACTTAGATTAATTATATAAACAAATATAAGAGTTATAGCACTCAAAATGCATAAATATAGTATAGTATAGTATAACATAGCGTAGCACAAAATCGTCTGAACCAATGAGCATCCAGTATAAAATCGTCGATTTATATAAGATAATATAGGGTAACTTCGCCGGTATATATGCCGCCTATCAAACCTATCAAAAACTTAATTTATTAAGTATTATTTACTATGTTTAAAGAAAATGAACTATCAGTAAAAACTTTATACTGTCTACTATTATGAAAAAAATATTAGAAATCCAAAATTTATATTTCATATTAAAAAATGAACTTTTTTAAATCCTTGCATTTTTGCCGTATATTCCATAGGGATGGGATCTATTAGATGTAATAAAAAGAAATCCATTATTTTTCCATTCAATTTCATGCAGAAATAATGGATTTCTTTTTACTACACCTAATATGATTACTCATAGG
>Ga0157363_1007039_pt1 | contig 10633 bp, 6 predicted proteins | sample AttsexASBM1_FD_111477 | JGI IMG/M metagenome (GOLD analysis project Ga0157363, IMG submission 111477) | Fungus gardens microbial communities from leaf cutter ant in Ribeirão Preto, State of São Paulo, Brazil - Atta sexdens ASBM1 | ecosystem: Host-associated > Fungi > Mycelium > Unclassified ...
CACGCACGCACGCACGCACGCACGCACGCACGCACGCACGCACGCACGCACGCACGCACGCACGCACGCACGCACGCACGCACGCACGCACGCACGCACGCACGCACGCGCACACACAAATATATGTGTGTGTACATATATAGATATATATGTAAATAATAATTTGAACAATAAAATGCATGATTCATACGTTCACGTTTACAAGAATTTCACCTAGCATTTTATTTTTTTCTCGCAGATAAAACATTATCACCGTGAGAGATCTATCGTTAGCGTATACTTTTCAATTACGATTCTACAGACCCTTTGTAAAGCGATTAATCCCTTTCCTAAAAAGAATAGCGCTAAGAAAAACATAGTCAAAATGCGATTATAATGTAACGATATTGTGAACACCAACCTTAGCATACAGAGATTACTTGTATTTCAATTATGTTTATGGGAAATATCCCTTTAGTAACCAAATCTGTGATGATGCTCTTTACTTAACTCAATTTGAAACTTATGACATGTATGCACACACATATAGTTTCTCTCTTTCCTTTCCTCTCTCATTTTCTCGCATCCACCTTGACAAGCATGCCGCTAAATTATTCTGAATAGATCCATGTAAACGTGCGTGCGTGCGTGCGTGTACGTGTGTGTGTGTGTGTGTGTGTGTGTGTGCGCGTGTGCGCGCGCGCGCGCGTGTGTATGTGTACATAGAGTATTCGATTTTGACAAAACCTCAGGCAGGTAGAGCAGACTAAACTGAGTCGAAAAGTCCTATATTATTTTACAATTTTCGCAATTGTTTTTTTAATTAACCAGTGAGCAGAATGTCTACAATTAACACATAAAGTAACTTTAAGATATCTTTAAGAGTTCTTTATGAAATATCTTTAAAATATGTTGTAAAAAACTTTGAAAATATCTTAAAATTGTCTTATGCGTCAATTTTATCCACTTATTCGACATCATTAACACGTTAAGTGCCGAGCCTATTTTGTTTCACTTTATTTTATCACATAATACCATCCAGACAACTGAAGAGGTGCGTGAGCTGAAGTGTAAACAAAAAATAATGAGAAAAATAAAGGTCGCGATGACTATTGCATAGAATGTTACAAAATTAATTAAAAAATGTTTGAGTGGAAAATGATTTCTCCATGTTTGAATGAAAAATTTTATTTAAAAAAGTTATAATTTTGTAATACCTGTAAAGGAAAACCCCATCTTTGTTTAAATTACATTAATTTTTTATAAAGTTTTATATCTCCACTTATTACTTTAAATTTCTCAAGGATTGATGGTCACCTAAACGAAATATTCATCCTCGATACGCAGGGACTGGCGTGACGGTGTAGCCTAAACAAAAGTTGAGCGCCGGTTCGTAGAGGCCGGCGTGACGTAAACGGAAAGTCTAATGCCGATCCGTACGGCATTTAACTATTGCGAAAATTGCAAAATGGTAAAAGACTCAATTTAGTCCGCTGTAGGCCAGATGTTCATAAGCGTTTTGTCAAAATCGGACACTCTATATATAAAAGTAGCAAAAAAGAAAACACTTGACATCCACAAAACGTTATTTGGAACAGCTTTCTTTAGATACACGATATTGAGATTACGATTAATTAGATAACGCTACCAATCAGTCTGTACAGCCACATTAAAATTCTTTTTTACAAAATATTCTACGTGCTCTCGCTTAACTTGCGTCTTCTTCAAAAATCATTGTTATAGATTTCTTTCAGTTATATTCTTATTAATCGATCAGATAGCGGGTCATTATGAATTGCCGCACAATTCTATTAACCTTAGCAGATAATTCACGTTTATGTATTATATTGGTATACCATATACCACTCTCTTACTGCGAATTTTGCGTTCGTATTCTCTCAAAATGTTTCTCTTGCGATGTTCTCGTAGTCTGTAATTCAATAATTTTTAGATACTCAAAATAATTTAAACTAATTATGTTTAAATTTACGGAATTTGACGAATCTCACTATAATCTTACGATCACAGTAAACAGTTCCTCAACTTAAAAAGAAATTTATTAAATAATGTAAAAAGCTCACACAGCATTCTCCTTGACATTTACAATTATGCTATTTCAAATATTCGAGAGCCGACGTGATCTTTAAATACATGTTGGCTAAGTCAAGTTGATCACAGTAAAGTGTAGAAATGATAAATAAGGATCCGCAAACGACAGATCTTGCACGAGACGCAGGTTACCTTGTCGTGATTCACCACACGAGATATTTGTATTATAAATTATAAACAGAAGATAGAGAATTAAATCATTAATTTATATAATCAAATAGAGAAAATACTATGATGACTTATTAACTGAATCGTTACTTCCTACGTCATTTCCTAAAAGCAGCAGTATTGCTCATTTTGCTCTAAAATAACAAAAAAAAAAAAAGAAAGAAAAGCCACGAATATTCATATTACAATACGATAGGCGTTTGCATCTCGCCAAGAATTTCTTTTTGTCTAGATTAAGCGTCATTCATTTTGTCAATTTCTTATTTTGTACGCTGTTAATACTTGCAAAATTGACAGTTTTAAATGTAAAACATATTATAGAAAATAATATAAAATACATTCAAATGCAAAAATATATTCCAGGATGTTTGAAAGACAACTTAGAAATTTTGTTCGTACATTTTCTTCTCCATTTTTTAAATAGTGTGACGTAAAATAAAATAGTGGCATAATTTTACGTGCTTTGTTTGAAAACATGAAGAAATTTGAGAGAAATTTGTGATGTGCATCTCAAATTAAATTAAATAAACGCGATAAATATTAAAATTTGAATATTTTCAATGTAAATTAAAAATTTTATTCTTTTTTTAAATAGAAAATCTACATCTTTCTCTCAAATATCTTGCGAATACAACATAAAAAAACGATTTTTTCTCAGCGTCACGAATGTTAAATATTAATCATGCAGAATATAATATGGTATCTCTTGGGATGTAACGATTACGTACTTCTATATACGATAGGGTATGAACCGGAATTTTAAAGTCTCACTTTCCTAATAAAATTAAAAAAAAGAAAGAAATTAGTTTATTAGAGATAATTATCAGACAATAATATTAGATACAATATACGTGCATTTCGTAATTAAATGTTTTCGGAATCTAGGCGAAAATCCATACTGAGTAACGCCAAAATAAGCTATTGGGCCATTACGTAAAATCTTTACAAGTTCGAATCGAGGAACTATAGCATCGCTTTTCCATGATAGCACTGCACACTTTACGATAGTTTCTTAATCCATTGTATACCAATCTTAGATTTACCTTTCGATGTCATTCTTGCAGTATTAAAATTGCATATTTAATCTGGCTGAAGAAATGAATATGAACGCATTTTTCCAACCTTCAATATACCAGACGTCGCTTTCTTACTATACAGAATCGTATAAATTATTATGAGTGGCTGCCTAATTAATTTTTTCTTCGAGTGGTGGAAATTTAATTGTAAATCTTAATGGCCTTTTCGAGGTAGTTGATACGAGAGCGCTTCGGCGCTTTGTTGACATGTTCCAGGCCAAGCCAAGGCCTGTGTGGCGCTGTGCCTGCGTTTAAAAGTGGATAGACTACAAAATTTATTCTTTATTAGCATCGTATCAGCAATACACCATATGTTAAATATAGTGATCATGTGATTCGACGCTTGCTTTACTAGTATATATTTTTAAAGAAAAAGTAAATGTTTCTTTATACTTACTCTGACTGGTGTATCTGGGAAGGAAATCCTCGATTTTGATACAAGAGTCCGGCGAGTCAATAATGAATTGCGGCTTGCCCATTGTCACCACCGCGAACTTAAACTTCAAAGTTTTTTTATGAATTCTCATAAAAGATCAAAAAAGATTAGCTAAGGATGCCTACCTTTTCAAATTCTTTCTCCTGAACCCCTAATTTCTTCAATAACCTATCCTTCATTTTGGGAAAAGGTTCACCCTACAAACACAAGGATTAATGATGCATTCGTGTATTACATTACGCGTTAATTTGAATAAAACATCACTCACATGCTTGATCTTAAAGAAGAAGGGTATACCGAACGTTGAGAAAACCTCTTTGTGAAAATGTGCAACAGGAACTAGCATTTCGCCCTCCGCTAGATTTACTTCGTCAAGCGGTATTTCTTCTATCCTATACAATTTGGTGCCTGATGTGTTTAAGTGATCTAAAGGTGTGTCATCCCCAGGGCCAGGTGATAGTTTGTTGCAAGTCATTTCTAATATCCTTAATTTTCCTGAACCATTTTCCGATAATTCTACTTGCTTCTTAGCCTCCTCAAGTAAATTAGCGACGGTACCATTTTTATTTGGGTAAAGAATCATTTCTTTCTCTTCTTTAAGCGATGGTCCTACCCATATGCACTTGAACTGTTTCTTGTTTTCTAGCTCGTTCACCCTAATACTGAGCTGCTGATAAAATAATTTTTTTACTTTCGTTTTGCAGTACGCAACCAGTTCTTTGAGCGTGCCGTCGAATGTACATTTTAAAGGATGTCCGGGAGAATCTTTATAACTGTAAAAAAAATTTCAAAATAAAACTCTTTCTAAAACATTTTGAAATAATCAAAATCTTATCGAAGATAATTCGATTATTTTTGTATAAATATTAACATATAATATTAACAATATTAAAAGACAATATAAATAGGAACATTAATTCTTACTTTTGACATTTAAAGAATTGTAAAAGGTATGGATCTGTGCCAACTCGTTGCGCTACAGCCTTTGCCATTTGATCATATGTCATTCTCAATGAAAGTTCCATTGTAAAACCTGGATCGTTTGGAATCAATTTATCACAAAATGTTACTTCTACCCTATAGAATAGATCTCTGAAATGTAAATCACAATAGATTAGCGAGCATGTTATATTGTACTAATAATATTCAAGGACGCAATTCTCGAAATACATTAGCGATAAGGGATAAAAGTGTAGTACACTACTTACTTAAAATATTCTCGACACGTTGGAAGTTCGTACATTTCATTGTCTCCTTCCTTTTGAAATACAATGATATCACCATCCATTAATTCCTCCAAAACTTTTTCCAAAGGCTCCGATAAGTTATCTATTTTCTCAACTAAATTTGGTTTAATTTCTTCATATAAAGCGAGTTCTGTGTCTGGTGGAAATCCAGCGCGTTCGTTTAAAATTGGTATGAGCTCCTCTATAAAATTTATTTTCAGATATACATATGTACAATGTGTTTGGTTTAAGTGTATATACTCATTGTCAGTTACTTTTTAAAATAAAGTTTACAAAAAAAATTTGAGTGAAAATCATTTTGTTTAATAAAATATACATATATGACGATTTTAACAAATTTTAAATTATTTTTTAATGAAACTTTCTTATTTGAGATATTTTATTTTTCTGCTCGTATCTACACAACAACTAAAGTGACCAATATATAATAAAAAATTTTATCATTCTATTTAAAAAATATTAACTATATATACACAAATAAATAGAAAATGTCATATTCGATCAAGGCGAATCTTCATACTTAATATTTTTTGCATGAATAACAATTTTTAGTTCAAGCAATTGTACGCCGATTATTCGTTGGTCTCGAGACATTAAGAATAGCTAAATTGAAGCCAGAGTAATATCATGAATTGACAAACAATTTAATATTATTGATGTTAATAAATATTTAAAATTCTAAATAACAATATACACTCAAATCAAATATAAATGCACATATTTTTTTCGAATAACACTTAAAATATATACAAGGTGCGACAGTAATTCTGTCCTCTTAGAATATCTCCGCTATTCTTAGATTATATTATTAATAAACATATTAATTACATTAATATTCTTGAAATTTCCACAGATGCTTTCTATATAAAAATTATGTGTTTCGCGAGTTTCTTCAGATCCATTCTTGGAATGCCAACGAGTTTGAAGGAACAGCTCAGTATTAGGCTGCTCCTTGCCTTGATAAAGTGGACTGCAAGTTACGAAACGTTGACATTCCAAGAATGGATTTGAACACGGAAAAAACGCATAATCTTTATATATTAATTATATTATTAATAAACATATTAAAATTTCAACTTACGGACTTTAGCTACAACAGGCATATAATGATGACCACAGTAATGAATTTTCTTATTTTTGGGATCGTAGAGTTTAAAAAAGAGTAAAACATCAGTGTCCTTGTCAAAAGGCGGTAACGCTGTCATGTCAGAGTCTGGAGGTACAAGTTCAACAAAAACGTTCCACGGATTGTGATTTTCCGCGCAGTCGATGATGGGCTTTTGAAGATCAGCGTCCGGCTCAATTAGCGTAGGTCTACAGGTTTGATTTGAACGTGTACTGAAGGGCCAAATGCGAATCTGTTCTATTGGATATTTCTGTAGAAAAAATTTGATAATATTAAATATCTCTTTTCTTGTCATATCTTTACAATTTTATATAGTATAACAATTCATTATTCTTTTTTATTGTTACATATAAAATAGTAACATAGCATTTAATATAATTTTTAAATTCTGAAATATTAGAAATAAGGATTGTTCAAAATAATTTTGCAATATTATTTCAAAAATAAAATTCTCTCTATATATATTATTTTTGTTTTTACACATTTAAACAGAATCTTTTCAAGTTTTATTACCTACCGTGAAAATAGTCTAATAAACCACTGCATAGCCCACAATAGCACGTAAAATTACATAGTACTAAATATTACATCAGTATCGATTTACTTAGTAAATAAATCATGATGTATACGTATATAAAAATCACAAAATCAATCTTTTAAGTAATATGAATGGCATTTAGGAAAAAAATATCAAGAGAGAGAACGCATATCACTTACCAGACTATCGCTCAGTAGCTCGAGAAACTCGTGCACAGTGGCCTGCTTACGTACGCGAAATACACGATATAAAGCGTGCTCTGGGTCGTAGAGATCATTCCCTTGGTGACCGTCAAAGCTATCCTCGAGAAGGACATTGACGGTCATGTACAAGTATGCTTCCGTTCTTTCCTTTCTTCTTATTTGTTCCAGCCTCTTCTCCTCTTGCAGCCTCTCCACCAGCTAGACCAACAAAATTAAAATTATCCACGTGTGTACTCATTTTGTTCTCATTAATCATTTTTCCTCGACTGTCTTTTTAATTTATGTGATTTGATTCTCTTTTTCTTTTCAGAAAAAGATTATTTCTCTTAGTATCATGCTTTTGAGATTCGAGAACAAATCGTATTCGAAACATCAAAAGAATGACGGACAATTTTCATTTTTGTAATTTTAATTTTGTTCATCTGCCGCTATATCGACTACCAAGTCAAACAATTACACAATGAAAATTATTTGGCGGTGAGTGATGGTTCCCAGTTATCTCTTCCTGGCTAATAAATATAAGCACACAAGTAAATATACATTAGTAATAAATTGGTGACACAAATATGTGTGGTGGATAAATACGATATATATAAATCGTAGAATAATCTTTTAATTACATATTGCCACCTCAAAAATATTCAAAATAAATATAATCGCCTGAATATAGAAATAATTAATCTTAGCAAAACATGACAAGGTATCTTAACCATTGCACAAGCGCATAAATATAAAATACCTATTTATTAAAATGCTATAACCACCACCCATGCCAAATAATTATAACAATGTAATGTGTAACTATAGTAGTGTGGAGATGCTTTGTAACTTGGATATCTCTATTACTTGAATCGTGTAAAATAGAATAGCGGTAAAAATAAATAAAATTAACGCGGTTTCCGGCTGTGAAATTTTCTAGTATTCAACAATTTATTCGTTATTCTTTTTTTTCTTTATTTTTATATATAAAATAATGATATAGCATTTAAAGGTATCTCACGATTAAAGCTATTATAAAGTATTTACTCTATCGATGATATTTTAGCGTTCTTTCATCTTTTTTCTCTCATTTTCTCTCTCCCTCTCTCTCTCTAATTATTCATATATAACAACAAATAAATAGATAGTATCTGTCAATGATCATAATTACTATTAACATGGAGAGAATTTAATGAATCAACGACTTGCTTAAGTGATTGCATCTTTTGTTGAAACATGAAGTTCTTACTTTACTCATTATTGTGTATCAACTTTAAATATTAATTGATGAAAACTGCGAGGGTGAGTAATATAAATCACATTGTCTCACTCACTAAACAATCCAGTTAAATAGCAAACACGCTAAAGAAGACATTTCAAGGAAGCTGATGTTTCTGACACAAATACTACTTATCGATTACTTCTCTTTCTCGTATGTATTGCAAACGCTAACGGAACTTGTTAGCTCAATACTTAGTATATTCTCACTAATAATGTTCTTTTTTCCCTAATTCTCTTATACAATTATTCACACATATCCAATCCTTTCTTGAGATATGTTTGTCATTTTTCATTCACGTTTTCGATAAACTACAATACAATGATTAAATTTGTTATATAGTATTATACAATGTTTGTTACAATAAACATTTCCAAAATAATCCTAAGGCTCATCACGATATTAGCCTGACGATCAGACTTTATCCAATTTCTATGGATAGATATTTTTGATAAAAGTGACAAAAATGCAACACGCACATTAATTATGGATCTTTCTCTTTAATTTCTTGCGTTATTGATATAAAATTATGAATTAAGACAAGAATAAATAAAAAAAATCACATAATTCTTATATATGCCTCAAGTCCGTACTGAAAAAAAAATCCTCTGTCAAAAAGACGTCTTCGTCAATAAAACAAATCTCTATATAGCATGAATTATACAAATCCATTTTGTAATATACATGTGTCATCAATCACATGCGTATCTTTTGTATCTTGGCTGATATCAACTGATTCATTCTTACTTCAAAGCTTACTCGAATTTAACACCACCAAAAAATCAATTCTGATAATGCGTATTTAAGGCCCGGTTTTTCGTTTGATAATTAACCTGATGATAAAAATTGTATTTTTCTATTTATGATTGATCATTAAACTGATAATTTTGTAATGAACTTTTAAAATTACTACAAAACCATTTTAGTAATTAATCATGCATAAAAAAATACAATTTTTTATTTTATCACTGAGTGTAAGTAAATATAGAGTGTAGGTAAATATAAATCACAAGTTAATCAAATACAAAAAATCGGGCCTAAATAGTTTGTACCATGTATTATTTTGAATGCAGTACTGTATTTAGAAATAGACATGATCTATATATAATGTTAACATTTACCGGTACAGCAGCAAAGCTGAGTATCAATGTAAATCTCTGTTAAGAAAATTCAAAACAAAGTTAGTAACAACTGCTCAAAAACGTACAATAATAGAATATTTCATTAAATAAAACTTCTAATTTGTACACACATATACAATCTCAAAAATTAAACTATCAATATGTGGTAGCCAAAATATCGCAACGAGGACAGAAAATCGCCTCGATTCTTTTTTTATCGTATGTATATATATAATTACAATGTGTAATGTGCGAGTCTGATACTTCTATGCTATGAACAAGCCCATAGTAGCTCAATATAACATTGAAACTTCAGGAAGAGTTTAATCGAGAAGCAACGTAAGCAATTTACACTTCCTTACACCTATTTCTCCATCGGCGTTTGTCGGTTAAAAATCATGAATATAGAGATTTGGATTTCGAGGATTTTGAGTGTACGGACGAAGAGTCGCCGTCTCAGTATGAGAGTCTTTAATTGAGTCAGTCGCGTCTTTGTCACGTTCGTGGTCGCTCAACTCCTGGGAAAACTCTCTTTGAAGGACGTTTCTGACCTCTTGAGGTATGTCCTCTTCCTTGACCTCTTGCAAAACGTTTTCCAGCTCTGAATTTCTTATGTAAACCAACATATAAGCGTTAGTGCAATGTTTCACAGCCATAGACATGTCCTCGTCTTGACCACCGTAGTTATGTTCAATAGCTTCCTGCTTTGTACATCGTGAGACAACGTCGTCATCGAACTTACACCACTGTCACAGAACAGATCGAAAAGTTTCAGGAAGATGTTGCAACATAATAAGACATTTAGATCATATAATTTGTTGAAATGTAAATAAAAAAAATAGTACGGGGTATTCTAAGTAATAACAATTATATACTTTTTTGAACTTTATCATAAAATAAATATAAAAACTGTATGAATGAAGACAAACTAATTTGATTACAATTAAAAAAATAGATTACAATAATTATTATATCTATACATATATATGAATACATAGTTGTACAAGTATAAATCAAAATATATTTAGTAAAAGATTCGTAATTATATGTTTAATTTATATAGATATTAACATTAAATTTAAACATAAAATCTTTTGCTTACTTTGCCATCGCCAGCGGGATTAATAAATACAACATAATGTCCTCCATGATTATCGCCACTATGAACCAGAACAGCGTGTAATGTGTAATCCGCACTTGTTGTTTCTTTGTTTTGCAGGTATTTTCCAAGACTAATTTTTTCATAAAACTCAAACCTTTAAAAATAAATATACACAACTATATTTTTATATGTCAAAAAAAATCAAAAATTTATATTTTTTATCTTTATAGAAAGAAGAATGTTAGAAAGAGACTCACTTCTGCGCAAAAA
>Ga0157363_1007040_pt1 | contig 10632 bp, 5 predicted proteins | sample AttsexASBM1_FD_111477 | JGI IMG/M metagenome (GOLD analysis project Ga0157363, IMG submission 111477) | Fungus gardens microbial communities from leaf cutter ant in Ribeirão Preto, State of São Paulo, Brazil - Atta sexdens ASBM1 | ecosystem: Host-associated > Fungi > Mycelium > Unclassified ...
CTATACATGTGCACACCATGTGTACACCATGAGGAACCCATGTCCCTTGACGTCATCTCCTAACCCTAACTCCATCTCTAGACTCTTCCCAATCCTTCTAGACTCTAAGTCCTTCCAGACCGCTCTAGACTATTCCACATGACTTCCAGGTCATGTGCCTATCTCTTCTCCTGTTGTAGACTAATAATTAACTACTGTCCTAACCCTAACCCTACCTAAAGTCTGTCCACACTCTTGTCTTATAACATAAAAGGGGGTTGCTGGAATATGAAATAACAGGAGAATTTTTAACAGATATAAAGAAAGAGTTTGGAGGAGGAGATAAAGAAACAGTCAAAGTAGCAGAACTGAAGAGGATAGAGTAGAGGGAAAGAACAATGGAGGAGTTCATTTAGGAATTTCAAAGAATAGCAAGAGAAAGTGGATATGAAGGAAGACCATTGGTAGAGGAGTTCAAAAGAGGAATGAGTGGAACTATACACCAAAAACTCATGGAGTCAGAATGGTAGCTATTCTTAATTGAACAATGGTATGATAGGGCAATTGCTTTAGACAGAAACTGGAGGGAAAGTAAAATAGAGGAAGAGAGATTGAGAGGATAACAAGAACAGGGGCCATAGGCTCCAAGATTAAACAGTGCAAAGGTACCTAGGCAGCATTTGCTATGGCCTTAAGTTTAGTCTAGAAGGCAAGAGGTTCCTCAACAGCGGATGCTGGTAGAGTTTGCTCTGATAGAAGGAGTAGAAAGGATGAATGCAGTAATGATACACCTTAATCAGAGGGCAGAGTTTGCACAATGCAACCTATATGCCATGGATGTAGATAGAAAAAGAAATTGTTATAGTTGTGGAGGATTTGGCCATCTAGCATGAAATTGTAGAAGACAAATTATGGGCTAAGGGAGGAAAATGGAATATGAGGATAATTGTAATAATGGACAAAGTAATTTAAATAGGGAGAAAGATCTAATAGTCCTCAATTATGTCTCAATAATAATAGGTTTGCAATACTTTCTAGAGTAATGGAAAATACATCCTACTGCAACCTAAACAATGGGGACATGTTAAGAAAGATGACAGTAAAAATTGGATTGGAGAGGATTAATATGTAAGAAGGGGTGACAGTGGAAGCATTGTTGGATAGTGGGACCACAGAACTAGTAATGAGCCCAGAGTTTGTAAGGAAGCAGAGGTTTAAGTTAAAGAGAATAGAAAGATCAATTTATGTGAGAAATGTAGATGGGACATTCAACAAGGAAGGACTGATAAAACATACTGTGGAGGTCAATATCTATTATCAAGGATATAGGGAGAGGACAGAGATAAATGTGATAGGAGGCAGAAGTAGAATGTAATTTTGGGAATGCTATGGCTTACATGCCACAATCCAGAAATTGACTGGAAGACAGGAGAAGTAAAAATAACAAGATGTCTAAAGAAATGTGGGAAGCAGTAGAAGCCAAAGCAGAAGAAGTCAGGTGGGCAGAAGCAAAAAGAGAAAGAGGAAAGAGAGGAAAAGGAATAGAAAAAGGAGAAGGAGAAAAGAAAAAAACCTAGGAGAGAAAAGACAATAGAAGTAAAAGGATTGGCAGAAGAATGGGAAATCTGGAATGAAGAAGATAAAGCAGCAAAGTCAGAAGCAGAGACAAGGAAGCTGGTACCAGAATGCTTCTACAAGTAGATCTAGGTCTTTGGAAGAAAAGCTAGTAAACAGATGCCCATGAAAAAACTATGGGACCATGTTATTGACATAAAGGAAGGGAAAGGTGTATTCACTATCAAGGGAGGAAAGAGAAGAGGTGTACAAGTTTATCTCAGAGCAATTGAGGAAAGAGTATATTAGGCCCTTAAAGTTGCCTCAAATGGCACCAGTATTTTTTATAGGAAAGAAGGATGGAAAGAAGTATATAGTACAGGACTATAGGTATCTAAATGAATGGACTATAAAAAATAATTACCATTTGCCTTTAATTTTGGATATTGTAGAGAACATAGGTACCAAGAAAGTATTTATAAAGATAGACTTGAGATGGGGTTACAATAATGTATGGATAAAAAAAAGAGATAAGTAGAAAGCAGTGTTTATAATACCAGAGAAATCGTTTGAGCCAACAGTGATGTTCTTCAGACTATGATAAATAAAATTCTATGAGATCTTATCAACACTGGGAAGGTAGCAAGTTTTATTGATGATGTAATTATTAGAATAGATAGAGAAAAAGGACATGATGAATTGATGAAAGAGATTGGTAGAGAATAATTTATATGTGAAACCAGAGAAATACAAGTAGAAGATAGAGAACGTAGGGTTTTTAGAAGTAGTGATTAGACCTGAGAGAATCAAAATAGAAGAAGAAAAGGTGAAAGGAGTATTGGACTGGCCAACTCCAAAAGGAGTTAAAAATGTACAGAAGTTTTTAGGACTTGCCAGCTATTATCAGCAGTTTATCAAAAATTTCATAATAATATCCAGATCTTTACACAATATGGTAAAAAAAGACCAGAAGTAGAAATGGGCAGAGAGACAGGAGAAGGTGTTTAGAGAGTTGAAAGAGAGGTTTACAAAAAAACCAGTATTAGTAGCACCAGATTTAGATAAAAAAATGAAAATAGAAGTAGATGTATCAGATTATGCAACAGGAGGGGTATTATATATAGAGTGTGGAGATGGGTTGTGGAGACTAGTAGCATTTCTTTCAAAATCTCTAAATAAGACAGAGAGGAACTACAAAATTCATAACAAAAAGATGTTGGCAGTGATAAGAGGATTGGAAAACTAGAGGCATCTATTGAAAGGTACAAAGTTCAAGTTTGAGGTCTGGACTGACTATGAAAACTTAGATGAAAACTTAGAATATTCCACATGTTGTTCCTAAACAACCTTGCCAATCCTTTTGTTATTACCACAAAGTGAATTATTTTGGATAACTTATTGCAGACTACTAGAAAACTCAATAGAGAACTCTGTACTAGACTGTTTACCTTATATACTAAATTCCCATGGTCTGTGCTAGTACTACTCTAGCCTACCCTAAATAACTATATGTGTGCTTTAAGATCAATATGTGTTATACATACTATATGATGTTATCCTTCCAGAACTTTCTACTTTTTTCTATTGCTACTTTGTGACCTGTGACCTTTACTATGACAGTGTGACCATGAGGTCATGCCCAAAACCCTAACCCCAGTTCCCAAGATAAAAGATAAAAGAAAAGAAAAGAAAATATCAAAAGGAAAGTCAAAAAAAACTTGGATCCAAACTTTATAAGTCTGACAATAATATTATACAGTATGACAACAATATGTTGGCCTTTTGAAAAGCATATGGACTTAAGAATAAATTATTTGTAGTATGTGCACAGATTATAGTTTATAGTATATAAGATAAACTATCTTATACTTAGTTTTGTATTACTCAAAAACTTAAGTGTTGTGGCAATCACTAGTTAAAAGACTAATAATAACACAAGCAATGAATATCAAGGTAAATATCAAGTGGTGATTACAAGAGAACTCAATAAGAAGTCTCTGATATATTGCTACTCTATTTATATTATAAATATATGGTCTGTGCTAATAATAAATAACCCTATTCTAATGTCCATACTTTCATCATACATCAATCTCACATCTTCTATAAGAATATCATACCTTATACATGTACCCTAATATCATCCTTCTAGTCCTTTTTTTAAGAGTCTAGGCCTATAATCTCATGTAACATGGCATGTGACCACAGTCATATGCCTCTTCATTGTCAAATAATAAAAGAAAAATCAAAAGAAAAGAAATATTAAATTAAGAAAAATAAACTAAAGCAAGAAAAAATATTAGTGTCCAAGTGTACTATAACATTAAGTTATGACATAAACCTTATATAAGATTTCTTTCTTGACTTAAATCTGAGTCTTGAATTGTAACATATATAGAGTTTTTATATTCTATATATTTCCAAGCCAACTCTATGAACTTTTGCCTTTTATATTAAAGTCAAAGATAGTAGACTTGACTTTTTCTTATTTTTCTTTTCATTTTATTTTTATTTTTATTTCCTTATTTTAGACTTAGGGTTAGGGTTCAGCATAATATCATACATAGCTATCACAAATATCACAAGTCATAGTCATATGATCATATGTTACAAAAAACATCATAGAAGATTCTGAAACAATAACATCATACTATATGTCAATAGTATATATACATATTCTTTAGAGTAGGCTAGGTTTAGTATAGTACAAACTATTAGCCAAGTATATATAAAGTAAGTGGGAACTTCATTGAGTTCTCTTATGTAATTTTTATACAAGATTCTTATTTTGTCTTAATACTTTGAGACTTGAATTATAATATTCTAGTATAACTATGCTTAGCAAAGAAGAATCTTATATTGGTTTAACACAAGAAATTGATAGAGTTCTAAGTACAAAGTATCTATCTTATATATGCTAAGCTAGTGGTTTGTGTGATATTATATCTAACCTATTTTAAAGATTATGTATTATTATTATTCATAAGATTAATATATAGTAAACATGTTGGATAATATTATTGTTCTAGCTCTATACTCTTTTATATGACATGTGATTATGTGACTGTGACTGTGACATGTGTGATGTTATACTTAACTATAATTCTAAGTTCAAGATGAAAAAGTAAATAAAAATAAAAATAAAAATAAGAAAGAAAAATAAAATAAACTAAGTCTATTATCTTCAACTCTAATATTATAGCAGAACTAGCTCAACTCTGTTACTTCTATATTAAAGCTTTATAAGAGAAACTCAACAGAAAACCTCCTACTATAATGTATACTATACATATTAGTCCATGCTCTATAATATATAATCTACTTTCAAGTTCATATAACAACTATAAGTCTACTATGTATATACTATGAGAATATCATACTGTAGCTATGTGTTATGACTTAGGCTTTAGTATTAAAACAAAAGTGTACTTGTGTATTGAGTAATATAAGAAAACTTGATAGAGTTTCTACTACAAAGTAGTATCAAAGATACTAATAGTAAGTTATTGTAAGGGGATTAGTCTTACTTGAGAAGTTATAAATGTTCAGAAACTCCAGATAATATTTGGGTAAGATATTATATACTATAGTAGGATGATCTAAGCATATAGTCTATGTACTTGACCAATTAATATCTACAACTATAATTAACTAAATAACTATAGTACTATTGTAGTAGACTAGACAATAGGGATCAGAATAAGATAGAGGCAGTTATCAGTCCATTAGGAGCTAGTCTAGGCAATGACTAGTCTAGGAGTATAACTAAGCCTCTGTAAAGTAGATCTAGACTTACAGTATTGCTAATATCCCCTGATAGTCATAGGAAAAGTTTCTTCTTCCATCTTGGTTATTAAAAAGGCAGAGATGTAGCAACATAGAGTGGGAAACAGGTATATTTAAGAGGTTACTATCCTCCTTATATTATTTTACAGATAGTATAGTAAATCTATTATTTAGTAACTAGATATATATATTGCTAGTCACTCTATGCAAAATTTTGATTAATTACATTCTCACTCAAATCTTCTTGCTCTATAGGTTCTATTTATTAGCTTAACTCTATATCTTTTAACATATACAAATTTTTAATAAGTTACTTATATTACTCTATAGTCAGCTGCTAGACATTCAATCTAACAGAACACTCATGAACCATATAATTAGAGTCTTCACATCTGTAGCATCATTAGCTAAGTATTAGATAGGACTTGTGTATATAATGACAATGTCCATAGAGATTCCAGGAGATAACACTGGTGGTAGTTAGCATTAGGTTCCATTACTATGGAGAACAGTTGATACAAGGCAGAAATGACAAAAAAACTCTATGAGATTCATTGATTGATAAGAGAAATAGAAATGGTTCTCTAAGTGAATTGGAAAGCTTTGTTAGTCTATCTTGTTTGGTCAATTCATTGCATAGCTTCAAACTACATTATAGAATCTATATCTTTAGAACAACTTACAGATAATATTACCATTTGATTTTAGATCAATTTTCTAAGACTATAATAGTTCTCTACTACATAGCTCTCTTGGTGATAGATAGTTTTCTCCAGTTTGGTAACTGCTTTGACATTGGTATCAATAGGAAAGAAGTGCTCTCTAAAGAGCTTTTCAAACTCTGGCCACAATGTAATAAGAAAAAAGACAAGACCCAAAGAATCTTGTCCTAATCATAAGTGAACTAGTCTATAGACAGCTAAATATAAAGAGAATAAGAACTGAATAAAGCACTTTCTTTCTGCTTATTAATCACTGCCAAAATCTGGTATAGATGGGATATTAGGTTAAGAATAACAGAATTGGTTTCTAGATATAGAAGTATTAATAGAGAAGAAAATCTTGATTACAAGACTAGCAAGGATGTTATCTGTTGAAATCTCTGGAACATACTAATGCTTGGTTATTTCTTGTAGATATTACTGTAAAAGATTCAAAGCCTCATCCATGTTGATAGAATTGCAGGTATGGTTTGAAGCTAACATTGGATGGGAAGCAAGAAAAGATGGAGAAGGTTAAGACAGTGGGCAATTCTGAACCACTAGACTCAAAGATATTTTAAAGTCTTAAAGAGAAGGATTTTGCACAAAAGTTAGAGTGACTAGGCAAAGTCTGTGAGATGTATAGAGTTTATGATCTTTAAAAGAAACCTAAGTAATATAATAGCTACTATCTTTAGAAAACCTTATTTTGTTCTCTTCTGAAGATGTGTTTTTTTGTTTTCTGCATAGATAATAAGTACTCTATAGTCCATTTTAATCTAGTGGAGTAGTATTGAGGTAATTAGATAATGATAGCAATCAGATAACTAGAAATACTGGTGAAAATATCTAGAAGGTTACTTAGAAGAATAGGAGATATAAAATAACAATTATAGTAGCAGATAGAGTATGGTGTTATAACTTAAGTCCTTAGATTAAGACAAAAGACATACTCTTGTATTGAGTAATATAAGAGAACTTAATAAAGTTCTTAGTACAAGGTGGTCTGTGCATATACTACAACTAACCTACCCCAATGTCTATATACTTTCTATAAAATCAATATATTGTTGCTATGCTATATAATATTACCTATTTTAGAACCTTTTACAATCTTCTTTGTATCACATGATTATATGACTACTCTGTGACAGATGTAACATCATACTCTTTATCTAAGTTCAAAATATAAAATATAAAATAAATAAAAATCAAGTCTATTATTTACAACTCTGATATATGGAACACAAGTGTAGCTAATTTTATAAGGTTTAAAGTCTAGAAAGACCAGGTCAGTACTGTAAGCTTGCAGTAGGGCTTAGAGTAGACAGTTATTACTATGAGATTGTAGTAGAGCTTTAAAGCTAAGATATAAAGAAGTTACATTTTCTAACAATGAGCTTAGAAATAAGAAGAAGTAAATACTTATTCTTAATTATTATGGAATTAAGAATTCTGTAATCTTGTACCAATTAAAACAAGCTATTTTTTTCTTTAATAAAAAATACTAGTAGAATTATAGGAGATTTTAAAGGACATATCTAACTAATATAAAGATTTTTAGCAAGAAAGACATCAAGCTCTGTCTATTCAGCTAGCAATAGTGGGTAGATCTTAGAGAATTTCAGTTTAGCTTTTATAATTAGCTTAATAGCATGGTCTTAATGCTAGTATTTTAAAAGTGTGTCAAAGTTATTTTTAACAAAGACTAATTCAAACTTTCTGACATGAGGTTGGAGGATCTAATTAGTCTTTCTCTTTTTATAATCTATACTTGTTTATAAGCTATGGAAAATCTTTGAAAGTGAGTAGTTATAGTATAGAAGTCTAAAATAGATTATTAGGAGATTAGCCAGGTTATATAAATATGGTCATCTAGTTCTTCTTTATACTTTGTGAACATGTTTGAAAAAGATCTTTTATCTCCAAATTCATTGGTTAGAACAAGAAAGATGTTATAACTTAAGACTTATAAAGTGAAGTTAGAAAAAGAACCTTATATTCAGGTTAACACAAGAGAACTAAATAGAGTTCCAAGTACAGAGTGTCTACCTTATATACACTTGGCTAATAGTCTGTACTATACTAAATCTAGCCTACTCTAAAGAACATGTATACTACATACTATTAATATGTAGTATAATAACATTATTTCAGAATCTTCTACAAACTTCTATGTGATATGTGATTGTGTGACTGTGGCTTATGACAGTAACATATGACAGTTTGTGATATCACACTAACTAATTCTTAACCCTTAACTCTAAGTCTAAAAATAATAAATGAAAAAGAAAAAGAAAATTAGAAATAAAATAAAAAATAAATAGAGTCTACTATCTTTAACTCTAAAAAAAGAGGCCTAATATTAGGCACAGCTTACACTAGAAAGCAAAAGTCCACAAAGTTTGTATAAGAGAATAAGTCTTACATTGAGAAGTTGTAAGTGTCTAGAAACTCTAATTGATATTTGAATAAGGTATTTTACTACTATAGTAAGATAATCTAAGTATATGGTCCATGCACCTTGGCCAATTAGTATCTATAACTATAATCAACTAAATAACTATAGTATTACTGTAATAAATTAAGCAACAGGAATCAGAATAATTACTAGTCTATGTCAAGAACAAAAGAAGTAGACTTAACATTTTCTTATTTTCTTCTCTCATTTTTATTTTCTTTTCAATTTATTTTCCTTTATTCTATTTTTAGAACTAAGGTTAGGGTTGGAGTGACAAGATCATGCTGTCACACAGTAGGTCACATCAGATGACACAGTCACAAAGTCACATGACACATGGAAGGAGGTAGAAGGTTCTGGAAGGATGATATCATATAATGTGTGAAACACATGTTAACCTTAAGGTGTATATATGGTCATTTAGGGTAGGCTAGAAATAGCTCACATGGACCCTTAGGTATTTGTATATAAGGTAGACAATTCTGTACAGAGTTTTCTATTGAGTTCTCTTGTATTAACCCAATACAAGGTTCATTCTCTTAACCCACTCTAAGGTTTTGAGTTTGTAACAGTCTATTAGAAGCTAATCTAGGTGATAACTAGTCTAGAAGTACAACTAAGCTTCCATAGAGTAGACCTGAGCTTATCTATTGTCAGTATCTTCTAATAGTTTGCTTGGAGTTTGTATCAAGTATAGAAATCTATATAAATAGTGTAGTATTACAAACTTTCCAGAATGACCTTAGCTTTAGCTTATATGCTATACTATTTTTATGCTATAAGATTATAACTTTAGAAAAGAAACAGAGTTTAAGAGAAGTAAGTTTTGATAAGAAAGTATGTCATTATGAAATACTAAAGTTGATGTTCAGTAATATTTGATTATCAAATTAAAGAATGTAGTGGATCTACTAGTTCTTATATACAATTATATTATTAAGAGAACTCAGATGTCTCAGAATATAGTACTAAGCAGAGATTTCAGTGATAAAATGCTAACAAGAATTGGAATAAATTTTGCTGTAAAAAACCAAATACCCATAGGATGTTAAACATAGTTCATATCTTGTTATCTGAGATCTGATAAGGTATCTTGAAAGTCTAAATAAGTTAGTTGTATGTTATATAAGAATACAGAACATAGAGTTGGGATGATCTCCAACTTCAGCTTATGTGCTGTATCTCTACAAATTACATGGGTTGTATATTTCAGAAGAGGACTTGGTAAACTTTAGTGGATTGAGACTACTAGAAAGTGGCAAGGTGTATTGTCACCAACACTAGAAAAGGATGTCAGTTTTAGTTGATTTTCAGGATAAACCTAATATAGTGTAAACTACCTAAGGTAGTTATCTGGAATGGAACTACTAAGTAAGTTATCCTGGATCCTAATGATTCTCAGATATCAGAAATAGAAGTTCATGAGGTTGACAAAGAACTAGCAAGAACATCTAAGAAGGAATAAAGAGAGGTGATTTATACTGAAAGAGGTTAGAGAGTACAGATGAGAGTAAGGATAATACTAAATAGCTGGAATAGGATGTAACATAAAATTTTGATAAAGTATAACATTATTATAAAAAACAAATTATAAAATAACATTGCTGTGGAAAATGGGCTATTATTGGATGTTCAGATGGGATAACACTGTTATAAAAGACAGACTATTTTCAGGGTTGAACTTAGCATATAATATCTAAGCAACATATATTTAGAGTATATGTTCTCAATTTCTTTACTTTTCTTATATTTTGATAATCTAAGTAATGAGTGAGACAGTGAGTTATGAACACTTTTATTTTCTGCCAGTTTATCTCTAGACTATGTTGCTTAAGTCAAGTAAATCCAAGAATAAAATCTTGTTTTCCTAGACTAAAAACTGTAAGCAAAGTATATTTTATTTTGATTTCTTTCTCATTTTGATTTTGATTTATTCTCTATTTTTGGAACTAGGATTAGGGCTTAACATGACATCACATGTCACTGTCACATGATGCTGTCATGGTCATACTGTCATACAATTACATGTTGTTATAGCGCAAGGATGTGGACAGACTTTAGGGTTAGGGTTAGTGGACAGAAATAGGACAGTAGTATATTATTAGTCTACAACGGATGGAGAGCACGTGACCTGGAAGTCACATGGACATA
>Ga0157363_1007041_pt1 | contig 10629 bp, 11 predicted proteins | sample AttsexASBM1_FD_111477 | JGI IMG/M metagenome (GOLD analysis project Ga0157363, IMG submission 111477) | Fungus gardens microbial communities from leaf cutter ant in Ribeirão Preto, State of São Paulo, Brazil - Atta sexdens ASBM1 | ecosystem: Host-associated > Fungi > Mycelium > Unclassified ...
ACCTGCCAGCAGGGATCGCAGCTGGCGCATATGGATCAACATTACCCGGAGCTACTGGCCAAAAGCGAAGTCGCGTTGCACTGCAAGGACTGGCTTTACCTCAATCTCACTGGCGTGCGGGCAACCGATCCCTCAGAAGCCAGCTTCACCTTTGGCAATTTCCGCACCCAGCGTTATGACGACACCGTGATTGCCGCGCTAGGACTGGAGCATCGCCGCCACCTGTTGCCTGAGATCATCGACGGCACACAGACCACCCACCCGCTCACCGCCGAAGCCGCCAACCTGACCGGGCTGCGGGCAGGCACGCCGATTTCGCTGGGTTACGTGGATATGGCGATGACCGCACTGGGTGCGGGAGTTCATACCGGGGAAGCCAATACCGCCTGCTCAATTGTGGGGTCAACCGGCGTGCATCTGCGCAGCGTTACCATTGATGATGTCTGGCTGAATCCGGCGCAAACCGGTTATGTCATTCCGCTACCTTGGCCGGGCTACGTCACACAAGTGCAAACCAATATGGCCTCGACCCTGAATCTGGACTGGCTACTCAATGTTGCCAGTGAACTGCTGAGCAACTTTGGTTGTGAAGTCGATCATGCTCGTCTGGTTTCACATATCGACCAATGGCTCAACAAGGCTGAGCCTGGCAGTTTGCTGTTCCATCCTTACATTTCAATCGCTGGAGAACGCGGTCCGTTCGTGAATGCCGATGCGCGCGCCAGCTTCACCGGACTGAACTATCAACACAATTTTGCTGATCTGGTGCGCGGCGTGATTGAAGGTATTGGTATGGCCGCTCGCGACTGTTATCAGGCCATGGGCAGTACGTTGCCAGGGGAAATTCGCCTTACCGGCGGTGCAGTGCGTTCTCAGCCACTGCGCCAGATCCTCTCCTCTTGTATTGGTGCGCCAGTGCGCATTAGTCAACGCGATGAAGCGGGCGCTGCAGGTGCCGCCATGATGGCTGCGGTTGCCATTGGTGCTTATCCCTCTATGGCGCAGTGCGTCGAGAGTTGGGTGCGACCGCTGCTGGATGCACCGGAACCGCCTTCTGCGGAGCTGTCGCAACGCTATAACCAACTTTTCCCCCATTATCAGCAGATCCGCAGCGATCTGCCTGCCGCCTGGCATGCACTGAACAAGTTTTAAGGAGTTAATCATGAGTGAAAATACGCTGGATCTGTTTGTGATAGGTGGCGGCATTAATGGTGCGGGCATTGCACGTGATGCCGCGGGTCGCGGTCTGTCTGTGATGATGTGTGAAAAAGACGATCTCGCTCAAGGCACCTCATCGCGCTCAGGCAAGCTGGTACACGGCGGGCTGCGTTATCTGGAATATTATGAGTTTCGTCTGGTGCGTGAAGCATTGATTGAACGCGAAGTTCTCCTCAATGCTGCGCCTCATATTATCTGGCCGATGCGTTTCGTATTGCCGCACAGCCCAACCGATCGCCCTGCCTGGTTGGTGCGTTTAGGGCTGTTTCTCTATGACCATCTCGGTGGGCGCCGGAAATTTCCAGAAACGCGGTCCCTAGACCTGATGCGCGATCCTGAAGGTGCGCCGATCATCGATAGCTACAGTAAAGGTTTCGAATACTCTGACTGCTGGGTCGATGATGCAAGGCTGGTGGCCCTTAACGCGCTGGATGCCGCAGAGCGCGGCGCCACGATTTTACCTCGTACCCGCTGTGTGTCCGCCAAGCGCCTCAGTGGCAAATGGGAAGTGACAATACAAGATGAAACCAGCGGCACGCAGAAAACGGTGTTCGCCAAAGTACTGGTTAACGCCGCGGGGCCGTGGGTGCTCGATATCGTCAATCAGGTAACGCAAACGAAGAGCAACCGCAGCGTGCGTCTGGTGAAGGGTTCGCACATTATCGTGCCGAAATTCTGGGAAGGCCAGCAGGCGTATCTGGTGCAGAATACTGATAAACGCGTGATTTTCATTAACCCTTATGAAGGCGACAAGGCGCTGATCGGCACCACCGATATCCCCTGGCAAGGCAAAGCTGAGGCGGTAACCGCCGACGACAGCGAGCAGCAGTACCTGATAGATGTGGTCAATCGCTACTTCAAAGTTAAGCTGCGCCCAAGCGATGTAATCACCCGCTTTTCGGGTGTCCGCCCGCTGTTTGACGATGGTAAGGGCAATCCTTCAGCGGTCACGCGCGATTACGTGTTTGATCTTGATGATCAACAACAGGCGCCGCTTTTGCATGTGTTCGGCGGCAAAATCACGACTTTCCGTAAGCTGGCAGAGCATGCCTTACAAAAACTTGCCCCCTTTTTCCCCACGATGGGCGCAGACTGGACCAGGGATGCCACCTTGCCTGGCGGGGATATGGCTCATGGCGATTTTGAATCCTTCCTTGAACAGGTGAAATCGCGCTGGCCATGGTTGCCCGCGCCTTTGCGTAAACACTATGCGCGCCTCTACGGTACACGGATTGATAAAGTGCTGGGGCACGCCAGCAGCCTCAGCGAACTGGGTCAGCATTTTGGTGCACAGCTTTATGAAGCCGAAGTGCGCTATCTGGTTGAGAACGAGTGGGCACAACAGCCTGAGGATATCCTGTGGCGCCGTACCAAGCATCGGCTGCATCTCTCAGAGGAGCAGCAGCAAGCGTTTAACCAGTGGTTCGTCTCGACGTTTACCGCCGCTGTTCCGCTGCGGAAGGAGGCCTGAGGTATGCCGTTAACGCTCTCACTCAATACCAATCCGCTGGTGAATCGTTTTGCGGAACCGCAGGACTTGATTTACACCGTGGCACAGCAGATCCGCATTCGTGACCTGCAACTGACCCACGAGTTTATTAATCCTGGTTGGCCTGCCGCCACCATCAAGCGCATGACACGCCTTATGCAGCGAGCGCTGCGTGAGACGGGTGTGCGCGTGACATCGGGCATGACGGGACCTTATGGTCGCCTCAATCATTTTGGCCACCCTGACGTCGAGGTGCGCCGTTACTATGTTGACTGGTTTAAGACCTTTGCTGATATTACTGCCGAGCTGGGCGGTGATGCAGTGGGTTCGCAGTTCGCTATCTTCACACAACAGGATTTCAATGATGTTAATCGGCGTGCAGCGCTGATGGATATCGCTATCGATTGCTGGGCCGAGGTCGCGGAACATGCGAAGGCCGCAGGATTGAAATATCTGTTTTGGGAACCAATGAGTATTGGGCGCGAGTTCGGTGAAACCATTCCCGCGTGTCTCGCATTGCAGCAGCGTTTGAGCAGTGAGTCGTTCGCATTGCCGATGTGGATGATGGCGGATATCGATCATGGTGATGTCACTTCAGCCGACCCGCGTGATTATGACCCCTACGCCTGGGCCGAAGCGGTGCCGCGCTTTTCACCGATCATTCATATTAAACAGAGCATGATGGACAAAGGCGGGCACCGTCCTTTTACTTTGCAGTACAATGCGGGCGGCCGTATCCAGCCGCAGCCTTTGCTGGCGGCACTGGCGCGAGGCGGCGCGCAGGATAATGAGATTTGCCTTGAGCTAAGTTTCAAGGAACGTGAACCCACCGATCGACAAGTGGTGGCAGATATCGCAGAAAGCGTGGCTTTTTGGGCGGCGCACATTGATACGGGCGTGCAGGATTTGCACCTGGCTTCTTAAAGCCAACTTCACCAGGAAATAAATATGAAACCGGCTCCAACAACGGCTGAACGCGATGATTCTCTGGCCCTGCGTGCCGCCTGGCTCCATTACGTCGGCGGTTTGACGCAAGCTGAGGTGGCTAAGCGACTCGGTTTACCTTCGGTCAAAACGCATCGCATGATTGCGCGCATGGTCGCAGAAGGCGCGGTAAAAGTGTCGATTGATGGCGATATCGTGGCCTGTGTCGCACTGGAAGATCAGCTTCGGGAAAAGTACGGCCTAAATTTTTGCCACGTTGCCCCGGACCTCGGTGAAGAGGGCTTGCCCGTGCGTGCTTTAGGCATGGCTGGCGCCGATTACTTGCGAAATCTGCTGAGCGCGCAACCGGCCATTACTCTGGGACTGGGCCATGGCCGTACCCTGTCCGCTGCCATTCATCAACTCCCACGCATAGAAGCCCCACATATGCGTTTCGTTTCATTGCTCGGATGTTTAACCCGCAACTACGCGCTTAATCCTCACGACGTCATGCACCGTATCGCTGAAAAAACCGGTGCGCAGGCTTATATGATGCCGGTTCCCTTTTTTGCCAATACCCAAGAAGACCGTGGAGTGCTGCTCAAACAGCGCGGGGTAAGCGAAGTGTTTGAGATGGCCGCACAGAGTGAAGTTAAATTAGTCGGCATCGGCACCGTGGAGCCCGCCGCACAGCTGGTTGAAGCGGGGATGATTGACGAAACAGAGATCAACGATATCTCTCGTTCCGGCGCCGTTGGCGAATTGTTGGGACATTTCTTTGATACGCATGGGCAGATGATTCACACCAGCTTGACTGCACGTACGCTTTCAGTTGAATTGGATCTCGCTCATCGGGCAGAAATTGTAGCGTTGGCAGGGGGCGTAACGAAAGTGGAGGCCATCCGCGCGGTGCTGGCCAGCGGATTGGTGACCGGTTTAATTACCGATGAATTAACGGCGCAGGCGTTAATCGCGTGCTAGTTCAGCGGTAAACTCATCCGCTAACAAACCCAGTAGCCAATCATCACGCCACTCACCGCCGAGAAAGTAACTTTTCCGCAGTGTGCCCTCTTGCTGGAATCCGACTTTCAGCAGTGTCTTACGTGACGCCTCATTTCCGGCCGTCACGGTGGCAACCAACTTGCGATAGCCCAATTCACGCAGCGCAAACTGGCTGATATCGCGTAATGATTCCGTGCCAAACCCCTGACCTTGCGCTGATGTTGCCAGCATAAATCCGACTTCGGCAATCCCCTCGCCCCGGTCGATAAACCCCGTCAATCCCAACGGCGTGGTATTGCTCTTTTCCATGATCACCAAGCACAACCAGTGGGTGCTACCTTTGCGCCACTCAGGTAATCTCACCTCGAACTTTTCGCGACGAATGGTCGCTTCAGGCAGGCGATCGGCCACAAATCGCATCACCTGTTCGTCGTGTTGCAACGCGAGATAGAACGGCCAATCTTCAGCGTTGATTTGACGATAGTGCAGTCGGTTGGAGTGGATATCGAAAAACATACTATTCCTTCGACAAACTGGATAACGCCTTAATTTAATGGCAGCAACAATCAATAACGAACGTCTACACCAAGCTTAAAATTGTGCCCTGCGAGATAAGCGCTTTTTGATACCCCTCGCCTATTTCTGCGTCGGTGACCACCTGCTTAAAAGGATGTGAAGGCGCCAGCGAATAGGGATGAATCTGCCCAAACTTTGAAGAGTCGGTCAATGCAATGGTATGCGTTTGCTTTTCCATGATCGCATTGACGACATCGCAGCGCAGCATATCCCGACCGGTGAATCCGGTTGCTGCATCCCAGCCGTCAATACCGATAAAGGCTTTGTGAAAATTAAGGTGTTGAATACAGAGTCGTGTTAAAGGGCCGACCACGGACTCGCTGCTTCTCTGAAAAAGGCCACCGAGAATAATTACATCTCCACCCTTTTCCCGCAGTAAACCGGCAATATAGTGGCTGACGGTAATGATCGTGATATCGTCCCGGACACTGAGCTCGCGTGCTAACAACGCATTGGTGCTGCCCCCTTCGATAAACACCGTTTCCCCTGTCTTCACCAGAGATGCTGCATATTCAGCCAGGCGTTTTTTTACAGCAAAACGTGTTTGCATTCGTGCACCCACATCATCACTTTCTGGCGTCACGGCCGAACCGTGCACGCGACGCAGAAAGCCGCCCTTTTCCAACACATTGAGATCCTGGCGCACGGTGACTTCTGAAACACCGGTAGTAAGCGCCAGTTCGTTGACGCTTACACTGCCGCGTTCGCTAACCAGTTGGATAATCTGCTGATGACGTGCGTTCATAACACCTGCTGTCCTTAAATTTTCATCAAGCTTACCAGAAATTCAACTTAAGCCGAGACTGCGGCGTCCGTTCAAATTCAATGATTCCACAGTGAAACGATTCTGCCAGGTGGCTTCATAGTCCTCTTTAGGGAAATCACCCGGTGATACGCCCGTTGCCAATGTCTGTGCAACGTGAGCGGCATAAGCTGCGTTTTTCTCACACATGGGTGCAGCCGGAATATACATCACATTGCCCCAACCTTTTTGATCCTGAACCGGCGCCACAGAGTGGATCACATCACAGTGCCACCACACCGAATCACCGGCTTCCATTGCAGGGATAGAGCACAAGCCTTGAATCAATTCTGGATGCCACTGCTCAGAAACCGGCAGCACTTTACCCGGTGCAACACCGCACAGTTCATCTTCGGGCACATCTTTGAGCAGCGGACGCAGCAGCATATACGCCATGGCCTCAGGAACTGGCACCACATGCAGTAGCCCCTGGCCGAGTTGCATATCCGACAGCGCAGTCCAGCCCTGGAAGGTGCGAAATACTGAGCATTTGGTGGTGGTGCCAGCTTGGTATTCATTCACCTCGGTACGATGTGCGGCATCCCAAGGATCATATTGGTCAAATTGATTGTTGAATATCTTGCCAAAAACCTGCTGATAAGCCGGCAATAACCAACGTTCCAGCGCACCGGAATCCGTATGTGCACCCAAACCTTTCGATGTGGTACCAGGTAGGCGACGGCGAATACGATCGGGATAGATAATGCTGACGTCAGGATCAAACCAGCGTTTGCCTTGGGATTCGAACGTCCAGAGGTGGTTGAGGAAAGATTGTGTTTTTGCCATCGCATCGCTTTGGCGCGCCGTCATCTGCGCCTCGCTCCAATAGATGGGATAAATTTCGGGGCGTGACGCATCAAGGCTGCCAAAGAAATTATCACCCGGGCCTTGATAGACTTGGTCGAAATGATTGTCATCAAGGTATTTGAGCATCGATTCGTCCCAGCATAATGCCTGGTCGCGCGAGAAGGTCTGTTTCACCACCACACAACCACGGCGGCGAATATGCGCCTTCACCTCATCGCTTACGCGCCCTTCTGCGATCTCATCCCAGCTGAGTTGCGGCCATGCAGTGCCTTTCTGCGCTTTTTCTGCGCGTGCCGCCGCTATCTCGTTAACAATTTTGCTTCTTACTTGCTCAAACAGCCCCTCGACATCGCCGATTTGCTCTCTAAGCACTCTCTTCATCAAACGTACGTTGTGTTTGAAATCATCTGGTTGTTGTTCTGAGGTGAAGATTGTGTTCATAGCGTTGCTCCGATTGCTTCGTTCGAAACCAATTTACACTTCATTCATAACAATTGAACAGCAATCAACCAACATAAATCGCATGATTTTAAGACATCAGTCACATTAAAACGTCACTTTCAGCTTTCGTATGAAGCATGAAGGGAGTTTCGAAAGCAGGCAGTTAATCGAGATAGCGATGATAACGAACATGGAGTTCCGCAAGGTTCTTTACGTTAAGCTTGCGCATAGCGGCCTGTTTTTGGCTACTGATGGTTTTGATACTTTTCTCTTTGGCGACAGCGATATCGGTGACCGTTCTGCCACGATATATTGAACGGATAATGGTTCTTTCTGTGGCAGATAAAGAGAGCATCGCCTGCTCATCTTTTATTGAAGGCGATAACTCTTTAGTCGTATAGCTGCGTCTTAATAGACGAGGGTTATCTTCGAACCCCCATTCATTATTCTCTAAAACAGATAAAACTGCACTTTCAACATCTTTCTGACTGCTCTTCCTATGGAGTACAGCACGTACATTCATCATCTTATATTTTTGCGTCACTTTATACTCTAATGCATGAGTCAAAATGACAACCGAAGATGATATTGAGCAAGTCTTAATAAGTGTCGTAATAATATCAGCATTCGCAATTTCAGTATCGATTATCACTACATGCATGCCCCTCTCAATATCAACGGGCGTTTCATCACGGAAATGTACAGGGCAATGTACCACGTTCACGCCTGAAAGCGTTGTGAGCATCGCGCGGATACCGTAGTAAGTAATAGGATTAGGTGTAATCACCATTATATTTTTGTTTTTATGATTCAGCATATCTCTCGCTTCTTTCTGTAAAGGCTGCATTCAAAAATCAAACTAATAAAATCGAAAACATTTAGATAACACTTTTTAAAAATATATTAACTTATGCTATGCGATTAATCTGATGCGAATATTATTCACCGGCAATTAGGCTTTCAATACATCGGCGCTCATGTCACACATAAGTCACCAGTTATAAATATAGGTTATTAAAATCAATGCGTTGAGGCGGTGACAAAGCAGTTACAGCAGCTTAGCCGCCTGTAAAATGCGCAGAAGACCTTCTGATAACTCATGTTATACTTATCGCATCTGAGGTTGAAATGCTGACTGTGTGTGGTGAAGTCAAGGTCGAAGTTGAACATGTTATTTTTTACCGATTCTGGTCTTATACGACTAGAAGATAAAGAGGTGCTACTCACCAGGCAAAGCAAAATATGCCTGACATTTCTGTGCGAGCACGCCGGTGAAATTATTTCCAAAGAGAGGCTGCAAGATGCCTGCTGGAAGCAGTATGGTACTGTGGTATCAGAAAATACTGTCAGACAAACACTTTTTCGCCTCCGTAAATCTCTTTCGTCATTAGGTGTTGTGGAGGATATCCTCGAAACACAGGGTTATGCAGGTTATCGATTAAGGCCCGGTTACATCACAGTAGTGCCCGATACCCATGAATTTCAGCTAATGGAACAGCGATCAGCGATTGAAACTACAAAGGAGGACACGCACCATGACACTCATTCATTACCGCAGCCTCTTAGCGCTGTTAAATCGCTAGTATCTAAATCAAAACTGATTACTTGCATTCTCTTTTTATTTTGCCTGTTCTTTGCTGCGGGTGCTTATCTTCGCAGTCAACAGTTTATTCACCCACTCCATTACAGCGAAGCCGTTAACCAAGACGGACACACCTTCTACATTTCAAATTACGTAAAAAAAAATAATGCCGAGTTGATCTCCCGCGTGAACTATTGGCTTATTAAAATGAAAATAAAAACGACACAAAACAGCAAGATCTACATCAATTCTGACCATGGTAATTCGATAAACCTCTTTGTCTGTAATGGCGACATTGAAGCAGATAGCGCTCACTGTGAGTCGATGGCGGTAATCGGGAGAAATCACCCATGAAAGTTGCCTTTATTGCCGCGAGCTGCCTGTTGATGATGTTCTTGGGATGGTTTTCGTTGCCTTATTTGCTACAACCCTTCTCCGGAGACTGTCGTAGCGAAACCTTAATCATTTACGATGAGCCTGAACGTACCGTGATAAGTCATGGATATTGGGACATTATGCGGGGCAGTCGTGAAGGCCATCTCAATGCCTATCTTGCCTTTATTTCACCGCAAGGCGATGAGCGAAAAATCAATGTGGATAGAACAGTCAATCTTGATTACACCTATCACATTGACTCCTTGACGGCATCGACCAAAAAATCATTCCGCATCGCTGGCCCTGACACACAAGATCCGCTGGTCGGAAAATATATTGATCCGCTGGCCGATGAGAAATTCAGCGCACGCATTTATCTCTTCAAAGTGGGGAACCAGTTGATTTCAGGTTTCCACTATCGCCCCCTGAATCGCTGCATGAAGCCGACATTCTGATTTATCCGTTCATCTCCAGCACGATACGATCTACGCACTGTTGAGCTGACAACAGTGCGCTGTCCAGTTGCAGTCGCTCCCGCTGCCAGGGTTGATATTCACGCTGCTCAACCGCCTGCCAGCTTGGCAGTATGTGGCCTTTGATATCTTCAACTCTGTTTTCAACACGAAAACGATGTTTATTCTTGTCAGAACAGATGATTTCCACCTCCAGAATTTCAGTGCCGCTCAATAATGCAATATCACGATAGGCATCACGAATCTGCATCAGGTCATTAACGGAATCCGTAATCACCGTGGAACCTAATAGCAAATTCTCCCGTGCGACGGCATAGGTTACAAAATAGCCTTCTGGGCCGATAGGTTGATCTGCTACGCGAAGCGCTTGCTCAACACTGTCGACACGTAAATAAACTGCACTTAACTGCCGGGCTAACAAGCGCGCGATGGTGCTTTTTCCCGTACCTGGTAAGCCACTGAAGGTGATAAGCATAATGAGCTCGCAGGGTTATCGTGGTTCTTTGATTGAAAGGTGCTTAAGAGGCCTATTTTAATTTAGAAATCCAGTGAGCCAACTATTTATTCTGATACAGATCCCAGCAGTTGCCGTAAATATCTTCAAATACCACCACAATGCCATATTCCTCCTCACGCGGTTCTTCATAGAACGTAGCCTGATGGCAATCTTTTGATGCGCGTTTTGGTGCGGGCCGCAGCATCTCTGCTGCTGCCGGGCCGTCCTCGCGCCGCTGCGCGGTGCCCTCTTTAGCAATAAAAGCGCTATCGTCTGCAACACTGTGCCCTTTCCAACAGCGTAAACGGAAGTCAGCAAGCAAGCTGGTGCCGCTCTGGGGATGGCATTTCGCAGCGCTGAACGGAATGAGGAAGCCAGCATGGATGCTGGCGAAAGGTGCAGCCGGGACAGGGAAAGTCCCGTCTGCACCGGTCCGTCAGGCTG
>Ga0157363_1007042_pt1 | contig 10628 bp, 7 predicted proteins | sample AttsexASBM1_FD_111477 | JGI IMG/M metagenome (GOLD analysis project Ga0157363, IMG submission 111477) | Fungus gardens microbial communities from leaf cutter ant in Ribeirão Preto, State of São Paulo, Brazil - Atta sexdens ASBM1 | ecosystem: Host-associated > Fungi > Mycelium > Unclassified ...
ATTTAACTGAATTTTTTTCCTTTGAATTCCAATGCTTGGAAAATCATTTGCTATTTTTGAATGATAATGTTGCATTTCTCTTTTCTGCTGAATTCCCATGATAATTTGCTTGAGAGCATAGCATTAATTTTGAAATGCTTTATCTCTTTGTTGACTAACATATATGGTAACTACTTGATACTATCTGGACAATCCCAAAATTCAATAATGTTGTTGGGGTCCTTATTGAAGAATTTCTTTAGATTCTGTAATATAGTGATGGAATATAACTGATATAGATGAATCAACATATCAAAGATCTATCTAGCTGTTGGGATAGTGTCCATAATGATAATAATGTGATTGACATCTGGTAAATGAATAGTGTAGTTGATCCCACATCTAATAGCAAAGAGTTCTCCTTTAGTGAAATTGACATTGGTTGCATGATGAGTTATTTTGGCAATGATTTCTTTTCCTCTACAAATATGAGATTATAGTGGCTATATTGTTTTTAATACTCACATATGCTACAATAAGTACTATGTTCTGTTTGATAAGAGAGTCTCTGTGGATGTTGTCTAATTTGTTCTATTGGGCAGTTAATGATTTGTGATCTTTTTGGTTTACTGTCAGAAAAGAGAAACAATTAGAGAAAAAATCAACCAGATGAAAACCTAGAGAAAGTTCTTTGTTTAAACTATCAAAGAAAGGAAAAACTTTATTCAAACAATTGTTGGTATCTACTATAGAACTCTTGATTTTTTATAGCTGTTTGGCCATAAGTTGAAATGTTGCTATATGATGGGGTTTGGCACTCTTAAAATGATGTTTGTCTAAGAGAGAGTTAATAATATGTTGTCTAGAGAGAAATAACATTCTGGGATGATGTCAACTACTAATCTTGTCAAGATGAAGATGAATAGGTATAAGATATCACATACTATCAAAATCCATCTGATTTTATCATGGATAATACTTACTAACATCTACTCCACTCAAAACATTTGTAGAAATGGATATCTCTCTTCTAGTCTATATCACTTTTTCAGTACAGTGTCAGGTATGGTTCATACTGGGGGTGAAAGTCCACAAGATGGACTCGGAGATATGCAAACTTGTGAAATGACCTTGGCTTCAGCTTATGTGCTGTACCATTTATCTGTTGTGTGGTTGCAATTTCCAATGGAAGGAAGGTGTTATGATACCAAGACCTTAGAATGGGTTAAGAAAAGGAACCTTGTATAGGATTTACACAAGAGAACTTAATAGTGAACTCTATATAGGATTGTCTACCTTATATACCAAAACCCATGGTCCATGCTGCTCTACTTCTAGCCTACCCTAAACAGCCATGTGTTTGTCTTAAGGTTAGCATGTGTTTAATCATGCTATATAACATCATCCTTCTGGAACCTTCTATGCTCTTTCAATATGACATGTAATTGTATAACTGTGACTGATGTGTGACATCTAGTCATGTTATGTGACCATTTGTGACAGTGTGACAGTGATGTCACATTAACCCTCACCCTAAGTCCCTAAAAATAAAATAAAAAATAAGAAACATAAAATAACAATAGTTCGAGTCCACTATCTTGAACTCTGACAGGAGTCCAAAATGGAAGTGAGTACTGATTGGTGTATCACTGTTAAACACCAGGGATTGAGTTCAATAGAAGTTATCTTCATCAATTATCAGACTAGTAAATTACAATGTAACTATTAGTCTTATATATAGATATGTACTATAGGAGATACTTGGGGTTTTAGTAGTATAGCCCCTATTGCTCCAAGTGGAGGTTTCAGTGTAGAGACACTGACAGGAGTATGACTCTGCCATAGAAGACCAAGTTGGATAGAAGTATCTCTAGATTGTTGTACCAACACTGCATGGGCATGTTGCAAGAAAGGTAGCCACTATGGAAGACAGGCTTTTTAGATTAGATGTTGACAAGGGGTATTCCCACAGAGATGTATTTTCTGAATAGATGGACTTGGCATATGATATATAGATCAATCTAGTTCTATTCATGGTTGATTACTCTATAATCAAAGCACATAGCTTTCTCCTGCTCTCTATGGAACTTCAAACACTATTCTGAGAACTTAGTGTACACAGAGTAGATACTTGTCTTCTTGGATTCTCAGATATAGTCTTAGTACCAATATTTAAGATGATTAGATATGCTGTAATTTCTTATCCTGAAAATTGACTAAAACTAGCATTACTCTTCTAGTATTAGCAATAATACACCTTACCACCTTTCAGTGGTTGCCTACTTTCTAAAGTCTCTAGTTCTGATCCAAAATATATGACCAGTGTGACTTATAGAGATATAGTATATATACTAAAGCCAAAGGTTGTTCCACTCCAACTTTTGTATTCTTAGATGAACATATTTTACTTGGATTTTGATATCTAAGATGCCTTTCTGGATCTGAGATAACAAGATGTGGACTGCATCTAACATAAGGCTAGCAATAACCTTTATTTCCCATAAAGATGATATTTGAAAAGCACTCATAATCCAAAGAGCCATTTTTCTTTACATCTTCTTCAGATCTTTGAGAAGATAGTATAATGGAACTTTTTTGAAATACTAGAGTGTTATAACTCGAAAGTGTGGACAGACTTCTAGGGTTAGGGTTAGACAATGTAGTTAATTATTAGTCTACGGCTAGAGAAAGATACAGACACATGACTAGGAAGTCATATGACATTACGTCATAGGCCTAGAGTAGTCTAGAGTGGTCTGGAAGGACTTAGGGTCTAGAAGGATCAGGAAGAGTTTAGAGTAGGAGTTAGGGTTAGAGAGTGACGTCAAGGGACAACAGTTTCTCATTGTTATAAACTAAAACCTTTAGAGTGAGGTAATAGAACAACTCTTGTATTTGAGTAATACAAGAGAACTCGATAGAGAACTCTTCTACAAACTAGTCTACTTTATATAGTCCTACAGATGGTCCGTACTAACTACTGTGCACCCTACCCTAAACAACCATGTGGTGTCCATGTTGTATGACATCATCTGTTCTCGAATCTTCTACTAAATTCTCCCAAGTCTCATGATCTGTCATGTGACTATACCATCAGATTGTGACTGATGTGACAGCGTGACCAATCCACCTTAACCCTAGTTGTTCTAAAAATAGAAAAATAGAAAAATAAAACAGCATAAAAATAAAAATGAAAAATAAAATAGAGAAAAGCTAAGTCTATTATTTGTAAACTTGACACTCATGGTATATACATGGTGCACACATGTACAGCAGAGATTAAAGAGTATGACGTTAAGGGACATGTATACGGCATGGTGGCCTTATGATGGATGAGTAATAGGATATGAGGATAACACATGGACTTTAGGATAGGAATAGCATAGTCATAGCATGGACCAAGACAATAACTATATAAGTAGGGATAGATCTTGTAAAGAGTTCTCCATTGAGTTCTCTTGTGTTCACCCTATACAAGGTTCTTCTCTTAAGTCAACACTAAGGCTTTTCAGTTGTAACACAGAGCTAGAAACTATAAACATGATAGAAAATATACATATACAGAATAAAAGCTATTTGTGCACTGGTAATAATCCTCTTGTCAAATTTCCCAGTATTTTCATGCTCTTGATAGTAAACAATGCTTTGTTAGCATAGTAGTGAGTGTGGTGTTAAAATGAGAGTTTTCTATCAAAGAAAAATCCCAAGTATTGCTAGATGTCCTTTGGTTTAAAAATAGCACCTCTTAAAGATCTTAGATCTAGAGAAGGGGGATTCAAGTTTTTTGTTGATCTAGAGAAATAAAAAAACCTTGGACTTATCATGTTCAATGACAAGTCTGAATTGTTTGAAGAGAAAAGAAATAATACTATAACTACAAAAAATATTTGCATTTGATTTTTCAAATTTTTTTTTCTTAAGAAATAAGAAGATTGTTGTCAACAAATAAGAGGAAATAAATTAGAATGGGAATTGATAGATTTTTTATTCTTTTTTCTAGAATATGGAAAATTGGAACAATATAAAGAGCAGATAAAATGGGAGAGAGAGCAGAGCCCTGTTCAACACCAATATTAGCATTAAAGAAAGATGAAGTGAAATTGTTCCAAATATATTGGGTCTGTCTGTTAATTAAGTAATTAGAGAAGAAAAGAAAAATGTTAGAGTCAAAGCCCACTTTGGTTAGAATTGTTACAAATTTAAAACCTTAGAGTTGGTTAAGAAAGTGAACCTTGTATTAGGGTTAATACAAGAGAACTTGATAGAGAGCTTTTTACAAACTAGTCTACCTTATATACCTATCCACATGGTCCGTGCTAGCTACTGTGCATCCTACTCTAACGTGCCATACATAAGACATAAGGTTAACATGTAGTGTACATGTTATATGATATCACTTCTTCTAAAACCTTCTACGTCCTTCCATGCATCATATGATTTGTGACTGAGTGATGTTATTACTAACCCTAACCCTAAGTTAAAAATAGAAAAATGAAAATAAATCAAAAGGAAATGAAAATGAGAATAAGAAAATAAGAAAAAGCTAAGTTTACTTTCTGTGATCTTGACAAGAATCATTGAGAGTAGATAATGATTCAAGGAGGGGAAGAATTGCACTATGTCAAATGCAAGAGTGCTTGTATGAAGACTCTTCATCCATGCCATATGTATGAGATAAGTTAAGAAAATTCTGGCATCCATTGTTAAGCATTGCTTAATACCTTCTAATTGGCTTGGATGAATGAAATTGGATGCAATAGTGTGGATTTGAAGTCTGCTGCTTATTGCTTTTTCAATTAGTTTTCCTAGTGTATTGAGGAGAATGATGGGGTGAAATGCTTTTGGAGTGTCATAATATGAGGGTTTATTTGGTTTAGGAATGATAATGGACATCAACTTCTTGAAGTGAGTGAGCCAGTAGCTGAAGTTGATGTATGTGTTCACAATGTTAGAACAACATTTGTCATTGTTTAGTATCTTTTTAAGATAGGTTCACAATATGTGATCTAGACCTAAGATAGATAAACTACTGCATTTATTAACAGCATCTTTGAGTTCTGTAATAGAAAAGGGAGGCCACTCCATTCATCAGCATGAAGGAATTTCATCAAGGATGTGGGGGTCAATGGGACAGTTTTGAGCAGAATTATATGACTGGTGCAACACATTCCACAGATCGTCTAATGCATGGAAGGCCGTTGAACTTGATGGCCTCCGTGGCAGGTAAATACTGAGTCAACTCATTTCTGGCCAAAATTTACGTAATAATAAACATGTCCCGTTGGTCCCGTTGGTACGCAATCAGCAAATCTCTCGGGTTTATAGTTATAACGCATATTGGCAAAAAAATCTCACTCCGACGCCCGTTGAAGTTTGTTTCTCGATCTTGCACTAACAAGGACTGGAGTCCTTCCTGTAGACCCTCACGACGAGTGCTGGCCATGTCTACGCAGTATTTTTATGCTGTTCGCAAAGGCAAGAAGCCTGGTGTCTATCGCACATGGTGAGCTTACACTACTGGACCGAGATAAAACTTCATTGAATACATCATAGGAAGGAGTGTGAATTACAGACCAGTGGCTTTTCACAGTCTGAGTTCAAGAAATTTAAGACTGCCGCAGAGGCTGAGGCTTACATGAGGGGTGATCAAACCAACACATCAGTCAAACCACCAGTGAAAGTGCACTTGCCCGGGACTAGCTCAAGAGGCCGAAAACGTAACCGTGCCAGTGTCACGGATGAAAGTCAATGGCAGGTGGTCTACAGTGATGGAGCGTGTAAAGGGAATGGAAAGGTTGGGTCTATTGCCGGAATTGGAGTATTCTGGAGACCAAATGACCCACGGTCAGTATGTCATACCATGGGTAACTGTAAGTTTACGTAGAACAGTAACCTTGCCGAGCGGTGCCCTGGTGATCAGACAAATAATCGCGCTGAATTGATTGTAGGCCTTCATCTCGTATTCCACTACTACTGACTGTGAGTGTCTAGGCCATCATCCGCGTTCTTGAGACGGTACCGATGACGGAGGAAAAGCTACTCATCAAAACGGACTCCCAGTATTCCATCAATTGTGAGTGAGGGCTTCAAATGAGTGAATCACATTTGACGAGAGATAGGTTTCGAACAATGGTTACCAAAATGGATGAACAATGGTTTTAGAACGCTAGACGGGCGACCCGTTAAGAACGCTGGGATTATTTGCTACCTATCCTCTCTCTTAGCAGAGCGAGGAAAAAGGGGTCAGCAAATTCGTTTACAGTACATCAAAGGTCACAGTGGGGATCCTGGAAATGACGGTGCAGATGCACAAGCCAATATTGGTGCCACTCTTCCTCCTCGCCCCGAATTGAACTGGAGGGCTATGCAATCTAGGGCGAACGAATTGGTTGAATCACTCATTCCGAAGCAAATGTTGGAGTTCTCAGTGGTTGATACTCAAACACAATTGTCAGAGACCCCTGAACGTCCGAAAAAAATGCTCAAAAATCTTGCCATTGTCTCTCGAGCGCCTGTAAATGATCCTCTCGTTTCCTATATACCTACCCATATCTCAGTACCTGTGACACGGGTCGCTCCAGCCCTGCCAAATCGCTCGCCTCTTCGGCCTAATAAGATCTCGGACTCCAGTTCGGATAGACATACCGTCTATTCGAGGGTCGCTCATCAAGCAATTTCGACATCCGAGCCATCTGCGGCTCCTGTAATGCAACCTCCATCATTAGAATCTTCCTTCTCGCTTCAGTCTCAAGTTCCTGTTACGAGGTCTAGTGAAGCTCCCAGTGTCACGAGGACACCAACTTCTGCGATGGTACACTCACAGAACAGTCACGCAAGGATAGATGAGGTTTTCAGGTTACCACTTCCGCCCAAATCACCGCTTACAGTGTCTAAAGTCGCACCCCCACTTATTCCGGTATCAATGAGTGATATTGATCTCGACGTAAGTTCCGTCTCATGCTGAGAAGCTCTTGAGCTGTTACTCAAGATTGGGCAAATTAGTTGTATAAGGATTGCTTACTTGAAGACGAAGATTGGGAGAGAGAAATTGAGCAGATCTAGTATTTCTAGGATAATTAATTCCGAATGTACTGATGCGAACACGGATGGGTCCGACATTATGACTACTTATTTCATTTGCTTTGTGCTCAATACCTACATCCCTCGGCTTTCTTCCTTTCTTCCACTCCCCGTTGCTCATGGAGACAGAACTCATCCGCGTTTGGCAGCTGGTCTCAGAGCTCAGTGAACAATTAGCACGTAACCAAGAGTTAGCAACTTCATTAAAAAGCCAGGCTTCAGTTCTGAAGGTGAGCAGTTCTTAGCTAGTAAAATTTCAAGGCCCATAAACCATTTACAGGGTCGTGCAGACCAGGCATGCTCTGGCTTTTCGCTACGTAGATTTAACGTTGACATATCTCAAGGTATCTCATGCCACTTATATCTCCACTTGACACTCACCTCAATTCCTGAAAGAGGAATTTGACTCTGACATAGAGCGTCTCAATGCACAAATCATCGTTGAAAATCAGGCGTTACTACAAGAGAACAGGCAGTTGACTACGTTACTGAAGGAATACGAATCAACTATGGAAATGATAATGACGAAGTTTCGAAACCATGCCGTGTGTGGATTCCCCAAGCATTCTTCGTATTTACACCCAACGACGAAATCAATATTTATAGACTGCAGCCCAACAACATGAACTTACCCTTGCTCGACACTACGAAACTCTTATTCAGACCCGGGAATCACAAAGTATAGCTGCAGATACGACAGCAAACACTGTCATCTTGCAGTCCATGCACAGACTTTCATGTCATCTGCAGTCACTCTTGCGGTTAATGACTGGAGAAAGAGTGGAAGTAGAGTCTTCAATACAGTCACAGCCAGACTTGATTGTAGACCTGTCTTCACTACCTCAAGAAGTCAAAGAGCTGCAACGCCTTATACGAGCGCTGGAAGAGCAGGTTGATGGCGGTGAGGAGACAGGACGACAGGACTGGGCATCACAAAGGGAATGCGAGATCCGGAGATTAGATAAAGAGAACGTGGTGCTTCGAAAGGCACTAGAGATTGACGGAGAGAACATGAAGGCCAAGGAGATCACAGTTGACGAGAGGCAGATCGACATTCATAGAGCAATGGTTATTGCTAGTCATCGTTCATTACCTGACAATCCCTACTTGGCAGGGGTCCCATTAGAACCTACAGTTCATCCCCAACAGGCACCTGAGACTCAATTTTTAGCGCGGCTGGCAGTCCAACAGCAGAATCAGCCACAAGTGCAACCTGCCCCGTCGCCGCCGCCGCAACAGAAACGATCGGGAGGTGTATGGGGAGGAACTATGCCAGATAGACGGGAACGCAATAACGCGGCTGGTCGACCTTTCATGGCTTTTGGTGGGCAAACACCAGCTTCTTTGACGCTTTGGTCGTCCCAACTTGCCTCGCCAGCACCGCCGGTTGTTGAACGATCGTGGCAAGCACCAGGATCTTGTCTAGACTTAACGCCTGGATTCTCTTAGATCTATTTGCTTTCTGTATATTATCCTGTACTATATATAGTAAGACTGTCTACTGTCTGTCCGATGGTTGGAGTTTATCTTCCATGTCTCTGTACACTTCCTGGAGAATTATACACAGCGATTATCCATCATCTAGAGCCTTCATTTTGGACAGACGTCGTGTTGACCTTGTCTCGTGTCTCACCATCACTGATTCCAATTCAACTTCTCTTCCACTCGATCCGAATCTGATAGTCTCATCAGGGCCCTCTTGCTATGCCTGCGCAAAGGCCTGGACACCACACGCGACCCAGAAGTCAGTATTGATTATTGCGCCTCATGGGTCAAAGAATTCTTAACCGAGTCGAGACATGGACAGTAGATGCAGACGCAGTCAATAACGTCCATCTACTTCCCAATCTCCTCTCTTAATATCCGAATTGGTCCCAGTGATCCTACTTCAGGGTATTTGGAACAATCGTCTCAGGAGTCGATGGGATACTTGTGCAATTATCTCTCGGATTTAGACCTTAGCAAGATCTCAATTTTATAATGTGGTCTTGAAAGAGCATCCTATTGTATTTTGTTGTGCTGAGAAGAGGGCTGATGGTCACATCAAAGCATTTACTTCGATTCCACCTTATCGGGATTGGCGGAGTAGCCTGCCCAGAAAATTTTTATCGTCCAAGATCCTCACAAGAAGGCAGGACCGAAACACAAACATTTTCTCAGCCTTTTTTTAAAAAAATCAGCAATTTATTACACGAGATGCGGTGGTAGACCGTGATACCTACAACATAGATACTTAAATAGCAAGAAAAGGAGAAAAAGGAAAGAAAAAAGGAAAAGGAAAAAAGGAAAAGGGAAAAGGAAGAAGATATTAGAAGCAAGTACTCAGTCCGATACAAATATATGTGAATGGCTATATATTTCGTACCTATTAGAAGCAAGTACTAAGCACTACTGTTAGCCTAGGTTCTATAATATTCAAGTCCAATAAACTCATCTCAGTCTGACATGAATATATGTGAATGTGAATTGGCTGAGGTTCATTATTGCTCTACACTAGAGTCCTTTTTTTAAATTTTATTTATCAACAATTTATTACATGGAGCACAGTGGCAGTGTGCCTACAGGAGATTATGATGTGATTTCTAGATTTGATTGGATATTCTCCATAAGAACAAGCAAAGGATTCTCTTGGAAAAAATCTTAGACAATATTCACTTATAGGAGCATGATTTATGATGGCTCTAGTTACTCTTGCATACAAAGTGTTGGAATGCCTGAGAAGACTGAGCCAGGTACCACCTTTTATATACATAGGCTTGGCAGGTAAATTTTCATTGTCATTAAGATCTAGGAAATACTTCTCTTTATGTTCTGATGCTTGAAATGTCATTTGTGAATGATTAAATTACATTCTTTCCTGCTAAAATTCCATAACAATTTATATAGGAAAATAAGATTAATCTTAAACCATTTAGTCTTGTCTATAGTTGAGTGAAGAGGCTATTTAGCACTGCTAGGGCAATTCCAAAACATAATAGAATTGCTAGAGCTTTTGTTAAAGAAAGCTTTAAGATTTTGAGATACAGTAATAGAGTGCAATTGGTATAGATAGAAGGACAAATCAAAAATGCATCTTGCAGTATGAATAGTGTCAGTGATAATGATGATACTTTCAACATTGGGGACCTATATGGCTTGATTTATTCCACATTTAATTAAGAACAGTTTTGCTTCAGTGTAAGTGATGTTAAATGCATGATGAATTGTTTTAGCTAGAATGCTTCAACTAGAGTGAATATGAGATAGTGAAGTTGTGATGTTGTTCTTGATGCTGACATCGGAAATAACAAGAATAGTATCTAAATTCAAAGAGAAGTTATCAAGAATTTTATCAAATTGTCATAAACTTCATTCAGCTTGTATCTCTACAACCAGTGGACCAATTTTCACAAACTAAGTTGTGCTGTAAAGCTCCAAATGAGGGCTATTTGCACATATGTGGGATATACAAAACTGACAACAAACAACTGAGATATCAGGTCATCAGTAACTGTAAAATCTCTGTTTGCTAATATATCATGAACAACTGGACAGATTTGCACAATCAAACTTGCTTTGTAAAGTGCTCA
>Ga0157363_1007043_pt1 | contig 10628 bp, 6 predicted proteins | sample AttsexASBM1_FD_111477 | JGI IMG/M metagenome (GOLD analysis project Ga0157363, IMG submission 111477) | Fungus gardens microbial communities from leaf cutter ant in Ribeirão Preto, State of São Paulo, Brazil - Atta sexdens ASBM1 | ecosystem: Host-associated > Fungi > Mycelium > Unclassified ...
AATTTAACTAACTAATCAATTTAATTTACTATTTATCTATAATTCTTAGAATTAAAAAAAGCTAAAGAATAAATTGAACCGAGATGGAAGTTAATCTTAATATTGGTGAAACTGGATGCTCATTTCTACCAATATAGAAAAATTTTAACTTTAGTTTAACTTATTTTTTATCTTTCTGATTTTGCAAAATGATAAGTTAAGAGATTAAAAGGAAAAAATCTATGTTAGTAGAAATAGGCATTAAAGAGAGAAAGAAAGAGAGATAATCTGGTTTATAGAAGTCATCTGTTTTTTTTAGCTGAACTTGCAATTTTTCTCTTTTTCTTCCCAATGTGAAAAGAAAAAGAAGACAAATCTTGCAGTTTAGCTAAAAAGAACAAACTTTTATGTCATAATTCATAAATAAAGTTTAATACAATGCTTTTATTCATAATGATAACAATCATATGAACAAAAGCATCAAAATCATTATCTTGGAGTTTATTGATTTGGTCTCCATAAATCAGAAAAGGAAAAAAGATAAATTATGCAAGAAGTTAAAAAAGAACAAGCTTATTGATAGATTTTGGAGTACTCTTTCTTACCTGAACGTGTCATGATTATGATCGTACGTAGCTTTGAACTTAATATACATCAAGAAGACTGTAGCGAGAGATGCGGCAATGAACACGATTTTCATGAATGTGTTGTATGCCGAGATAAATGTGGTGAACAGATCTAGATAACGGGTAGTATAAACAATCGCGAAGAGGATCTGTGATTTGCCACTGATACCTGTGAATGTTAAAACATCGATAATCACTGTCTGTTGAAGATGAGCCTTTATCAGCATTCGCTCGTCACAATTTATTAAACTCGTTACGAACACTAGCATTCCTTGAATGATATGATCAAGGCGATCCGACTCACCGGCGCAGCTCCGTGTCTTCCATATCTTTACGAGTAGTATGATAATGGCTAAAAGATGCGATAGATCGCCCAGCAATCGGAATATATTCATGTCTGCGGTCGCGGGGATATGACTTTACGTAAAAAAAACCCGCGGGAGAAGATAAAGAGCCAGCTCGCAGCTCGTTCGACAGCGGCACACAAATATGACGTGGCTCTGGCTGTGGTTACAGCAGATGGCCGACCCCCCGGAATCAGATTGAACACTTCGGTCCCGATGTTGACATCGAGTCATCAGGAGAGCGAGAGAGACATCTGGAGAGGGAGCCTGCATCGTGCAATTTTTTTGCCATGCGAATTGACGAGTCTAGGAATTTTGAAGCGAATTATAGTAACTTATCAGTTTGATCTAGTGGAGAAAATATCGATGCAGCTCACTGACGAATGATATTAGTCAAAAATTTTGATTTGATTTGTGATTCGCCAATCGAATAATAATGGTTTCCACTGGAAAAATTAGTCCAATATTCTGGTCTCTTTCATCAACCTTTGGTTGTTAAATTTTAGTTAAAAAGTTAATCATGAGTTGTGAAATTGAGTCTAAAATGAGTCCCATGTAACCATCTGTTAACTTAATCGAGATTGGTGAAAAAGACCCATTGTTACAAATCAATTGTATTTCCAGCGTGATAAATAATTTTTTTAAGATTATGAGAAAGAAGTTATCGCAACAACAAAGAACATGTATAGTTAAACATATATAGTTAAAAGAGTTAAATTATCTATTAACACTGAAAATGAGTGTTAAATTCAAGGGTTAAATTCAATTATTCCAGTGCTCTAGTTTTTCAATTGAAAACACTGTGTGCAATTAAATACAAATCAATTCATATATTTGTTATTAATAAGTTTAATCTTTTGATTCTTTGTCGCCACAATAATTTCTCTCTCTCTCTTTCTCTCTCTCTCTCTCTCTCATAACCTTAAAAAAGTTAAACTATTGACGAAGTGCAAAAAGTATGAGCAACACAAACAGACCTACATTTCCATCAACCTCGTATCCCGCTCGAACAGAGCGCATGTGCAACAGATTCGCTTCATAACAACAGTGGTGGGGCTCAACGTTTTTCTAACGGTAGAGGAATGGTGGGAACGGTGGTGCAGGACAGTGCAGAGCTAGGATTACTGGGAAGTCATAAGTTCTGCTGACGCAGGTCGCAGCAGGCGCTGGAAATGATTGGAGGTCTTTCGCGCGAGCTCCTGTGAACCACAGCAAAATGGCGACGTCCGACTCTAAAGCGTCTTTACGGACGGTGAAACGTGTTCAATTCGGAATCCTCTCGCCCGACGAGATTGTAAGTAGACTGTATGATAATTTGCAATAGTTCCGAGGCAGAATTTGCGAGAAGTGGAACTCCTTCCAGGAATTACATGGCGCAATCTCGCGCAACGTCACATATCTACCCGTAGCACAATGATCTCTCGCGGGTTTAAATGTACAAATATAGTTTACTCGATAGCTTTTACGTCGAAACATTTCTGATAGATATTGACTCATGACAATTGATTTTGTTACTACCTGCGATGTCTAATGCATAAAGAATTAAATTGCGTGTAAAATATTGATGATGTAGTATTAGTGCCTGTATGTGCATGTAACTGTCATACTTTTGTAATGTTAATTATTGAGAAGTATTACTAAAAATGAAATTATGAAAAATATATTTTCTAAGAAAATGTGAAATAATAAATATAAGCAATTGTATTTATATTTAATGTGTTTATTCAATCACTACTTGTTTGCATTCTGTTATAAGAAAACTATATGATGCCAATGAAGATTCTTCAACTTATGTTTTTCATATGAAGCTTCTTCAAAGTATCAATTTTTCAAGCCTGTTGATTGGCTACAGAATACAGAGATCTGTGAATTTCTAATATCTATTTTGTATGCTTTTAAGCCTATTCTACAATGTGCTTTTTCTGTTTCTTGTTTTTTGCTATTTTTTTGTTTTATGTTGTCTGAAATAAAAGTTAACGAACTTTGAAAGAAACAAGAAAGAAACTTTGAAAGAAACGTAGCAAAAAATACAATTGTTGATAAAACAGTTGCAAAAAGGAAAAAAGCAAAAAGTAAAAAGTAAGAAACAAAGAACACTTTGTAGAATAGACTTTAGCAATGAATAGGCTTTAACAATGCCAGTATCGTTATATTAGGCCTATTGAACTTACACACAGTTCATTTTTCTCCTTTTTCTTTTTATGTTAGAGAGAAAATATATATACAAAATAATTTACATAAATAAATAAAATAGTAAAATATACATGAAGAAGATAATATCAACTTATTTTCTCTATATAAAATATAAACAATAGTTAAATCTGTTTGATAAAGTAAAAAAATTAAGATCTCTTGTCTATAATAATGTCTATATATATAATATAAATATAGATTATATAATATCTCAATTAAATTTAAATTTTTTATAAAATATGAGTTGTTACACTTTTGTGTAGCGTCGTATGTCAGTTACCGATGGCGGCATACGATTTCCCGAAACTATGGAGGGAGGCCGCCCTAAATTGGGTGGTCTTATGGATCCAAGGCAAGGTGTTATTGACAGGAATTCCAGGTGTCAAACTTGTGCTGGCAACATGACTGAATGCCCTGGTCATTTTGGTCATATAGATCTAGCAAAACCAGTATTCCATGTAGGATTCATCACAAAAACTATAAAGATATTGAGATGCGTGTGTTTTTACTGTTCCAAATTACTTGTCAACCCTGTAAGTATTTATTCAAGATTCATGTGTTATGTTTATAAAACCCATAAGTTTTGCATTTAATTGACTTATTCACATTCTGTATCTTTCTAAAAATTTATAATTATAGAAATTTAAAATTGATTAATGAATCTTTTTATTTTGAAATAATAAAAATATATGAAATTATAAAATAATAATAGGAAATCTTTTATATCTTCAAAAAAATTGATAATAATCAGTTTATTTGATTGTTAAATGTGTTATCTTTAAATAACATCAAAGAGGAAGTTAAAAGAATTCTTCAGAACATTAATCCTTTTCTGCTATTTTCAGCATAATCCAAAAATAAAAGAAATCGTTATGAAAACGAAAGGACAGCCGCGGAAGCGACTCGCATTCGTTTATGATTTATGCAAAAGCAAGAACATCTGTGAAGGCGGAGATGAAATGGACATCAACAAGGAGAATGTGGAGAACCAACCTCAAATGGACAGAAAACCAGGTCATGGTGGTTGTGGTAGATATCAGCCTAATCTTAGACGGTCTGGCTTGGATGTCACTGCAGAGTGGAAGCACGTTAATGAAGATTCACAAGAGAAAAAGATAATTCTCTCGGCCGAAAGGGCCTGGGAAATTTTGAAACACATTAAAGACGAAGAATCTTTCATCTTGGGCATGGATCCGAAATTTGCACGGCCAGATTGGATGATTGTCACCGTATTGCCAGTACCACCACTGTCTGTTAGACCTGCGGTCATTATGTACGGTTCCGCTAAGAATCAGGACGATCTAACGCACAAATTGGCAGACATTATCAAATCAAACAATGAATTAGTACGAAATGAACAGTCCGGTGCAGCGGCACACGTAATTTCTGAGAATATAAAGATGCTACAGTTTCACGTGGCGACGCTCGTCGACAACGACATGCCCGGTATGCCCCGGGCGATGCAGAAGTCGGGCAAGCCGCTCAAAGCCATCAAGGCCCGACTGAAAGGAAAGGAAGGCAGGATTCGTGGAAATCTGATGGGTAAACGTGTGGACTTCTCTGCGCGTACTGTTATCACTCCTGATCCCAATTTGCGTATTGATCAAGTAGGCGTACCACGCAGTATAGCGCAAAATCTGACATTCCCCGAAATCGTGACGCCCTTCAACATCGATAAGATGCAGGTGCTAGTCAGGCGTGGCAATTCGCAGTACCCTGGCGCGAAATACATAGTACGCGACAACGGCGAAAGAATTGATCTACGCTTCCATCCCAAGTCCTCGGATCTGCATCTGCAATGTGGCTACCGAGTGGAACGACATATCCGCGACGGTGATCTCGTAATCTTCAATCGTCAGCCTACTCTACACAAGATGAGTATGATGGGTCATCGTGTTAAGGTGCTTCCGTGGAGTACATTCCGCATGAATCTAAGCTGCACATCGCCATATAATGCTGACTTTGACGGGGATGAAATGAATTTACACGTTCCACAGTCGATGGAGACACGTGCAGAAGTTGAGAACATTCATGTGACTCCACGACAGATTATTACCCCACAGGCAAATAAGCCGGTTATGGGAATTGTACAGGATACTCTGACAGCAGTCAGGAAAATGACCAAGCGTGACGTATTTATTGAAAAAGAGCAAATGATGAATCTACTTATGTTTCTGCCTAGCTGGGATGGCAAGATGCCACAACCATGTATTCTGAAACCGAAACCGCTATGGACCGGCAAGCAACTGTTCTCTCTTATTATACCAGGTAATGTGAACATGATACGTACGCACAGCACACATCCTGATGAAGAAGACGATGGTCCATACAAGTGGATCTCGCCGGGTGACACAAAGGTAATGGTGGAACATGGAGAACTTGTAATGGGTATTCTTTGCAAAAAAACCCTGGGTACATCAGCTGGTTCTTTGCTTCATATTTGTATGCTCGAGCTGGGCCACGAAGTGTGCGGACGCTTTTATGGCAATATTCAGACAGTTATCAACAATTGGCTATTATTAGAGGGTCATTCGATTGGTATTGGCGATACTATTGCTGATCCGCAAACATATTTGGAGATCCAGAAAGCGATCAAAAAGGCCAAAGAAGACGTGATAGAAGTAATTCAAAAGGCACACAACATGGAACTTGAGCCTACGCCTGGCAACACGCTTCGTCAGACTTTCGAGAATCAAGTAAACAGGATTCTGAATGATGCTCGAGATAAGACCGGAGGCTCCGCTAAGAAGTCCTTGACAGAATACAACAATTTAAAGGCCATGGTAGTATCAGGCTCAAAGGGTTCCAACATCAACATCTCTCAGGTTATCGCTTGTGTAGGCCAACAAAACGTTGAAGGTAAACGGATACCCTTTGGTTTCCGTAAGAGAACGCTGCCACATTTCATTAAGGATGACTATGGACCAGAGTCCCGTGGTTTTGTCGAGAATTCGTATCTCGCTGGTCTCACGCCCTCCGAGTTCTACTTTCACGCAATGGGTGGTCGTGAAGGTCTTATCGATACCGCCGTAAAGACGGCTGAGACTGGTTACATTCAGCGTCGTTTGATAAAAGCTATGGAGTCGGTGATGGTGCACTATGATGGCACCGTACGTAATTCCGTCGGTCAATTGATTCAGCTGCGTTACGGAGAGGATGGTCTCTGCGGTGAGACCGTCGAATTCCAAAATCTACCAACGATCAAGGTGAGCAACAAGGCTTTCGAGAAGAAATTCAAATTTGATCCCACCAATGAACGATACTTGCGGCGTATATTTAATGAGGACATAGTCCGGGAGATGATGGGCTCCGGTGAGGTGATATCCGAACTAGAAAGAGAATGGGAACAATTGAACAGAGACCGCGCTGTACTCCGTGAGATTTTCCCGAGTGGAGAATCCAAAGTAGTACTGCCCTGCAATTTGCAGAGGATGATTTGGAACGTACAGAAGATATTCCACATCAATAAGCGAGCGCCGACTGATCTCAGTCCAATGAGAGTGATCCAAGGCGTAAAGAATCTTCTGGAAAAGTGTATCATTGTCGCTGGAGATGATAGACTAAGCAAACAGGCGAATGAGAACGCAACATTATTGTTCCAATGTTTAGTAAGATCGACTTTATGCACCAAGTGTGTCTCCGAGGAGTTCAGACTATCCAGTGAGGCCTTCGAGTGGCTAATTGGAGAAATCGAGACCAGATTCCAGCAGGCTCAAGTATCACCCGGCGAGATGGTCGGCGCATTGGCGGCGCAATCTCTCGGCGAGCCTGCCACTCAGATGACCCTGAATACTTTCCATTTCGCTGGTGTATCATCGAAAAACGTAACCCTTGGTGTGCCTAGATTGAAAGAAATCATCAACATCAGTAAGAAACCGAAGGCACCATCACTCACAGTGTTCTTGACTGGTGCTGCCGCGCGTGATGCCGAGAAGGCGAAAAACGTGCTTTGTCGACTAGAACACACAACGTTGAAAAAGGTGACGGCAAACACAGCGATATACTACGATCCAGATCCACAGAACACAGTAATTGCAGAAGATCAGGAGTTCGTCAATGTGTATTACGAGATGCCTGACTTTGATCCCACGAAAATATCGCCGTGGTTGTTGCGAATCGAGCTGGATAGGAAACGAATGACTGACAAGAAGTTGACAATGGAACAGATCGCGGAAAAAATCAATGCTGGCTTTGGTGACGATTTGAACTGCATATTCAATGACGATAACGCCGAAAAGCTGGTACTGCGCATCAGAATAATGAACAGTGACGACAACAAGTTCCAGGATACGGATGAGGAAACCGTAGATAAGATGGAGGACGATATGTTCCTTCGTTGTATTGAAGCCAACATGCTTAGTGATATGACTCTACAGGTACGTTGAACTATAAAATAACAATGTCAATTACGTTAGTCTTTTGTTTAATCGTTGTTGTTAATTACCTTAAGTTAATTACCTGTAGTTTATAGAGGAATTTGTTTTTTTACATTTTATTGAATGTTTCAGGGTATCGAAGCTATTGGAAAAGTTTACATGCATCTGCCACAAACAGATTCTAAAAAACGCATTGTTATTACGGAAACTGGCGAATTCAAAGCCATCGCGGAATGGCTCTTGGAAACCGACGGGACAAGCTTGATGAAGGTGTTGAGCGAGAGAGACGTCGATCCCGTGCGGACATTCAGTAATGATATTTGCGAAATATTCCAAGTACTCGGCATCGAAGCCGTGCGAAAGTCAGTAGAAAAGGAAATGAATGCAGTATTACAGTTCTATGGTCTTTACGTCAACTATCGACATCTTGCCTTGCTTTGCGACGTCATGACTGCAAAGGGTCATCTTATGGCGATAACACGTCACGGAATCAATAGACAAGACACCGGTGCTTTAATGAGGTAAACAAGTCTTGTCTTTTTTTTTTATTGGGATCTTTGAAAGATTTATGTATATTTCGCAATGTTAGATAGAAGGTAAAAGTATCGGTTAAAAATTAATAAGAATTTGAATTTCTTTAGGTGTTCCTTCGAAGAAACGGTTGATGTATTGTTGGATGCTGCGTCTCACGCAGAGGTAGATCCAATGAGAGGAGTATCCGAAAATATTATAATGGGACAACTTCCTCGAATTGGAACAGGTAATTTGCGATGTATACAGATCTTTTATAATACAAGAAATATTACAAGTATATTATGCAAGTTGTATTCTAATTTCTATTTGCAAATCTATCTTGTAAAGAAATGTAAAGAAAATATTAAGATTCTCAGATCAAATTTATGGTCTGCAGAAATTTAAATAATTATACAAGATCAACAATTTTATATTGTATGTTTAGGATGCTTTGATCTATTATTGGACGCGGAGAAATGTAAGTCTGGCATCGAAATTCCTATGGCAGTTGGGGCAGGTATGATGGGAACAGCAGGAATGTTCTTTGGCAGCGTAACTGGCATGTCCAGCATGAGCCCTCAAATGACTCCTTGGATGGGAGCTACTCCTGGTTATGGTGCGTCGAATATGTCGCCAGGTAAGTGTTGTGTAATAATTTCAAAATAAAGTAAAAAATCTAGTTTTCGAGAAATGTATATATTAACAATTGTTAAATAATAACAATTATATGCAAATAATATTAACAATTGTACTCTTTTGTTTTACAGCTTTGAGCAGCGGTATGACACCTGGTGGTGCATGTTTCTCGCCATCGGGAGCATCAGATGCATCAGGCTTATCGCCAGCATATTCTGCTTATTCACCACAGCCAGGAAGTCCTGGCAGTCCAGGTCCAAGTATGAGTCCATTCCCAATGTCACCTGCTGGTGCAGCATCACCCAGTTATTCTCCAACGTCGCCAGCGTATTTACCTACATCGCCTAGCATGACACCGTCGAGTCCGAATTATTCGCCTACAAGTCCAACATATTCGCCGACCAGTCCAAATTATTCACCGACGTCACCAAGCTACTCTCCGACAAGTCCAAGTTACTCGCCAACCTCTCCGAGTTATTCGCCAACAAGTCCAAGTTACTCGCCCACATCTCCAAGTTATTCACCAACGAGTCCGAGTTACTCGCCTACTTCGCCAAGCTATTCACCGACCAGTCCGAGTTATTCGCCTACGTCACCAAGCTACTCGCCAACTTCGCCGAGTTATTCGCCGACGAGCCCGAGTTATTCACCAACCTCACCGAGTTATTCCCCAACAAGTCCAAGTTATTCGCCTACGAGTCCAAGCTATTCGCCTACGAGTCCGAGTTACTCACCAACATCGCCGAGCTATTCACCAAGCTCACCCAACTACACACCTGCTTCACCCTCATATTCACCCACTTCACCCAGTTATTCGCCAAGCTCGCCGCAATATTCGCCCGCAAGTCCAAGTTATTCTCCCAGCAGTCCCAAATATTCACCGACGAGCCCGAGTTATTCTCCTACCTCACCGTCATTTGCCGGTACATCGCCGCAATACACACCTGCGAGTCCCACATACTCGCCAACCAGCCCGACATATTCACCTACAAGTCCGTCGTACTCGCCAAGTTCGCCGCAGCACACTACATCTGGCAGCACCCGATATTCACCCAGCAGTCCAAACTATTCGCCTACCAGTCCAACGTACTCGCCCACAAGTCCACAGTACTCGCCGTCAAGTACTAAATATTCACCCACAAGTCCTACCTACACGCCTACAAGCCCGAGTTATTCTCCGACAAGTCCGACGTACTCGCCACCTGTACCGGGATACTCGCCCACGAGTCCCACGTACTCGCCGGCGTCACCTGCTTACGAGACGGACGACTAATTTTAAGTTTTTTCTGTCATAAATTATATTTAGGTACTTATTTTTTTAAATAAGTTAATTATAAGTCCGATCAATTACGTAATTACACATAATTGCAAATAAACTAGCCGTACATGTTTGTTAAGATGTTTCTTATGTGACCTATTTGGTACTTAAGTTGGATATAACATGATATTCATTCATCATGTCAGAAATTCAAGAAATTGAAAGAAAATCAAAAAGAATGAAAAAGATAAAATTAAAAATATAGTTGATAATTTCTCGGCTGTTAATTACAATTGATATATAGCACGCAGATTGCGTTTTCGCCACTCGTAGGGAGGTTGTGAGTATAATGACAAGTATAATGACAAGAGCGAAGTACATATTATGGGAAATGAGTGTTATAAGCGAATATGTTAATCGTGTGTTATATGCGTATATGTAAGAGTATCTTAGGGACCAGGGAATTTTGTAAGTCAACGATTGATAAAACTAATGCACTACTGAATGAGGACTACTGATGCAAGAAATATCTAAAAATTCAGGGAGATCATTTGTATATGCGTCTTTATTACAACTATTACGATTATTCTCGTAGAGCTATATCTTTAGCATCTAGCAAGCTGCACGATATCAAAACTATATTTTATCGATATTTAATCTATTGAATAGATATCGAGATCTGTGATTGTTATTAAGAAAAATG
>Ga0157363_1007044_pt1 | contig 10628 bp, 6 predicted proteins | sample AttsexASBM1_FD_111477 | JGI IMG/M metagenome (GOLD analysis project Ga0157363, IMG submission 111477) | Fungus gardens microbial communities from leaf cutter ant in Ribeirão Preto, State of São Paulo, Brazil - Atta sexdens ASBM1 | ecosystem: Host-associated > Fungi > Mycelium > Unclassified ...
AATTCGTAAATATGCAACTGGAACGGCGGTGACTGGCAACATCCAACTCCGCCTCTGCCTGCACGCTTATTGGCCTCCACTCGAATTTCCCCGGATGCCGCGAATTCACCCTCGTCTCCTTTTATTTGCATACACATCGCCGCAATCTCTCGAGCGTTTGCACGACGTCGCTTCTCACATCACCACGAGAAATAAGATCTGTTCACGTTACTTGAAATTTCCACAAATTTTTGTAGTTAAAACGAGATAAATATATATTCGAGCGTTGAAGAGAAAGAAAAGATTATGGATGCAAAAAGTACAATCAATGCGAACAGACCTTACATTCTTTGCTGAGTCTCCGTCTGCCGATCGGAAATTATTTCATTAGTGTTTTCACATTATCGATATTTTATTGGGCTAATAACCGACAAAAATAATTTTGGCGGAGACAAAAAGTTTATGGAAAAAATGATTTTGATGAAGCATCTAAAAATTTAGATAGACGTAGATCTGACAATAATTTTGTTGGACCATCAAAATAATTACGTAGAAATCTCAAATATAAAAATGAAAAATGCCGCAAAAATAATTTGACATTCTAACAAGTATATATTTGAGCGCTCTACATAATTATTTGAAAGGTTCAAAATATTTTTAGATCAATATATCGACACCCAGAAAAAAAAATTGTTTGATTTAAAAAAGTGATGTTTAAATCAAAGAAATGACGTTCAAATAAAAGAATTTTATTCTTTAATCAAAGATCTTTTAGCAAAGAAACATTTCTTTGAATCGAAGAAATCTTTCTTTTAGGTGTAGTTAAATTTTTAAATACTTTAACAAAATCATTCTTTTCATACGGGAATCGTTGTAAAAATTCTCTGTTTCACATGACAAAAGAACAGCGCACGACAAGAACAGCGAAAATCATTAATAGTCGCTATCACATTGCAGTGTCGGCAGACTCTCTAATCAGCTTCGGACCGAGTTAGTTACTTTGCTGAAGTCTGTAATCAACGCCTCCATCGGCGGCCATCATTAAACAGGCACTGTGAGGACCCTCCAAAAGTAATAATAGCGGCATTCCACGGAGATTGAACATGCGGTGTGGAGTTTATGTATACATAAAAGAGCATGAGTAGTTCCGCTTTCTTGGTGAGAAACTCGTAAAGAGATGAGAAAATGTTATTGAGATAAGTAAATGACGCTGTTATATAAACGCTCCTTCAAAGGATCCTTTATAGGCAAGTAAAGTTGGGGAACTTTGCGATTCTGTTTGCCAATTAATATGATAATATGATTATCTGCTTTAACTTTAAAATTATTGTATATATATATATATTCGTTGCACGCATAACAATTTTTTCTTCGCGATAAAACAAACAATTTTAATATAGTATATCTTTTCATAACATTTCCAAATATTTTCGCAAACTATAATGTAAAAATTAAAACGTTAAATATGCGTTATGTATATGTCGTTATTTTTTGGATTTTTATCGGTAACATCTTTTTTAGGGCAAACTGAATTTAATAGAGCGATCATAAATTTTGGCAATTTCAAAATCCCATCAAGACTTGTTAGTCCAAGTTACTTTGCCTTTTAGAGCGAACGCGGTCGTGCGATGGTGCATGTAATTTCCCATAGAGATTAACATGCAAAACTACACTAAGCGCCGCATCGCGTAGATAAGCGGATACATACATTAAAATGCTAATTATTTGGGGAGTAAGTCGGAGGCGGGCGCGGTGATAAAAAGTAACAAACCCACCCGGCCACACCGACCCTCATTAAAACATGATTCGTGATGACCCGCTTTGCTCGCTTGTCCTAATACTTCCGTTTTAGGTAGTGTTTTCAAATTTCAAAGTGCCTCCGGTGAAAGGTTTGCACACTCGGTAAAACGAGATCACAAGGAAACATAGTTTACTTCGTAGATTATTCGTATTGTTATTAACATATATTTTGCTGCTACTCACTCATATTTGAATGTAAAGTTTGCAAAGAGTCCATTTATTTGTGAGGTTAATGGTTTTTATTTACTAATTAAGAATACTTTTATTAAATATTAAAGACATTACAGAAATATAAATCACAATAAATAAAAAAAATATTAAATTAACATTACATTCAACTGAATAAAATTGGCAAAATATTATAAGTTAATAATATCAACGAAAAGTTTCATATCATTCATATATATTTTTCAGTGTTATATAAAACAATCGAATATGCTTTGATGAGTATTCAGTCAACATCAATGATTTTACGATAAGAGAGAAACATTTCAAAAAATTAATTAAGAGATTTTTAATTATTAAATTAGAAATTAAATTAGAATTTAATAACAGTATCACTCTTCATAATATGTCGTAATATATGTTACAAATGTTATAAATTCAATATGAATGGCGCATTTTTGCTTTGCTAATCAGAAATTACATCACACAAATAATATCAACGAAGAGTTTCATACCATTGTTTCATACTCATCAGTGTTACATAAAACAATCGGATATGCTTTGATGAGCATTCAGTCAACATTAATGATTTTACGATAAGAGAGAAATATTTCAAAAAATTAATTAAAAGATTTTTATAATTATTAAATTGGAAATTAAACTAGAAATTAAATTAGAATTTAATAACAGTATCACCTCGTAATGTCGTAATATACAATATGTTATAAATGTTATATATAAATTCAATATGAACGGCGCATTCTTGCTTTACTAATCAGAAATTACAAAATTATGCCCACATAAAGTGTATATTAAAAGCACAAAATTAGCACAAAATTACAATATGCTTTTTATTAATAATATTTCTTTCGATAGGCATTCTAACTTTTTGATAAGATAGAATAAATCGATATCTTGATAAACAGAGCGATGAAATCGGGATTAGAGCAACAAGTTAGCACATGAAGGGCACTAAACCCTCCGTACATTGAGATCTGATTGGGCTCATTGGTATGTCATCTTAATAAACATAGACGTCCATTAAGGTAGCATGCCAACTTGAGCAGAATCAGATTCCAATGTATAGAGGATTTAGTGCTCTTTATGTGCTAACATGTTGCTTTAATCCCGATTTCATTGCTCTGTTTATCAGAAAATAGTTTTAATCTAATCATAATTGAAAGAATTAGTTTGGCGTGTCGTAACCAAAACTACATAATTCTCTCTTATAATTATTACTTACAATATTATTACTATACAATATATATGCTCATTATCTGGCGAGTTAGTTCGTTTCGCGCAACGTTATCGAAATTATTAATAAATCTCGCATTTCGACTTATAATTATCGATTCAATAAATAATGAACACGTGCATATATTTCGGATTCATTCGCTGTAATAGATGATCCCGGCTTGCTAAGTTATGATATCCACGTGACTATTCAGCGATCATGTTCATTGATGCTCGAAAATGCGCACGATAATAAAGTGTAGAGTGACCTCTTTTGATAATGGACATAAGTTTCCGATATTTCTCACATATGAGATGACGAAAATCAATCTAGACTTTATTCATGCAGCTGATATCAAGATTTTATGAATTTCTTTATATTTCTCAAAATTAAATAAAATTAATTAATCAAATTAGTAATAAACAGTAATATTACTATATTATCTTTTAATAAATTTTCTCTCTATAATATACAAATGTAATACGGAGAGATTATGAAATCCAATTTAAAAACATGAGGTAGCAAAATATATTGAATTAATAATTTATTCTATTCACACATTTATTTAATATTATATTTATATCTCAGTCTATAAGTTCTGATCTTTCGTATATTTTTTAAGCAATATCATTTTTATACGTGTGTAAATAATTAGTACAAGAACGATTTTGAAGTATCTAAAAATTTAATTAAACACAAATCTGAAAATAATTTTGTTAGATCATAAAAATAATTATGTAAGAATCTTGAAAGTATGATAAGCAATATTGCAAAAAGTGATATTAGTAACCGGTCTTATATATAATTATTTTATTCAACAAAATTATTTTCAGATTTATATATTTTCAGAGATCTATAGATAAATTTTTAGATACTTCAATAAAATCATTCTTTCCATGTAAATTTAACAATTCCGAGATACTTAATACGCGATATTTGGGGGGAGGGGGGAGCAATGATTACACAATCGTAGATCTCTATAAACCTTTTTGGAGACTAAAATCTCTTGTAGAAGTAAGATGCGCCCTAAGATAAAAAAGCTATTCGGTTTGAGACTTCAGTCGACTCCAGATACTGCTACAGAGTTCGCCAGTCCTCTTAAAACGTTTACTCTCGTTTATCGGATGGAACAGAATGGATTGCGCGGTGTGTACGCAGATTAACGAACCGTGCTTGGCTTCCTTCCGCCTGATGAAGTCGCTTAAGAAGTTGTTTGCGTGTACGCAGACCAATAACTTCTTACAAAGTAATGGCGAGACTACGAGACGGAGATCGAAGGAGTGAATGAGTGAGTGAGTGAGTGAGTGAGTGAGTGAGTGAGTGAGACAGAGAGAGAGAGAGAGAGAGAGAGAGAGAGAGAATATAATCCAGGCAATACATTAATTCAAATCAAACATAATTATCCACGTAAACGATCGAGAAACCGTAAATATGCAATTGTAAATACACCGCCAACTTTCTTTTTTTACCGTCCATCTTTCATTATTTTTCGTCCTATCAACGAATAACTATGTGCGTTTTAAAATATTTTAATAAATAAAGAAACGATTTTAATTTGCTACTTACGTTATTAAATTATATTTACTGTTAACGTATATGTAATTTGATTTAATTAAGATTATATTTTTCTGTTGTATATATATCTTGTAAAATGGAAAGATTGAAGAAATTTTTCAATAAAAACATAAAAATTTAATGGATAAAAATAAAAAATAATTACAAATATATGAATAAAAATTAATAAATTTACGATAATAAAAAACAATATGTAGAACACAATATAAAAATAAATAATATTTACAATAATAACTATTGGATATCGTAAATAAAAATAGTATTCCTCAGACTTGTGAGTTTGTGATTATTATGTCTCCATATTCGGCAAATTTGTCACGTAATTTCAATATCGACAAAATTTTTTCAAGAAATTTGCGATTGTGAATTATAAACAGCATCTTCGGCTTCGCGGTAAATCGACACGGCACATGAACGAAATAACTCCGTTACAGCGTAACAAAGTTGCCTCGTTATTTTGCACCCGGACATTCGTTCGTTTGCTATCGATCGGTCGCCACAATGAGAGAGAAGAAACAGAACGCAGCGTGGCGCGGCACCGCTGGCAATTATCGCTCCGAGTGCAAACTCATTAGTGCGCTTTAGGTGGCCGTTACGCCTTCGCGGAAGCAAGGCGAGCGGCAAGAAGAAATGGAAACATATTTGCCACGATAACGACGCCGCCTGCAAATCTCTCATGAAGGACGAGAGGGACGACGCGGGAGGCGGGACAGACCGTTATTAATGCCAGAAATAAAATATATGACTTCTTTTGTGTACCGTGTAACGACTGTATCGCGACACCGCGGCGGCGTGTTGCCCAATGCATCGGGCGAATTAATTATCTGATGTCACGATGACAACTAATTAATTCGTCGACCAAGATGCACGGTTATCTCTCGCGCACAAGACTTTTCGCTAATTGACAAAACCTGTTACACATGTATTTATTCCGCGTGATTGAGCCTAATTATAGGAAATGTTACGGGCGTTTCTATCGTGTTTTGTCTCGCTTGATTAATTTTCAGAGTGCATGAAAATCAAACAAACTTCAAAGAAGAAATGTCTGATAATTTCTAAAAAACGAAAAAAGAAGAATGTAATGTAAAACGTATAATAAATTACATTTAACTATAGAGATTAAATTACAGTTGTAATATTAAATATGGAATGTTTTTAGCCCATTTTATCTCAATTTATTAAAAATCCTCGAGATGTAAAAACTCTTCGGGATATGTACTACGTTTAAAGAGAAAAAGTAATTTTTTTGAAATGTATAATTATACAGATTTAAAAGTCAAACAGTCATAACTTGATGAAACTAATCAAGAACTAAAATTTATTTGAAAATTCTTGAACTGTACTTTGAAATGTCGTAGACTTTATTTAGAAACAAAATTTTGTTTTTCTGAAAAAAAAAAGTAACTTAAAGTGAAATAAGTAAAAATATCGTGATAAAATATGTCATTTTTACCTATTTCACTTTAAGTTACTCAAAATCCTAACATAGTACGCTAATTTTACTGATTGATATTGTGTTCAGCACAAAAAAATCTTAGGCATGTACTATTGCACTTCAAAGCAGGATTAATACAGATAATGTTTTTTTAAAGAATAAAATATTTTATTTTTTTCAAACATGTTTTTAATATTTTAAATAGTATTATAAACAAATATGTTTAAAACATCGATTAAGCATGTTTTAAATAATTTAAAACATTTTTAAAACATGACTTTTATCAACCCTGTTTTGAAGAGCATTTAACCATTGAAGTGATTACAATCATTTTCACTATCCAGATCTTTTCGTTATTACTTAAAGTGCAATTTTAGTTAAGTTGTTCAATGTTTTAACAGTTTCGTTCTGGGAATAATAAAAACTTTAAACAATAATATTTTAAACAATAATGAAAATGAAAACTTTTAACGATAATATTAAAATGAATTTGTCGTGTAATTAAATATCATAATTTTGTTATTTTCAAAATACGTACGTATGAAAAATGAAAGAAAGTGAAAAGACATGCAAAATAATGCGTATCGCAATGCACAAATACAGCTATCTTTGGGAATGTGGATGATTTAAAAAGAAGAAGGTACATGTGATCCCGTATGAGCTGGCTCGACGCGGTTGCTCGCGCAAATATTTGCGCGCCGGCGACAACGAGCAGCAATTTTACCGGAATTCTCTCGTGCTAATTCGCAACCACAGTAGATGACATCACAAAATCAGGTAACGAAGAGGGGTGGTTGCCGAACGAGCGCCAGCAGAGTCTACCTTAAATGATTTCGTCAATATTATTTGTTAGGCGTTATTTGCACAAACTGGCGCGAATGGCAGCGGCCTGCGTGCATTCGCAATTATTGCAAACCGCAACGTGGTTGCGACGCAGTACTCTATATTAGCGTTTCGAGTTAACGCACTCGAACGAAGGCGAAACTGTGAATCTTTCGAGAGCTACTAAAACACGCGTGAGAGGACCAGTTTGACGATCGCTCGAACGAGACAGCCGCGTATCTGCGAAAACCGAAAATCCGCAAACCGTAACTGTCACCAGACCAGACCACGAGACCGGTGAGTCGCGTTTACGTTTGAAATTTACTCAAAGGCAAATTGAAATCCCGTTGGAATGTGTACAGAGAAGACGCAAAATCGTCGGAATCACTCAGGTGGTCTTCTATCTTCCGTCTTTTCTTCCTCTTCCTCCTTCTTCTCGTCTCTACGAACTGTGTTTCCTCGAACGTTTTCCTCGCGTTTGATATCACATTTTCCGACGAGATCCTAGAAGGTCCCTCTCTCTCGCTCAAATCTGTACCCGCATTTCGATCTTCTTCCGTACCTCTCGCGCGTTTCTATTACTCAGTAAATTGGTTCTCGAGTGCGCGTCCCGTCCTTCGTTCACTGAAAAGCCCGGTGGCGGATAAGAAGCGGAAGGCGGAAGTACGCGGTGGTGAGAGCTCCGATGACGATAGACGAAAGAAGAATACGGGAACGCGGGAACGAGAGGAGCAAGAAGACGGTCGCTTCTCTTTACTTTTCGCACGAATTCAATTTCCAGTGGTTTTTGCTTAATTGCGAATGCAGTCGGTGGAAAGGTGGGCGCGGCGTTCGGCCGAGGCCGCTGAAGTGCAAAATTTTGTTTACAAAAGGAATCATATGCAATAACAGAACAGCCCACTGCATACAATATACATGTACGTGTATACATGTGCATATATATATATATGTATATATACACCATTTATTATCGCAACAAACAAAATAAGCCAAATCGTCAGGATGTAGCTGCATTAAATAAATAATATTCCGAGCGCAGTCTTGTGTTTCCAACCTGGTTAACACATTCTGTGTTTTTTAAATTTTGTGGATTAATTTTTTGTCTTCTTCTCTTGTCTGCTTCTCTTGTTTTGTGAAGGTTATATCCGCGTTTCTATCTTTTTCCATGATCTCCGTGAAATATTGCTCACATGTCAGTTCTGAAGTATAATATTTTTTTCTCTCGAATAACATCTGTAAGATATTTTTTATCGCGCAACTCTTTCTCGGACGAATGTTTGCACAGCGAGCACGTATGAGACTATTGGGCCTCTTTTTTTTTATCAATCGTACAAATACGCACACACGGACGTCAGGAGGACATGTATGTTCGCCTTGACATACTACTGGCCTGATTTGCAGCACAGTCATGCACGGCCCAGCCTCCATCAGCCGCGTATAGTCGGGCGATGATAAAAATTGAGACTAGGTCATGGTGGTCTAATTGTCATGTAGCGTTACGCGTGCGGTGAATAAACGAAAAGTGCATTTACAAAATATTTTATTACTGAAGCATTACGCTATCTAGGCTTTTAGCCATATTTTCAGTTTTAACCCAAAATAATCCTCACTCAATTCATTTATATGCTTTTGTTTCTCGTTTATTTATACTGAAAGAAAATCTGATCGAGTTATTATGTAATTATGTAAACGAAAACTATATTTATATATGTCTTACTTTATTTATATATGTCGTATGTAATCAACTGATACGATTAATGATTATAAATTCTGACATTTGAATATAATTAGTAAATTTCTCATTAAAACTGAACTATCAGTCGAGTTTGTAAAGATAATCTACGATCAATATATCAAAATTTCAAAATATATTATAGAGTATATCTGGAAATGATGGATTGGACTGGTAATGTCGGAACACTCGGCTTGGGCTCCCTGGCGAGTAATTGCAACGTTTCTCTGAAATTATGACGACGTCGCGCGCATAAAAAGACCGGTCCCAAATGGGTATTATGTAATGGTGATGCTTCGCAGCATTTTAATGAGATGCATGTTTCTATTTTTTTATATCGGATTTAACTCCGAAATACCACACTAATTGTATGCTGCTTTGAAACTTAAAGAAATCTTTGAAATGAAATTTTTAATTAAAACGTGTTGCCATTCGCATATTGAATTTATAAATGGAAAAAACATAATTAATGACGCATAAAACACATTGAAGGTCCAGCTATCTAATTTTACGTTGTTACATTTCGAGGTCTTGCTTTTTATTTCGTGAAGGTTATATCCGCGTTTCTATTTTGTTCACATTATAGTAAGAAAAAAATGCAATTATTATGGATCGCAATATATTTTGGATCGATAATATAATGTCTCTTTTCTCTTTTCTCTTTTCTTTAAATAACTATATAATATAATAATAAAAATAAATCAGTGGAGCGTTTGCAATTTGAATTAAAATTTAGAGATATGTTATTCCTTTTCCTTTAATCTTTTTTCAAAAACGAATGAAGTACTACTTTATCAATCAAAAAAATTAAAATTAAAATATTATATATATAAAGAGCTGCTTTGCTATTTTTACAAAAAGAAATCTAAAGACATCAATAGCGATGAAAATGGTAATGTTGATAATGATAGCGACGACAACGACAGCGATGATGGCAGCACAGCAATAACGACGACGAAGACGGTGATGATTGTTCAGCAATGCTGACAATAAAGTGACGGGTGTAGTAACTCCAGTGAGAGCGCTGATTTTGCGAAAGCCTCTTGCACGCAAAACTATTGGACCGCCCTCCAATTCCTTGTCGCAATATCTCGCTACTGCAAAATCCCATCCATCATCCTTCCTCTACATCATTTGCATTCCGCAGCAAAATTAAATCTTTCCAAATTCGTGTTTAAATCGCATAAAATCTGTGCATCATTTCAATAAAAGATCAAGAAATTTCGCGTTTAAATATAGACAGTAGAAAAATGGCTTTTATGCAAAGTAACTATAATATTTCTCACCTATTCTCTTTATATTATTTGCATCAAATAATATAAATTTTTACAATATGTATATTTCCTATGTATGCTATAAAATCTTTTATAAAAGAAAATATAAAATTTTTTAATACGAGAGATATTCTACTTTTTAAGATATGTTAATTTTTAATAAATGTTAAACATTAATTACTATTTGCGTCATAATTCTTCATTCAGCGTTTCATTGGGACGTTAAGGTACCTACGTTATAATTTCAAGAAATATCGACAGCTTGCTTTGAACAATCCGCTTTCCTCGAACAGAACTTCCTATTGATTAAAAGGGAAATTTCCATGCAACAAGCGGTGTGTGCTAAATGGATTTAGTCGAGTATCCAACCGCGCAATGTGACATTGATAATTTGCTACGAAGACCGAGCGTGGACGGGGAAATGTAGAAGACAATAGGGTCGGTTGGCACAGTATCCTTCCTGTTTCCGCAATGTTTGTACTCTCTAGTTATTATATGATCAAATCCATTAATTCGTTATATTGATGTAGATCATTAATTTTATTGATAATATGGCTATAGATATTATTATTATTATTATTAATCGCGTTTAGATCATTATAAAATTTTTAT
>Ga0157363_1007045_pt1 | contig 10627 bp, 1 predicted proteins | sample AttsexASBM1_FD_111477 | JGI IMG/M metagenome (GOLD analysis project Ga0157363, IMG submission 111477) | Fungus gardens microbial communities from leaf cutter ant in Ribeirão Preto, State of São Paulo, Brazil - Atta sexdens ASBM1 | ecosystem: Host-associated > Fungi > Mycelium > Unclassified ...
CCATGGTCCATGCTAACTACTGTGCACCCTACCCTAAATGATCATAAGTATAACATGAGGCCAGCATATGTTGTCCATGCTGTATGACGTCACTTTGTTCCAGAACCTTCTACTTCCTTCTCTTATATCCCATAATCAGTCTTGTGATTACGCCATCAAGTTGTGACTGATATGACAGCATGACTGATAACCCCTAACCCGAGTTGTTCCAAAGATAGAAAAAGTAAAAGTAAAGAAAAGAAAAATAAAATAAGAAATAAAAATAAAAATAAAAGTTAAGTCCATCGTCAATGATCTTGACAGATACCAGTATTAAGAACAACATTACGATATCAATTGCTTATGTTCACTTATTCAACAGACCTTTGAAGAAAACTCTATATCATACTATCAATGTTATGACAATAGAAGCAGAATTATTTGCTATCAGATGCAGGATTAATCAGGCAATTAAAATTCCTGGTACCTCTTTCATCATCATTATCATCACTAATGCTCTTCATGTGGCATGAAGAATCTTTGATTCATCAGTTCATCTGTATCAAAGTCAATCAATAGCAATATCTAAAGATTTTCAAAGTTTCTTCAATAAACATTCAAATAGTTCAGTTGAATTCTAGGACTGCCCTAGCAATAAAGATTGGTACTTATATGCTCAGATGAATAAGAATATGAAGAAATTTGACCTTATTCCACTCTATTCTAGCATGACATTGTGGAACTTTAGTAAAAAGAAGAAATATAATGATATCATCAAAGAATGGTAACATGAATTCAAAACATTAAATCTCAAGGGAAAAAACTTTCTCAAACTACTCAATAATGACTTGTCAGATATAAAGCTGTCTTATACAAAAAGAGGTCTTTGGATCAAGGCTTTTAGCTTCTCTAATTCATTGTGCTACTCAAGCTATCACTAACCATGCTCCAATAGAAGAATATTAACTTTGTGTTTTCCTCAGAGAAGAATTCAAATGTCTATGTAGATTATATCCAATTGAAATATGTTATCATATCCTGTATGACTGCAGAAGATTCAATAAGGGCTGGAATCTGGGAAGAGAAACTCTCTTCCAATTCTTATTTTTCTTGAAGTTTAACCTGAATGCTTTCTTCTTTGAAGATAGCATTACATAAGCTAGTGATATTTTTACAGCTATAGTTCTTTATATATTTAGTTTTCTTTTCTCTTTTTCTTCTTTTCTTTTCCTTTATTTTTTCTTTTTAGTCCTATTTAATGTAGTTACATTGTAGCTATCACAGTTTACCTTCATGTTCTGTGTAATAAATTATTGATTTAAAAAAAAACAGACTATTGAAAATATTAGCCTTGATATTATTTGTACTACTGTTTGATTTTATTTGAATGTTTATTTTCCAAAAAGAATTAGATAGTATAATTATATCATTGCTTCTTTCCTCAATATCACCATCTTATATGGAAGCATAGTACCTAACTGTCAGATATGGTTCATATTTAATAGCAAAAGTCTGCAAGGTCAGGTGAATTTTGAACAAGAATGGAATCTTATCTGAGAAAGTGGAGTTACAAACTTTGAGACTGATCTTAGCTTTAGCTTATATACTATATTATTTACTTATCACTTGATTACAACTTCAGATAGTAAGAATGAAGTTTGAAATAGCAAGTGATGTTACAAAACATTATGTAAGCATGATAGATGTCATTATTATCACAGTAACAGTCACAAATCATGTGGCTTAGTAAAACATCATAAAAACTACTAAAAGAACTTAGTTATAGCTTTAGAATAGGTTAAAGGTACACAAACCAACTTCTAGAAGTATATAAAGTAGATGGTATTGATATTGTCAGCATTATAAACAGATATAAATTGTGAGAGCTTATAATAAATGTTCAGATAGTGTTTTTTAACAAAATTCTGATTAATAAAAATACTTATAACTCTGAATGTCAAAGTTGTAAATAATAGACTTGAATTTTATTTCTCTTTTTATTTATTTATTTTAGACTTAGGTAATAAAGTGTGATATTCAAACATGTCACAGTTACATAATCACATAATCACATGACACAGAGAAGGTTATAGAAGGTTCTGGAATAGATGACATCTTATAGTATTATTATAGTATATTGGCTTTGCAAAGAGCATATAAACTTTAGAATAGGTTAGTTGTAGTGTGTGTACGGACCATAGTGTGTGGCACATAAGGTAGACCAGTTTGTAACAGAAACTCCATTGATTTCTCTTGTATGAACCTAATATAAGATTCTTTTTTCTAACTTAACTCTTAGTCTTGAATTATAATAGAAAGGAACTTATTGAAAAATGCTATCAGATGTCATTTACCAACTACCTTCAGCTCTTGAGAGAGAACTGCTTCTGTTGCATAATAAGAGCTATCTTTTTTAATGTAAAAGAAAGTAATAGTATCTAGGGAGATAAGAACAAATGTAGAGATAATAGTAGTCTTCAGAGTATTAAATGCTACTTGCTGGTCTAAAATCCAACTCCAAGTACTCTTGCTGTTGCTGCTAGTGAAGTCAAAGAGAGATCATACAATAGATGAGAACTCTCAGATAAACCACTAGTAAAAGTTAGTCAAACTTCAGAAAGTCTGTAGCTTGGTATAACTTTTTTGGGTAGGCTAATCTTAAACTCTAGCTATCTTAATAGAGTTTATTCCAACTTGATTCTTCAGAATGACCAGACCTAGGTATTTGATCTGCTGTTTGTCAAACTCATACTTTTTGGGATGCAAAAATAGCTTATGCTTAGCTAGAACTTTCATGACCTTACAGACTACTCTGTGGTACTTTTCTAATGTCTAGGTGAAGACTAGAATATTGTTCAAATATACTATTATAATACTTTCTGCAATAAGGTTTCAGAAAATATTGTTTATCATAGTCTAGAAAGTAACTTAGCTATTAATCATACTAAAGAACATTACCAGAGATTTGAAAAGTCTATGGTTTATTATATGAAAAGCTACCTTCTATTCATTATCTAACTTAATTCAGTGTTATGGCTTAAGTCTCAAAGCTAAAACAAAAACACACTCTTGTACTGAGTAACACAAGAGAACTCAATAAAGTTTTTAGTACAAGCTAGTTTATCTTATATACTACAGACTATGGTCTGTACACACACTACAACTAACCTACTTTAAAATTCATATGCTTTCCATAAGACTAACATGTTGTTGCTATATTATATGATATCACCTATTCTAGAATCTTCTATGATTTTTTATGTATTATGTGATCATGTGACTGTGACATATGTGACCATCCTATAACAGGTGTTATACTTTCATTATGCTTTGTAATATGTGATATCACATTACACTCTCTTGCCTATGTTCAAAATAAAGTTTATTGTTTACAACTCTAATATCCAGACATTGTTGAATTTCTAAAAAATATCTAGCTTAGTAAAGTATTAGGCTTCCTAGAACTTGGTAACCAGTTTGGAGATTAGGAGGAGTAGATACTTGTTTTTAATAGTTATTGCATCAAGAGTCCTGTAGTCTTACACCAACCTAAGAAAGTTATTCTCTTTTTTGATAAAGAAGACTGGCATAACTATAAAAGACTTGGAAGGTTTTATCTGGCCCATCCAGAGGTTCTTAAAAATGAATAATTCTAACTCTGTCTATTCTACAGAGAATAAGAGATATACCTTAGATATCTTGGGCTTTGCTTCTAGGACTAGTTTAATAGTATGATTCTATTTACAATAGTTAGGAAGGATATTAAAGTCTTCTTTTACAAACTCTGATTTGAACTGCTGAACATGTGAAAGGATGATAGAAGTACTATCCTTAATCTGGTTATAATAAAAGGTTTCTAAGAAATATTGGGAAGAAGTAGCTATCACTTGGAGGTTGAGTGTAAGGAGATCTATCTCTGACCTACCAAACCCTAGTGTTTCTGCCTCAATCAGATATACTCTATTCTACTAGACCTTGTAGTTTTCCTCAAGTAACTCTACTAAGTCCTGCTGAATCCTGAAAGCCCATCATTAACCTCTACCCTCAAATACCTTAGGTATACCTGCTATAAATATCCTTTCTTCCTCTTCTGGTAGAGTTTATATATTTCTATTAGAGTTCCTAACTATCTGGCTGTTATCATTCTTTTCTTACATCAGTACAGTTTCACTAGATCGAAATGGACTTTATTAGTATTTAGGATAGTTGCCACTCTCAGGAGTCCCTATTCTGTTCTCTTGAAACTTTCTAAAGGTATACATTACTTGTACTTATTCATTATGACAATAAACTTAGAACTTCCTAGAGGTTACTAAAGTTTGTAAAACCCTACAGACCTCACTAATTGTTATAACATCAAGAGGTAAGAGTTCCAGACACCACTAGATCAGGTAGAAGCAATCTCCTAACTCTTTTTAGTACTTGGTAGAGGTCTGTAGGGTTAGGAGTGCATCTTCCCAATTATCTACCAAAATGGAGAACAGACTGGACCTATATATATTGAGGGCTTGTTCTTAGTGTTTTTCAGCCTTTTTTATATCTTAGCAGCTGGTATAGTGTATAGGACATTATGTTATAACCACCTCTTTCTAGTTCACTTCAGAGTTATAGTTTTTCAGCCATATAGAGTCAAGAATAATGTTTTGCTTTCCTGGACTTGAGACTGTGAGTAAGGCCTGTTCAGAGTATGCCTAGCAGCATAAGATTACATCTACTACCTTAGTTATTTGTCTGTTTTTGTCAGAAGTATTATCAACATTATAGACTAGTATGGACTTAGGGAGCTTGTAAGTGTTCATATAGTATTTTTTCATAAAACTGCAATTAATAAAGATTCCTGTAGCTTCAGAGTCCACTAGTGCTTGTACAGAAAATATTTTGGAGGTATTAGTGGTTTCAAAGGTGGTAAAAAGATAGAAGAAGATTTTGTAGATATTGAGAACATTGATCATAAGGTATAAAGGTAACTTCTTCTTCCACCAGAATTACCTAGCAGAAACCTTAGAGCTGACTAGGAGTGGATCAACAGATGTGTCTAATAGGTTACTGTTCTTAGGATTGTATTTTTCTATCTCAAGTACAGCAAACCTATATATTAGTAGTGTTATATGCCAAGTCTACCCATCTGGAAAATATATCCCCACAGTGATATTGCTTTCCCAACATCCACTATACAAGTCCACCTTCCATGGCAGCCACCTTTCTTGCAACACATTCTCACAGCAGTAATGTAACTATCTGAATATTCCATCTTCTATGATAGGAATACTCCTATTTGACTCAGTCTTCTATGGCAGAGTCATACTCCTATTAGTGTCTCAATACTGAAACCTCTGATCAGGATTGTAGGGACCATACTACTAAAACTCTGAGCATCTCCTATATTAATTCCTTGTATATAAGACTAGTAGTTACATTATAATTTACTAGTCTGATAATCAACAAAGATAATCCTTATTAAACTTGATCTCTGGTGTTCAACAGCAATATACCAATCAGTACTCACTTCTATCTCAGACTTCTTTCTCTTATCTGAAGTTGCAACCACACAGCAGACAAATGGCACAGCATATAAGCTAAAGCCAAGGTCATTCAACAATTCCACACATCTCCAAGCCAATCTTGCAGACTTCCACTCCTAGTGTGAACTGCACTTGATAAGCAGTCAGAGCACACAAATTGCTAGCTGTTCTATACAAAATTCTTGTCTATAGTGCTATTAATACTGTCCTGGTCTTTGGGCTCTAACTGCTGTATGATTTCCATATCTTTCAATATATGCAAGTCTTTTATCAATTTCTCCTAATAGTTAATTGTTAGATATTCAACCTTACTGGACACTTCTAGACTATGTAGTTTAGATCTCCACAATGATAACATTATTTGATAGAAGTGAAGCAGAGCTTCTGGATAGTATTTATGTCTATAGAGATATCTGTGAGAAGTACTAGCAGTAGCTGTTATAAAGGTAATGGAAAGAAGATAGTGGTAGCTTAGAGATGAGAATAACCAAAAAATTCTGCAGTAGTGGGGATGATACACTAGATTGATTGAAATACTTCATTCACTTGTCTAGCCTGGTTAATCTTGTATGTAGTTTCAAACTATATGGTAGGATCTATGTTTTTAAGTTTCTTAACTGGCAAAATTGTGATCTAGTTCTAGATCATTACTCAAAGTCCATGGTAGAATTTAACAACTATGGTACATAGGTTGGTATAGCTAGCTAGCTTCTAAGATTAAGGTCTAACTAAGTTACTAAGTCAGTAGTCACTAATATTACAACTTAAGTATTAAAGTATTAAGATAAAAGAAGAATCTTGTATTAGATTTATATAAGATAATTCAATAGAGTTCCAGTTACAAATTGTCTATCTTATATACACTTGGCTAATGGTCTATGCTACACTAACCTAGCCTACTCTAAAAGTATATATGTATTATATGCCATTGACATATAAGATGATACTATTGCTTTAAAACCTTCTACAATGCTCTATGTTCTATGTGATTGTGTGACCATGACTTGTGACAGATGTGTGATAGTTTGTGATATCATAATAAACCATAATCCTAAGTCTGAAAAATAAAATAAATAAAAATGAAAATAAACAGAGTTTACCATTTTCAACTAAGTTATCAAGTTAGTAGAACTTATCTAGATAATTCTTCATAGCATAGCTTCTTTTAACTTGTTGGTGTTATGATTCAATGCTCAAGGTGTTAAGCAAAGAACTAACTCTTGTATTGAGTGACACAAGAGAACTCAATAGAGTTCATGGTACAAAGTAGTCTACCTTATATACTACTACTCATGGTCTGTGCTCACTACTGTGCACCCTACCCTAAATGACCATGTATATGACATGAGGCCAACATGTGTTGTCCATGCTGTATGACGTCACTTTGTTTCAGAACCTTCTACTTCCTTCTCTTATATCCCGTGATCAGTCTTGTGATTACGCCATCAATTTGTGACTGATGTGACAGCGTGACTGATAAACCCTAACCCGAGTTGTTCTAAAAATAGAAATAATAAAATAAAAGAAAAAGAAAAAGAAAGTAAGAGAGAAAATAAAATGAAGTCCACCATCAATGATCTTGACAGTTGGTGGCTTTTGTAATAGTATTGATAGGAAAGAAGTGGATATAGAAAAGCTTTTTGAACTTTAGCTAAGTAACAACAGAAAAGATATCTGTACTAGACTCTTCTCTGAACAAGCCTTCTGACTATTTCACAGCTTGACTGCTTCTGAAGAAGAAAAGGGCCTAGAGAATCTTGTTTTGATTACAAGTAAACTGGTCAGTGGACAGGCATATGACTTGGAGAACAAAATAACTACAGAAATAGCTTGGGCTTTAGCAGATGCTACTAGCTTCAATTCAGGCAAAGCAGGAGGTTTTCTTACAAGTTATATATAGTTTAGAGTAAATCTTGTAACATAAAGGATAAACTATATGTATTAATATATATAGTGTATATTGTAGTAGAAGATTCTCTATTGAGTTTCTTTTGTAAACTCCAATATGAGAGTAACAGAAATATACCAGTTCTACTTTAAGTTTGTATGTAATTACCATCACAGTGTTAGTTGCTACAATAACCAACATAGTTAGAGATACTAGTAGAATAGTCTAGAACATTTATCTAATAAAGCAAGAGTCTACCTAATAACAATAGAAAGCTCTTATTATAAGAACAGTTTAGTAGTGATAAATATAAGACAATTATTAAATGATAGAGTTTGGTGTAGTTTGTATATCAAATATCAGAGTTTGGAAAGTTTGGAAATGCAAAAGAAGATCTAGTTCCCTTACAGAAAGTAGTAGAATATTTTAGTAAATATGACATTATAAACTTTAGAATAGAAGTAAAAGTATTGTGCACAGATTAAGAGATTATGACTAAATTGTTGCTATAATACGTATTTAATAATAAAATGAAGAAAAAAAGAAAATAATAGTTATAACTATAGTGGTTCATAACAATGCTTGTCTGAATATCAAATAATTGTACAATTATGGTCAGATAATGTGAGAAGTAGATAGAGGACTTGGAGAATGAATAATGAACCAGATATGTACAAACAAATATGAAAGAATATGAAAAAACAAACTAAAGACAAATACTATTTTGATATTTTGTCATTTCTTGATTTAAAATTGGCCTACTTTAACCACTAAAAGTAAGTCCTTACTTATATTTATAGAACAAGTATATTAGCTATTTTATTTATAACTACTATACATTTTATGTTTTACATTCTTTCCACTTATAAAAAAAGAATTATAGGATAGCTTAACCTTAAATGTTTATACAAAAAGATGTAAGTACTAAGTATATATTTTCAACCAATTATAGGCTCTAGCTTGTGAAACTAGCTATTACTTTTACTATTAGACTAAAATTTTTTTAACAACTTACAACCTATATTATATTTATGTCCAACTTGTTATATATATCATTGATAAAAAAATACTATAAGATGTCAAGTATTTCAAATAGACTATCCATATTCTTTAAAAATAATAAATTTGACAGCTTTAACTGAATTAATTTTAAAACAATAGTTATTATCACTATTGAAGTCTGAGATACAATAGATCACTTGAATAGGTCTATTTGTAACCCAACTATCTCACTACCAAATATACTAGACAACTCACTACAAACTACAAAGACAATTATAGCTATAGCTATAGCTAGTATACCCTAAGACTTAGACTAACCCTTAGTAGATAAATAGAAGGTATTATTAGAATTGTGAATGATGAATTTGATTTTTATTTAAATAGTCACAAAAGTTACAAAGTATAACATCTGTTATAGGATAGTCATATATGATATAGTCACAGATTATACAATTATATAATACAGAGAAGAATATAAAAGGTTCTGAAACAAATGATGTCATATAGTATAGCAATAGCATGTTGGGCTTATGGAACATATATGGACTTTAGAATAGAGTGTGTACACAGACTATGGTCTGTAGTATATAAGATAGATTAGTTTGTATTTAAAACTCTATTAAGTTCTCTTGTATTACTCAATATAAGAGTTGTCTTTTGTTCAAACACTTTAACCTAAATCATGATAGGCATAGAATACCTAGGCAAAGAAACTACTACTTCCTATTAGTCACAGTATAAACATTGCTAGGATAGCAGTAAAACTATAGACATTATTAATAGACTTATATAACAAAACTTCAGAACTAACTCTATTACATACTGAGAAAAAATGTGGAAACCTTTATTTTTATGATAGTGATAACTTCTTTGCATCCTATGGCAGAATGTTAACTCTCTAAATAGTAACATTAAAGACATATTTTTCCATTTGATTATTCTTAGTTCACTACTAGCTTTCTGAGACCCAACTATGGCTACAATTTATATAACAATGTCTTCAAGTGATACAATAGCATAGTTAAATACACACTGGTACTAGATCAGTAGTTGTAATTGATTTAGAAACTCATCAACTGTATTATAAACTAATAAACTATACTGTCTGGTCTGTACCAATCAAAACTACTGCCAACCAGGTCATTCAATTAAGGACTACAAGTAGCTAGAAAGAGGTAAATAAGAATAGTTTTCATCAAATTTTGAATGCTAACAATAACAGTCTTAATAATAACAAACTTATTGGTCAATGAGAAGAACCTTGTATTAGAGTAATATAAGAAAACTCAATGGAGTTCTAAGTACAAAGTAGTCTATCTTATATACCACAGACTATGGTCTATGAGACTATTCCACACAGGACCCTCTCTTACTTTTACTTCTCTACTCATTCTTAACCAAGGGCAATACTGCTCTTAGTCAAGAAGAATTGCTAGGTCCTAGATATAAGGAATATACTAGCTAGACAAGAAAAGCCTAGTTTTGTCATATACCATCCAATATTTACACTCTTCCTACTCTCTTATAGTATAGATCACACTCTATTCTAATTACCCATCAACCTGAGAATCAAACTCTGTATTTCTCATCAATCCTATGGAGTTCCAAACAACAACCTTGTCAGGTGCGGTTCACACTGGGGTGGAAGTCCATAGGATGGACTTGGAGATGAGCAGACTTGTGGAACAACCTTGGCTTCAGGTTATATGCTGTGCCGTCTGTCTGCCACATGGTCGCAACTTCAGATGATGGGGAGAAGTCTGAGATAGGAGTGAGTGCTGAATAGTGTGTCGCCATTGAACACCGGAGATCGAGTTCAATAAGAGGTTATCTTTGTCGATTATCAGACTAGCAAATTACAATATAACTACTAGTCTTTTATACAAAGTGATAGTATAGGAGATACTCGGGGTTTCAGTGGTAAAACCCCTATTACCCCAAGCAGAGTTGAGACACTGACAGGATTAACTCTGTTATGGAAGACCAAGTTGAATAGGAGTATCTCTGCTGTAGAAGACGGAATACCTGGATGGTTGCAACATTACCATAAGATATGTTGTGAGAAAGATGGCCACCATGAAAGACAGGCTTGTATGTTTTAGAGATAACTTCATCATGAAGATGTGATTTCCAGACGGGTGGACTTGCATATGACAAACCTCTATAGTGCCTGACAACCCAGAATATACACAGCAAAGTATTATTGGATTAACACTTCCATATTTAAGAATATTAG
>Ga0157363_1007046_pt1 | contig 10627 bp, 7 predicted proteins | sample AttsexASBM1_FD_111477 | JGI IMG/M metagenome (GOLD analysis project Ga0157363, IMG submission 111477) | Fungus gardens microbial communities from leaf cutter ant in Ribeirão Preto, State of São Paulo, Brazil - Atta sexdens ASBM1 | ecosystem: Host-associated > Fungi > Mycelium > Unclassified ...
AAGGAGCTTGCAGAACAGCTTGGCGTTACGCAGCAAGCCATTTCCGTACGATTACATACGAATAAAGATTGAATTTTACAAAAAAAAGCTCAGAACTTTTTTGTACACCTAATATATATATACCAGGTGTATAACAGGTGTGTACAGGTGTATAAGCTTAAATCCACTGTTTTTTAGTCAGAAAAACACATTTTTTTTCCTAGGAAGCAAAAACAAATTTATTCAAAGTACTTGCCCTCGCTAAATATACATTTTTCCCATCTTTCGGGCAATTTGTATATACTACGCCAAAAAAATTCCTCATCTTTCAAGGCACTCATCAAGCCATTTTTGTCTTCGTAAGAATCGAAGTGCCGCTCAGCGAGCGCGTGGCCCATCGACGAAAACAGGTGATAGTCAGAAGGTGCAAGGTTTGGTGAGTAAGCGGGATGGGGTAGCACTTCCCAGTTGAGTGTCTCCAAGTTTTGACATTGTTGACGTATGCGATATTGTTGTCGTGGAGGAAAATCAGCTTGTCATGTCTTTTCCGATAATGCGACCTTTTTTCGCAGACGGTGCAATTTGATCAGTTGTTGGTGGTAGCGGTGAACATTAACAATTTCACAGGTTTTAATAGCTCGTAGTAGATGATACCCTCCTGATCCCACCAAACGCAAAGAATCGGCAAGATCTGCTCAGTTTCTGTCAATAATTTGCCTTGCATTATGTCGACAGGCAATGTTAATAGAATACAAGCCTAATGCGGACGTAATTGATGGCAGACTGCTGTCATTTTCTACTCGAACCTGCTGAAAAAATGCAGACATTTTACTATCTGGGTTCGTATTACAAATAATTTCCGTACTATGAAAATATATCGGTCCTAGAATATTACGTTTTAATGCACGAGCATATCTCAAATTTTTTCTTCATTATAATTCATTGACAATTTTATATTAACATATTGACAATTTTAGTCACTTTCAATCTATCTTATGTGTCTTGTATAATAAAATACTTAATTAATTACATTTCATATCCGTTTTTTTTCCGATTAAGAGAATGTATTCAATATCTTTTTTATGCACTTGGCGTATTATTTCTTTTTTAAAAAGGTTTATTTTAGAGTAAAACATATTCAAAAACCACTATCGGACCTTTTGCAGACAAGAAGTACATTTTGACTAGACTATTTTCTAAATTTATTACTTGTTAGCCATGAATGTTTAAAAATACTCAAAAATGGGTTCTTTAGGCGTTTTAATCTCGTTTTTCTCAAAACTCTCTGATATGGCAGAACAGTTTCACTTATGAATTCAGCGCATCAAAAATGCATGGGAAACTCTTCTTTTTCAAACACAAAAAGAAATTTCAGACCGGTCTAATTAATCTGTCTAATTAATTTTACAATCACTATATAGAAATATTTATACTGTAGTAGCCCGTAATAATTGCTTGGTTCAACATTAGCAACTCTTACTAATGATATTTATTCATCAACATTTTGAAATTCTTACGATTATCTTATAAAAAAAATAGAAAGAAAAAGTTATGGGCTATATATACATATAGATGATCTGAAAGAATGTTCAATATTATTTAATCAATAAAAATGAGATTCAAAATTGAATTGAATAACTATTGATTAAGAGCACGTAGAATATAATTAAATAATCAAATCAATCAATATATATATATATATATATATATATATATATATATATCCTTCGTTGATTTGATTATTATTTAATTATATTCTACGTGCTCTTAATCAATCTGTTTTTAATCAATATATATATATATACATGGGTCGTTTGATAAGTTTGGTAAATTTCATGGACGCGACATCTCGAAAGATCCACTCTTCGAACCCTTTCAGGCTAAATTTCAGCCAGAAAGGACGCATAATTTGGTAGTCATTTGAAGCGAGATTGGCGCGCAAAAAAGTACTCTTCCATCAAGACAACGCACCGTCCCATAAATCGACCGTTGCAATGACAAAACTACAATTGGGCTATGAATTGATTCCTCATCCACCCTATTCTCCGGATTTGGCCCCGTATGACTTCTTTCTGTTCCCAAACTTAAAAACTTGGCTCGGTGGTAAAAAATTCTCGTCAAATGAGGAAGTCATTGTCGCCGTCAATGAGTATTTTGCAGACAGCCTGCTTCAAATGACTACTAAACGTGAACTGCGTTTCTAACTATGCGTCCTTTCTGGCTGAAATTTGGCCTGAAAGGGTTCGAAGAGATCTTTCGGGATGTCGCGTCATCAAATGGAGCGTCATTTCATGGAAATTTCATGGAAACTTATCAAACGACCCACGTATATATATATATATATATATATATATATATATATATATATATCATATATATATATATCATTTTCGCTTAATTTGAGCGGATATCTGTCTCATGACTTTTCTTTTATTCTGTGTTGTAAATATATTTAATGCTCATAATTAAGGTGAATTAAGTTTTCACATTTTAACTATTCAAAGTCAAATCACGGATTATATTATTGAATTGTATCGAAAAACGTTGTATTGAAACGATGGAGAAATTATTGTGTTGTTTAAAGAACTTGGGAAAATTTATTGTAACTTTTTTCAGATTGTAGAATACAATTAGTTCGCTTAACATAACATTCTTAAAGTGAGCTGATTGTTTCACTTTCGCGTATGTACTTAAGGCGAGAAATAGTCTGACTCGCGTTAAAATAGAGAACATTTCGATTCGTGATACATAAAATGATAATGAGAAACGATTATAATACCGATAATAAGCGATACCGATTGTAACGCTATATATGATATGGTTAAGCGATTGAATCAAGAATTTAATGTTGTTTCTCCGACATCTGATAATTACTGCTTACATATATTGTAATTAGTGTTTCACGAAATTGATCAAGCATTTCAGAAAAGTTTAAAAGACTTATTATTTTATTTAGAGGAACATATTTTATTTGTACCTTTTCAAGCAAGTTGCAAAACTTATTTTTATATACCTCTCTTTTCCTTTGTAATGGAATATATATTGAATCATTTTGAATATATGACGAAAATTTTGAGAATATTAAAACTCTATTTATACAATTACAATCTAAAATTAAGCATTTTTCGAACAATATTGAAGGTTATGAATATTTTTAAAGTCTGGAAAGTTTTAAATGAATATTCACTTTTTATAACATAACTTTATATTATTACATACAATCTGCTTTATTTTATGTGCAGACATATTATTTTTAAGAGATTTGTTTACAGCCAATTTCTTTAAATCTAGATAACTTTATCTATGAGATATCTAGGAGATATTTGGAAGATATCCCATAGATAAAGTCATCGGTAAAATTATCGGTAAAGATAAAATTATCTAGAAGTAAAAAAAATTGATCACTTATAGTCATTTAAACTTGTGCAAAAATATTTTTTAGATTTACAAATTCAAAACTTCCTAGAATTTGTAATTAAAAAAACAATCAGAATTTTTATAATTGAATTGTCCAAAAATTTTTACAAGAAAAGAATTAATATTTGGATGCCCATCACTTTTCTTTTACTATTTCTTCTTTCTTTTTATTATATAAAAAGTCATAAATTTTTTTAAATATTCAATTAATTTTATGGATAATTATGTAAGACAGCATCATATATCAATGCATATTTCTTGTATACATATACAGGATGTTTTCCATCTTATTAATTTAAAAGAATAAATGAGTAAGAATAATCCAGATAAATATAATTATTCGATTGTGTGAACGGAAATGCTGCGTATGTAAGGTAATTTTTTAATTAAAAAGTTAGCCATTCATGAATTCTCATTTCCTCATGATCAAAGAATATAGTGGCAATAATTATAAATAATTAAACTGAGATTGGAAATAAACGGTCAACTTAATCCATTACTCAATTGTTTAAAAATGGTTGATTTTTCAATACTAAATTCAAACTTAATTACCGTCATCTTGTCTGATATATCATTTGTAATTCATCCAATTCTTTTGAACGGAGTTCAATCTGTATATACATAAGTATATTATATATTATATTGATACATTATAAATATATATATATATATATATGTATATATATATATATATGTATATATATATATATATGTTTTATATATATATATATATATATATACATTCGCACATATATGTGCGCGTATGCATGCATTTTGTCTACTGTTTTCTATATTGAATTTGCTTTTTAAGAATAAGATGAAGAAAGTTGTTCCTACGTTCTTTAAATGCACAAATGCATGTACACATTTATAGCGCTGATTTAAGAACATTATACTTCCGCTCTTCTCCCGCTTTTAATTAGGTCACTAATCTGTGAACGTTAATAATGCAGAGTTTGTGAATATTATAAATGTTATAATTGTAATATTCTGCCGCTGTTATTCTACATAATTTATCAATTGATTATTATAGTAGCACGATCATTTTTATGATGATGACCCTTACCTATTTGTAATATTTTATCGATTATTGTATTTCATCACCGGTTTTAAATAATGGTACAATATTTATTAAAAATATATATTAAAATATATATTAAAATATATATTAAAAGTTAAAAAAGATATGTTACTTTTTTCAGACTTGTTTTTTTTAATGTGCAGAAATATATATAATATGTATATAAAAGAACATACTGAAAAAGGTTTGCGTACTTTTTGATTTATACTAACGGCATATTTATAAAAAATTAATTTATCAGTTGCTTTTTATGCGAATTTCTTTATGCATTGACATGTATAACAATTATGGTAACAAAAATATGTGTGTTGAAGTTTTTGAAATAAAAGTTGAGATTTCATAAACTTACGCTATAGTTCTTTAATTATATTTAACGAAATGACCTTTATCTTAATTTAGTCATTATGCGTAGTCATTATGCACATAATTAATATGTGCCCTATTTCCAACATCACCAGATCCGTCGATGTCTGCGAAAAAATGAATCTGGCTTTACGATGCCTAAAAAAATAATTGAAAAAGAAGGAGATATAAAATTATCATTTACAGAGATTTCAATATTTATAATTATGAAAATCTTTCCAGACTTATATCTAGTTAAGGGGACGTTGGAGTGACGAAATTATTGATAAATTACAATCATATAAAAATCTCCGAATTGATTAAATGGAATCAAAAACGTCAAGTAAAGTTTAATCTCTTAATTGTTGTAAAAATATAATAAATTATATAATAGATTCGTTGAATTGAATACAGAAACGTTAGATTCCCATAAAGTGATGCCCATGGCAATATATGTCAAGATAATTTTATTTTTTTAATAACTTTGTAATGAGTTATAGCTACAACCTTCCGAAGATTATTAGGTGTATTATGTCGGTATTTTACAGTACGGTTCGTGGATCCACAAAGGATTTCGGAAGATGAGATTAGACAGCCTTGTAGTTTTTTAAATAGAATATATTTAACTTTATACATAACAATAGTGTTACAACAATGTTATTTTGTTACAATTCCACTTAGCATTATTCACATCGCGGTAGATACTGTATAATTTTAAATAACGGGCAAAATAACGCGACAAATTTTTTTTTCAAATTTCTGATCGACAACCGCGTCCGCTTATATTCTATATTTTTCGTATCATCCTTGAGCATTCCGTGTTGGCGTTCCCGTCAGCGTTCCGCGTATCAGACGAGGACAGTTTCCGCGCAACTTCTGTGAGTCCACATTTTTTAAATTTACAATTTATATTCGCTCAAGGTCTTCTTTTATATTATTGTAATTATTTAAAAGTAACTTTAATTAAAGTAAATTTATATAAAGTAAGTTTAACTTAAACAAAGTAAATTTAAAAGTATATTAAATAAATCGATTTTGGCAATCATTTATTTAATCGTTTATATTTCTTGCACATTCGTATTCGCAATTGTTACTTGTGCAAATAACTCGTGACATCTCTCCCTCCTTAAAAAAAAGGAAACGAGAAGTTTCCTTGACTCGCTCTATTATCTTACAGAATTTTTCCCGAATTACAATTTTTCTTATAATCTTTTCTTAATATTAATATAACATGGCATCGTCGCTATGCCCTTATATTTCTGCGTCTTCCCGCCTTTGTTTCTTCTTATTGACATATAGCATGATACATACAATATTAATTATAATTAAAGTAGCAGTACCTGCTCCTACGAGATTATATATTTATTGTTGAATATGTGATTGTTACTCTTTCTTAAGTATTCTTCGATATCCTTTATGTCTAAACTTAATTTGTTAGAATCTTTAATTAATTGTTTAAAGAGAGTACCCTTTGAGGGATCGGAACATCCTTTCGGAATTGTATGTTAAGTTACAGGGCAAGTCAATAAGTTTTTAGAAAAACATAGTGAAACACATTTTTTTGATTCATTTTTATTTCTCAACATAGTCTCCTTTCAGCTCGATTCAATGCTCTTGATGCTCTTGAACGATTCTCCAATTTTTTCAAGCCGTCCGGATAATATGATTTGTTCAACCTTTCAAAATAAGCTTCTGTTTCGGCGGTGAATTGCTCTCTGTGTGGTGAATCTCTTTCCTCCGAACCATTTCTTCAGATTTGGAAATAATCGCAAGGAGCTAAATCTGACAAATATGCTGAATGAGGAAGCAATTCGTAGCGGAATTCATTGAATTTGGCCATCGGTGCCGAGTACGTATGAACGCGTGCATTGTCTTGATGGAAGAGCACTTTTTTCTTTGCCAAATGGAAATGTTTTTTCTTTAAAATGTTGTTGAAACGGTTTAATAAGGCTGCATAATAATCGTTATTAATCGTTTGCTTCGACAGAAGGTAATCGATATGAATTATACCGCGTGCATCCCAAAAAACTGTGGTCATCACCTTTCTAGCCGATTTTATGATCTTCGCCTTCTTCAGAGCTGGTTCACCCAGTAAAGTCCATTGTTTTGACTGTTCCTTCGTCTTGGGTGTAATGGATCCATGTTTCATCTACAGTAACGAATTGACGCAGAAATTCATCTGGATTACGTTGAAACAATTCCATTGTTTTGAAGTCATCACATGGTCGCGCTTATGGTCCACAGTGAGCAAATGCGGCATCTTGCCGATTTTCATATCCAATTGTTCGTGCGAAATCGAAATCACTGTGCTATGTGATAAGCCTGTGATCTCAACAAATTCGCGCACTCGTCGATCAGTCAAAACAATATCGTGGATTTTATTTATAATTTCTGGCGTAGCAGCCTCAATTGGACGAGGTGCATCACATGTAGATGTACGACTATGTTTAAATTCATTCACTACAATTGTATATAGTCACAAACGCTGGTGCAGATATGCTGTGAACATTATCCAACTCGGCTTTGATTTTTTTCGGCGTTAAACCTTTCATATGTGAATGTTTGATTATTACACAAAACTCGTTTTTTTCCATTTTGCAAAAAAGGTTCTTCGCTTTAATCGTCTACAGAAATGAAACCATGCGAATTCTGTTTAAAATTTGACAGTAATCAGCTGTGAGATGTTATTTATCAAAAAGTAATGTGACATGACATATGCTCTCTGACAGATTTTCTAAGAACTTATTGACTTGCCCTCGTATAGTCAGGTAGATATGCTTAATATACTGCTCATTTTGAGATGATTATGTTCGTAAGGTTAAGTCCGGTGTTGATAGTTTATAATTTCCGTTTAATTTAATTCTACCCGTTTCCTTAATTTCTATTTCGCTTTCAGAATTATTACAAACGATTGAAATTTTTTAACTTTCCTTGGTGATACCACGTCAGTCATGTAGCAATCTTATTCTTTTTCTTGTTCGTGATACTCCTTGATGCTCTCCTATAGATGCATCATGATATTCATATAGCTGTTTTTCTTCTTCCTTTGTGGTACTCTCCTTCTTCTTTATTGTTGTCTTCCCCCTTTTTTGACTGAACCTTGTTCGTCGTTTCGAATCGGATTTTGACTCAGAGCATCTGCGTTGGTATTACTCTTATCAGCCTTATGTATGATCTTATAGTCATATTTTTCTAATTTCAATTTCCAACGCATTAATCTCGAGCCTGGATCATTTACATTAAAAAACTAGACTAATAGTCTGTGATCGATTACGATAGTAAAAGTCGTACCGTATAGACGAAAATATTTGACAGCCCAGACTACCGCTAACAACTCTTTCTCCGTAGTGTTATAATTTTGTTCGGTTTTATTTAATATTTGATTCGCGTAAGCAATCGGACGGTCTTGACCTATAAGACCTTGTGATAATACGGCTCCAATTGCAAAGTTCGACGCGTCAATAGTTACCAGGAATTCTCGAATGAAATCCGGATAACTTAGTATAGGTGCTGTTGTGATCTTTTAATAATTGGAATGCATTCTGTTGTTCCATTTTCCAGTCGAATATAACTCCCTAGTTAAGCTTGTTAAAAGTTTCGCAATTTTCGATGAATTTCCGGCTAATTCGATAAACAATTGTATTTTTAATTTTCTTCGGCACAGGAAAATTTTTTACAGCGCTTAATTTACTCGAATCTGGACGTATTCCTTCTTTGGTTATTATATGTCCGAGATATATTATTTCCTTTCGTAGAAACTCGCACTTGTCTGGTTTCAAATTATATTTATGTAGTCGTTACCTCAACAAGACGCTTATTATGTTCTAGGTTCGGTCCATAAATAACTATATCATCTAAGTAGGCATTTCAAATCTTGTGTTCTCGCTAATATTGCGTTCATTAATCTTTGAAACATCGCGGGTGCATTTCTTAACCCGAACGGCATTCGATTAAATTCATAATGTCCGTGCGAGGTAGAGAAGGCAGTTTTATTTTTATATTCCTCACTCATAGGAATTCGGTGATATCCTGATGCTAAATCCAATGTAGAAAAATATTTGGCGTTTCCTAACTGATCTAAACTGTCGATTATGTTTGGTAGAGGAAATAAGTCGCCTATGATTAATTCGTTAAGTTTCCTGAAATCTACCATTACTCTAAGTTTTTCCTGAAGCGTCGCTCTTTTTTGAAATCAGTAGTGACGCGTTCCATTGACTCGCTAGGACTAATAATATCTTGTAGCATTTTCCTTATTTGTTGATTCACTTCTTCCTTATGTTTTTCCGACAACCGATAAGATCACATATTTACCGGTGCACAATCAGTACACGTATTAATTTCATGCGCTGTTGTGTGCGTTAATATATCTCCTTCTAAGTGGAATATGTCATTGAAGTCCTCGCATATTTGTTCGTTTCTTTTCTTTTTCTTTTCTTCTTTATTTAGATGTTCGATTCTTATCTGTTTTCGTATACGCTTGTGGCGCGATAGTGTTAGTGTACCGCTTTCGTTTACCTGTTTTTTGCAGTGTGTATATGTTCTCTCAGTCACTCGCCCGTAACTCTTCTATTGTTACGAGTGGCGTAATTACTTCAACGTTTTCTCCCGTAGTATTTAACATGCTGATTGAGCACGTATATTCGTCGGGTGCTACTAGGCAATTCCCGTAAATATTCCTGGTCTAGTTTCCTCTGATTTGGCTATTCCCACATGGTTTTTATCTGTGACTGCTCGCTATCGCAGCGTTTCGCTGCGAAGGAGCAATGTTATTTCCTGTACGAAGTTTCAAAGTTATCTCGTCAATTTGCAAATAGTTTTTCTGATCGCTTCTAATTTTGTGCTTTTAAAAAATTCATTCTGAGGATTTCTTCGTAATCGAACAGGAAAATCATCTCTCACAACATGCATGATATGTCGCCTAAACGCATCGTTGCTCTTATTTTTCCGATTGTCTTTACTTGATGGCCTGTCACGCCGGTGAGAGCCATTGGCTTTTCTCGTATAAATGTCTTGCTCTTTAAGTTTCCTACTTTAATTAAAGTAAGTGTAGCTCCTGTATCTAATAATAGATTTATTCGACTCTTCTTCATTTCTTTTATCGATAGTATTATAAATCTAAGATCGATATTCGTATATATCCCCCGGTCATTTGCATAATTTGATGCTCATTAGCGACTTGCATTTTTCGCATTCTTCTTTTCTCCTTTCCTTCTTCGCTCTTAGCATATTCTTCGCTCTCGCTTTGTTGTTTATTTCGCCTTATCTTAGCAGTATTTACTACTTTGCTTCATCTTACGATCGGTGTCTCGCTTCGCGTGTTGCTTCGACTCATCGAGCCATCCGTTCAATAACCAGATCTCTTTCTTTTATATCCTGCTTTTTGCCATATGTGCAAAATTTCTTAATGGCATTTATACTTGCTAATTTATGAGTTTGGGGGGGGGGGCAATGAAAATCTGTTAGCGTAACGGCTTAACCGACAGTCTCGCCCATAATGGCCTACTTTTCCGCATTTGCTGCACTGTACACTTGAATTCTTTGTTTCGGCTTTGACTATATTGTTGTGCTCGCAATGATCACACACATGACCACGACGCGCTCCTTCGAACCACAAGAAAAAAAGAACTCAAGGATAAGTAGGAAATGATAAGGAATTCTTTTAATAGTAAGAGAATACAATATGAACAATCAAGAAACACTGTAACATGTAATATGAAATATGTGATATGAAATTAATCTCGATATTTTGGAGGAAAAGCACGTCCGAACGAATGACTGCTCTCCGTAGATCTGCCTATCACGGACCAT
>Ga0157363_1007047_pt1 | contig 10626 bp, 3 predicted proteins | sample AttsexASBM1_FD_111477 | JGI IMG/M metagenome (GOLD analysis project Ga0157363, IMG submission 111477) | Fungus gardens microbial communities from leaf cutter ant in Ribeirão Preto, State of São Paulo, Brazil - Atta sexdens ASBM1 | ecosystem: Host-associated > Fungi > Mycelium > Unclassified ...
AGGAAGATGACAATGGTGCTAACCCAGAGCTTTAGAAAAAATACCATCATAACTGGCCAAGGCAAGAGTAGTATTGAAGGAAGATATAAGGCAGGTATGGAACTCAAAAATATTCTGTATGGCATCTTGAGAATAAATATCCTTGGGATCAGAAACAGCAGTACAAGTAATGGAAAAAACCACATATTAAGTGTCTCAGTTGGGCACAAGACTGCTGTCAATCCAGAAGATGAGATTCTGGGAGCAATATTTTCTGATTACAAGGAACTCTTCAGTAAATTCTGCTACTAGAGTATAGTAATGAGAGGTGAGAGCCTCAAAGGAAGAGAAATCAGCCTCCATGCAGTTCCAGACAAGAGTGAAGAAATACAAGCAAGATGAGAGATCTAAAAAATCAGTAGAGAAAGAAAAAGTGAGGAAAAGAAAGGCTACCCATAAGTTTGGCTGGCAAAAGAAGGTATGCAAATTTGTTCAGCCCAAAACTGCCAGATAGCAATAGGCTTTTAATAAAAACAATGGAAGGCATAAAAGATAGCATACTTCTTGCAGCTTTGAAATCCATTTACCAGTTGAAAGTGGATGGTATATGCTGCTATTCTGGAAAGAGAAAGTCATAGGGTGCAATGCTCAAAGCCATAACCAATGTAGGAGAGGTATTTTAGCTCTCTGGTAGGACTCTAGAGAAAAAGTCATAAATAGAAATAATAGAAAGAGGATAGTGAATGTACTATGTCTTTATAATTGAGAAGCATGAAAAGACTAGAAATAAGAGCAAGAAGAAAATCTCCACCAGAAAAACCATAAAGAGAAATCAGGTTGCATACTGCAAGAGAGTCTAGGTAAAAAAAAGTCAAGTAAAAAGTTGTAAAGATTTACCAGAAGGAATAAGAGCCAGAAACTTTGACCTTGCCTTCTTGTGACAAGAGTAATTAGAAGATTTAGGAGAACTGCTAGTGAGAAAAGAAGAAGAAACTAACAAAAACATAAGAGTAACCTGGCATAGCTACAATCTGGAATGTTTAGAAACAGAAAGAAAGACTGGAGAAAAGATTGGGGCCTGATCTAGAACAGAATTAGGAACTGGTTCTGGTAAGAAGAAAGCAAAGAGCAGGAAATCCAAAAAAAGAAAAAAGTAGAGATTTTTCAACTAAATGACAATGAGGAAAAGAATGACTTACTAGGCAAAAAGAAACCATGAATAGAGAAAAAAAAGCCAAAATAGAAACTTTGAGAGAGAAAGACATAGAAAAGTCAAGAGCCTCCATGGAAATTTCTAAGTTTGCAGAGGTAGCTATAGGTATGTCAAACCCACTTGACTCAGCAACATTACTAAGTTTGAGGTTGGGAAAAAAAACTAGTAAAGGAGGAAAGGGCCTAGTGGTAACAGTCTTAACGAGAACCTAAAAGAAGAATTGTTAGTAATGTGTAGCAAAGTTGAGACTTGGCAGATCTCAACAAGAACACCAGTCATCAGCTTATTGCATATCTCTATTAGAGGAAACTGTATGAGATCAGTCATCCAACACTACAATATAGTAAGACAGCTGCTGAGTCAAGTGTGTTCAAATTATTGCATGAAGAAGGAAGATAGGGAAAGAGCCTGAGGGAACACAAAGAAAAAACAAACTAGAAGCTATAAAAGCTTTAGCCAAAGGCATAAAGAAAATCTGGATTAATAAAAAAGTAGCTGTCAGAGCAACATAAAAAGTTACTCAGAGCAGCAGTCTGAATACAATGGAAGAAAGGTTCTGCCTTGATAGAGAATATAGAAGATAATAATCAGAATTTCCTGATAGAAAATTGAGGAGAGAAGTAGCAAAGTGGTATAAGCTGGAAACAAAACATGTACAGGCTTGCAAATATAAACATAGTATTTGCAAGCAGAATAAAGGTCCCAAAACAGATTGATGACAGTCATTTATAGTAAGGGAGAGATATTATGCTGGAAAATACTTTTCTGTAAAAACAAGTAATCTCCTAAGATTTTTTAGTATATAAGACCTTTTTAAAGACATTAGTAAAAAGAACTTACACTCCTAGATGACACCTTAGGTCCTCTCAAGTGACAATAGTTAAGTGGTAGTGTGGTAGCTGTTAACCAAACTAAATCTCAAATAATAGAAATCTCTGTAAATCTAGAATGCCACTTGCAAATAACTATCTATGAAAATTGTGCACTTGTGGGAGTCCTTCACCAAGTGATAAACATTTAGATGGTCAAATAAAACAGAAACACATTAGATCAGAATCTAGTAGAGTCCAAAATAGAGGAATGAAATAGAGTAGCTATAGAGATGAAAAAAGGAAGAATGGACTAGGTTCTAGCAAGTAGAAATGATCATTGAATTATGATTGGGTTATAGATAAAGAAGTAGCCCTATACTCTCAAGACCCCAGGGAGCTTCATTATAGTTTTGGTCTCCATTCTCTAGCTGCATTCTTTGTATTTTTAGAGTAATACATAAGCCATGAGTGGAGGGGAGTAAAAAAAGAATCTCCATCTGAATACTCCCACTCAAGACTAGTTTTAACTTCTATTTTATTGAGTGAGTGTTGTTAGTACCTGATATCACTTTCAGACAAGTTTTAGAGAGTTCTAGCAGTTTGAGAAAGGCTAGCAAGGTGAGTATTAGTTAGTATCTTCAGCCATAAGGTTTGACTTGAGAGATATCTCTAGAATGGATCACCTGGGATGGATAGTGTTATCAGAGGCTCTTAAGAAGCTTTACAATTTATTCACTAGATTTACCAGAAGAACTTATTACACAGTGTAAGATTCACTGTTTAGAAGTGTGCTAACCAGAGAAAGCATTCACAAGCAAATGATAATCATATATTTCTTTTAATATTCTTACTAACTTCATCCTTTTGCATTCACAAGACCTCTTTTGAAGGTTTTATATGTTCTAAGCTTATTCTATATCATCATTTCTATATCTTCTTTCAATTCCTGACACTGATATTATCCTCTCTGAATTCTTTAGCACATAGTTAAGAGTTAGTGTTGCATATTTCTTGTTGCATTTTAGTATAACCTTTTTTCTGCTTGACCCCTGTCAGTGTATTCTTTGGTAATCCTCAATGATTCCAATATCTCTTCTAATACCACAATACCTGTTGTTTCTTGAATTTGTCTGTCTGTATTGTCTGTCCATGGTATTTACCACAATAGTTGGTGTCTGATCTTGTCTGTTCTGTCCATGGTCTTTCTTGCTACAATGCTGTTTTGTCACTGTTTCTCTAATAGTTTAACCATCTGTCTATGGTCCCACCACAAAGTAGTTTTGATAGCTCTTCAATGGCCTAACTGTTATGATGTTCCAGTAGCCTAACCACTATGCACTCTCTTTTTGCAAGATAAGCCTGTCAATGCTTTACCAAATATTATTATCCTAAGCTTAGCTCAGGTTGCAACTTAGGTAAAGACTTGAGTAAGAGTAGAAAAGATGATCAATTGGTAAAGCATAAAAATACAGGACTATATCTACAACTATATATACCTAGTGACTATGAGAAATATATTAAGCATCCTTGAGGAAATAATAAGAGAAAAATGAAAAAGCCTCTAGTACTATATGAGACACTGACTAATATCATATGAGAATAGAGCAAGGCACAGTTAATTATGAGTCAAAGATAAAATGAATCCCAGCACATGTTTAACATAAGGTAAATATTTGTAAAACATGAGATATAGATTATAATAATTGTAACATTATCCAACCTCACATTATCTACTGATTATCTGTCTACTGTCTTACTGATTACTGCTCTAATCAAACTGTTACACTAATATCTCTAAGAATGGAATCCCTACTCTAGACATTTCCTTACTAGTGTTACAACTCAAAGACCTTAGAGTAGGTCAATAAGAAGAACCTTGTATTGGGTTAACACAAGAGAACTTGATAGAGAACTCTTTACAGGATTGTCTACCTTTTTATACTAAAGACACATGGTCCATGCTATATACTTCTAGCCTATCCTAATCAACCACGTATATATCTTAAGGCCAACATACATTGTATATATTGTATGATATCATTCTTCTAGTGCCTTCTATGCCTTTCTTCTTGTGTCACATGACTAACCCTAACCCTAAGTTCTATAAATACAAAAATACGAAAATAAATCGAAAATAAAATAAAAATAAATGAGAAAATGAGAAAAAACTAAGTCTATACTTTTTATTCTTGACAACTAGACAACATCATTTCTCTGTGTGGAAAGATCATAATGGACCTTTAGCACAAGGCTTCTATACAAAAATAACAAGTACACTACTAAACAATGCCTACTTAAACAACGAATATGTTTAGATACTGGCCTATGCCTGGTCAACACCATCTATAACAACTTCTTGGTGGCTACTACCTATTCCTTAAGCCTAGAATCTGGCTATATAAAGTTTGTAGCAATTAACTGTGTTGGTTGTACACCAAGGATAAATAGAGAATAAGAGAAAGGAGATTGCATAATACAGTGTTCTTGAGAGTAGTCAAGTTCTACTGTTGTAGCAACTACTAACTAAGACTATTAGAGCTGAAAACAATAAACTTTATTTATTTTTATTCATTTTCCATTTTATTCTTTATTTTTAGACTTAGAGTTGGAGGTTAGTATGATATCACACAATATAATATAGTGTGACACAAAAGAATATAGAAGGTTTTAGAATAATAATGTCATACTACATATTCTTTAGAATAGGCTGGATTTAGTGTAGTATAGATTATTAGCCAAGTGTATATAAGATAAACACTTTAGACTTAGAACTCCATTGAGTTCCCTTGTGTTAACTCAATATAAGTTGACCTATCTCTTAGTCTTAAGTCATAACAAAGATAGTCAAATAGCATACTAAGTAGTCTTATACTGTAAGAGTCTTGTAGAGATCACAAGAAAACTTGACAAGGAGTCACCAATATATTGCTACTCTATTTATACTATATATACTATAAGATAAACATGCTGTAAACATATACCTTGACATCATCCTTTTAGGCCTATGAAATAATGTCATGTGATGCATTATGTGACTGCAGTCACATGTCTCTTCATCATCCAAGGATTTAAGAAAAAAGAAAAGAAAAGAAAAAGAGAAATCAAATCAAAGAAAATAGATAAAAATAAAATAAAATCAAAATAAATATTTTACTTTAAGAACTCAATTTCCCATAAACCACTACAACTATTATATATGCTGACAATCAGGATTGTATAACTTTGGCTAACAATCCTGTCTCATATTCTTGTGCAAAACATATAGCTATTTGTCACCATTTTATTTGGGAGCATATTAAATGCAATGAGATAGCTTTTCATTATATGTCTACTAAGAATACCTTCATGAACATTTTTACTAAAGCTCTCTTTTATGAATCCTTCAAGAAATTTCATACTCACTTGAGTGTTTTACCAGCTGACTAGAGATAGTTGTGTATTAGAGTTGCAAATGATAGATTTTATTTTTATTTTTTCTTTTCATTTTACCTTATTTTACTTTTATTTTAAATTAGAATTAGGGTTAGTATGATGTCATATATTGCAAATTATAGTTACAATTCATAGTCACATAATCACATGTCACAGAAGGACATAAAAGGTTCCAAAACAATAATATCATACCATATATCAATGGTATGTAATACACATAGTATTTAGAGTAGGCTAGAATTCATGTAGCATAAACTATTAGTCTAGCATATATAAGGTAGACAAGTTGTATTAGGAACTGCATTGAGTTCTCTTGTGTAAACCCTATACAAGGTTTCTTTCTTGACTTAACTCTGAGTCTTAAATCATAATACAAGTGATGTCTTGCTAAGAGAAAGTATCAAATTTACTATGTTCATTTTATCATCTCCCTTTATTTCATATTCATTTTTTGTATATCATGATCACTGTAGTTACATCTGCACATTGATGATTTTTCTACAGATCTTCATTACTATGTAAATGGACATATACTCAAGCATTTATATTTAGCTAGTAACTAGACCATTCTGGAACCTACTCTTTCTGTTCTGATCCTAGGTGTGTTCTCTCAATTACTCTCATTGTCTATTCACTTAGTTCTTTTTGTTCTGGTCCTAGTGACTCAAAATATATATTTATTACTTATTCTGAACACCTACATATCTTCCTCATTAAAGTAGTACTGAATAGTGTCTGTAGAAATGACAGATGAAACATAAGACCTGGCACAAATAAAGAAGTCCAAGTAGCCTCTGAAACCTCAGTAACGTCGACACGAGTTTGGTAATCCAACAATCCAAGATACAGATTACAAATTGTGAAAATGATCCCATCAATTTGTGCCAACCCACATCACTTTTGATATCACTTTGATCATATAGATATTGTCAATCGTGCACGTTTCAGGGCAGAGTGCGCTAGTACAAATTAGTCTCAAAACGAGTCAAATTTAGCTTCTTCTTTGACTGCTTAAGTCTTTGTGATAGAGTCAGCTACTCCGAAACATCTTATTTTAGTGTGACGCTGATGATCATGATTTCCTTATTGTCTTTTGCATTCAGAGTTGACTGGTGAATCAAGCGGGTGCGGGCTTATTGTGAAGATAAAATCACGGATGTTGTGTGATGTTCGCTTGATAGTATGTAACCGGCCTATCCCTGCCAATGTTACACGGCCTCGGATGTCGGTTAGCTGCAATGGCAGAAAAGATGGCAACCTTTCAAATAACTTAAATCCATCTTATACCACTCCTCCTCTATTTTGGCTCTCAGTCCAGATCCCCAGTGAACTCGAATATTGTAAGCTACACGTCATAGCTTAAGGCAACATAAACAATAATAGTCAGTACAAGTGGAGACTGGTCGGCTTTCTGATGTGATACTCACCGGACAATCCCGAATGCAAAGAACGAAATTTTTCCATTCGATCGGTTATTAAAGCACCTTTATCTCGCCCATGTTTCATTACCTTACCATTACTGTGTTCTACAGACAAGTGGTCTCGTCTTTCACCATGCACTCATTTTTAAAGGTTTTTTACATCCTCGTTTCCACCGCCGGCTGTTGGGTCTCGTTGTCGCCGCCCAATTTACCCCCTGAAAAAGACGAAAAGGCAGAATCAATAACGTTGGAAGTCCTCCTTAAACAACGTTTTGCTCTATCCATAATGAAAGTGAGCTACCAAGACATAAAACTTTAATCACTTGAAGCTAACAATTCATCAATCTGTATTTTTAGGGCTTTTGTAGTAGTATTGCTCTTGCTGAAACAGCAGTTCTCATTGCTCGATATGCGCCCGACCGCCCTGGCTCCCATTTTGTGCTATCGCATCTCATTTTTCCCGGTGGGGGTGCGGAACGTATCTGCACTCCTCTCCCGTCTATTATTGGGGCATCTATTGCGACTCTTGGAGGCCTTATAAGACACAGATGTTATCAAGTATTGGGAAGAATGTTTACTTTTGAGATGAGCATCCGCAGAGACCATATGCTTATCACATCGGGACCCTATGGTGTAGTTCGTCATCCAGGATATACTGGATTTTTTCTGGTAGTCATCGGGATGCTACTTTTACATGCGTCAGAGGTGAGCTTTTTACTGACAGTAGTGAGTACTGCCATTCAATTTGTTTCCTCAGGGCTCTTGGTTTAGGGAGAGTGGTGTGCTGAATATCGCATTGATGAAGATATTCTCAGGACTTATTTGTGGATTGGTTACGGCCGTTATTTATGGACTACTGAGACGGATGACGAAAGAGGACACTGCATTATATCAGTTCGCTGGAAAAGAATGGGAAGACTGGGTTGAGAAGGTTCCGTACAAGCTGTTCCCTTTGATCTATTGATCATCCATATTGCTTCCTTTTATTGATTGATCATTTATATTGCTTCCTTTGATCTATTGTCGAATCCATGTACTCCAGACTCTCCTGAATTGCAGCCCGAGTAGACCCCAGATGTAAGAGTACATTATCCATTGCTATGCCAACAGAAAAGACATACATATCGATCAACGTAAAGCTAGGGATTGGCTGACGCAGGAGCAAGTGAAATGCATTCAGATGCTAGGAAAGCAGAAGCCTTATGATAGTAAGGATATAATTTTGTCATGCTATATAATATTTTTCCATGCTATATTGGTCTTTCTATTTTCTTTAGCTTGAACCTCTGTTTTTTTTGCAAATTCAGAACTCATAACTAATTCTGTGGTACCACTGTCTAGCAGCACTTCTACTATTATTCTTTCCTATGTACTGATCCAATTTTTACTATTACTTCTCTTAAAGATTTTTCTGAGTTTGGAACACTAGCTTATATAACATGACTAGCTGGTATATTGAACCTATAGTATTGGGGACTCAGTCAAGATTCTGATCCCCTTCTACTTTTAGATTGTTTGTGGTTACATTGTTCAAATTATCTCTGTACTTTATTCTCTTTTCTTGGCTTATAATTCCCTAATTGTTGCAATGGCATGCTAAATACCTAAAACTACCACAGTGGTAGTAATTCCTATTCTGATCTACCTTCATCACATAAGAGTTCTATTGTTATGATCCTAAGCTTGGCCTAGGTTGCAACTTAGGCAAAGACTTGAGTAAGAGTAGAGAAGATGATTAATTGGTAAAGCATAAGAATACAGGATTATATCTACAACTATATATACCTAATGACTATGAGGAAAACATACAATGTTCATGAGTGATACATAAGAAGAAAATAGGAAAAACATAATGAAGCCTCTACTACTATATGAGATGCTAACTGATATTATGTAGGGATCAAATAAGGTACAGTAGATCATAGTAAATGTGATTTAAGGATAGAATGAAATCTAACATATATTCAGAACATGTCAACTATATAATAAACATCTATAGAATATGAAGTAGAGATTGTAGCAATCATAACACCTATCTTAGCATGAACTCTATTCTTTACTGTTGCTACACTAGGTTTCTTATCACTACTGCATAGGATAGATTAGATGTAGTTGTATACAGACCATCAGCCTAGCATATATTAGTAGATACATTGTACTAAGAACTCTATTGAGTTCTCTTGTGTAAACCCTATACAAGGTTCTTTTCTTGACTCATCACTAAGTCTTAAATCAGAACACTATATAAATTCCTTTATTGTTCTTAATTTCTACTCTATCTTTTTGAGCTTAGCTATCTTAGCCAACTCATCATTATCTTTGCCAAACTTTCTCTTCAATTCTGCTAGAAAATCTCCTGCTGATAGGAACTTCAATTCTTTTACTTTCATATCTTCCAAAATATTTTTCTTTCAAATATCTGCTAATTCTCTTGCACATATATCAAAATTTACTGAACTTGTTTTTCTACCTCCACATCCTTCATCCTCATTCTAATATATAACCTACATGCTGTAACAAAACCCACCACTTAACTTACTTCTCTACTAAATCAAAATAATTTCACCATCCTTGCTTAATGCCTAATTCTAGGCCTTGAAGCTGCTTTTTTTTCTTCTTCTATTTCTCCTACTCTTGCTACTATTGCTGCCAACTGTATTTGTATCACTACTATCTACTCTGCTTGTTGCCTTATTAAGAGCTTCACTTCACTTAATTATGTTGACTCATATTATATCAGAGAGGAGAGTTGATTGGTAAGAATGTTAAAAATGGTGATATGGAAGAAGATAATATGTATAAGAGTAGTAGAGAAGAGCTAGTACTGGTCTTACTCTTGGACTCATATTCTAAACTTGAAATAATCTTGGTAAGTGTTAACAGGCCCTTGTAAGGGGACTACAAACTTCAAAGTCTAATCCCAAAAACTTGGAGTTTACAATACCAACTCTTATATCTGAAGTCCAATCTCAAAATTATAGAGATTTCTATATATTTTCTAACACTCTTTCTGCTCAGCCCTAACCACTTCCTGAACCCTCTTAATCATTGTTATATACCCCTGGTTGACATCAAATAAGTATCTACTATGTTTGAATACTATTCTGAATATTTCTATCAAGAGTGTCTAACTACTTGAACTCTATTATTTCTGGCTTGGTCAGCACTGTTCCACCAGATTGGAATGTATTCTAGAGTACTTAACATAGTAGCCACCTCCAGAAGACCTCATTCTATTCTTTTAAGTTCCTTCTAGAGATGAGTAAACTCTATGGACTTTAGTCAGTTGCTCTAACAGCTCTCTTCTTATTTTGTCTTATACTTTCTACTAACTACCTCAACTACTAACTACTATCTTAAAGAAGATGTAAATAATTTTAATCTGAGAAGATTTTTCTACTCTAGAGAATACTTTAAAAACAACTGTTATTATCTTATATAGACAAATCACAAATAAACCATATAGAGCTAATATTTGAAATATATATAATATATCCACAAAAGTTTGGTATGCCTATAAAATACTAGTGGACTTTGGTACACTATATATAGTTAAGCTTCTTCTGTCTAGCTAGTATACTAGCTAGATAGAGTTAAGAATAATAAGAAAGTAAAGAGAAGAGTATAGAAAAGACTTTGTATTGAGTAGTTTCAAGAATAAAATTAAGTTCTAATATTACAACTTAAGCTCAAGTGTAAAAACAAAAGAGAAACCTTATATCAAGTTTATATAAGAAAACTTGATAGAGTTTCTGGAACAAAATATTTA
>Ga0157363_1007048_pt1 | contig 10626 bp, 2 predicted proteins | sample AttsexASBM1_FD_111477 | JGI IMG/M metagenome (GOLD analysis project Ga0157363, IMG submission 111477) | Fungus gardens microbial communities from leaf cutter ant in Ribeirão Preto, State of São Paulo, Brazil - Atta sexdens ASBM1 | ecosystem: Host-associated > Fungi > Mycelium > Unclassified ...
ACACACACACACACACACACACACACACACACACACACACACACACACACACACACACACACACTTTATTATGAGAATACTTTATCGTATACAAATATAACAGTCTACACAATATAGTGTCTCCGAAAAAATTTGATTTAATTTTTTAGTAAAACTTAATTTTATTAACTCTTTGTCATACATTTCTCTTACAAATTAAAAAAAAATTAAGCTTTATACGAATGATGTATCACCAATGATACTTATGTTTGGCCCGATTTCTTTATCATGAGTCTTCCACAATATCGTAGAAAAGGATTAATTATATTTTATAGGAAAGAGATCTAACTAACCTGCAATTTTAACTTACTGAAGGTAGCCACATCCTGGTTGGAAATCGCCGCATATGCACTAAAAATTGGGAACTATATAAAAAGTTCAATGTCTATACTGTACACAGAGAAAACTGCGCAGCGATAATCGCTAAATCGCGCCGTGCCGATTATTGTGCCGAGAAAAAATTTTCACTGCACAGCGATAGTTAGGCGCGCGCTAGTCACCGCTATTTGGACAGTAATCACAGCTGTGCTGGACAATAATTATTTTCACAGTACTCAGAGCTGCACGCGCAGCACTAGTAGCTGTTTGGAACGCTACTCATCGCTTGCACGCGCAACAGTCTCTGTCTTTTACACAGCAACCGTTGAGTCAGCTGAATGCGTCCAATATTGACAATATACGATTGTATGGACTTATGATCATTGAAAGTCTTTTTTTGACGTTCTTTTTAAGTAACACTTTAATTATTTCAATAATCTAAGAACTAAAGAAGATTTGCATCGTCGACAATCTTCAATAGTTATAGGTAAGTGACATTACAGTCTATAATCTACGTTTACGATCTATCATTCTTCATTATGAAATAACGCTATAAAAATTAGAATATTTGGCCGGTATAGTCGATTCTTATATTGAAGATTGTCTTAAGTATAAATCTTTTTCGTTATGTCCATTTTTATAGCAACTATTTATTTCAACGGACGTGCAAGCGATTTTCTTCTTCTTTTGATTAGTGACTCCTGCCTCCCATGCATATTAAACGGAGACAAAACGGCCAGATCACGATGTTGAATTGTACATAAGCGTTAATAGATGAAAAATGTTTTTCTGCAGGTTTCGGCGTTGTGAGGCGAAATAATTCGCCATTGAAAACGAAGCCTAAAGGGATTTCGTTTCTCGCCGCGAGGGGCAAGCGACACAGTTTGTTCGCATCGCATGCTCCAAATTAACCCAGAGAGCACTTGGATCACCGACAAGATTTGGAGCAGTTGCGTTCATGTGCTCCAATATTCAGTGACAGGAATGGATTTAGGACAAGTGAGCATGTCATTTAACTTAATCGGTGAGACCACATGAACGGGTCGAACATGTGTCTCGTTTCATTTCAAGTATTTTGTGTTACTTCAATTATTTGAACAGCGTTTTTACAAAATAAATGCGCTTTTAATAAATGTAAAAATTATATTATTATATTTTTATATTTTTGTATTATATTATATTTTTATATTGTATTATATTTTATTGTATTAATATTATTTTATTTTCTTTTTTAATTTTTCTAATTTTATTTATTTTATTTATTCATTTTATTTTATTATTTTATTTTATTAATATTATATTATATTATTATATTATTATATTATTATATTATTATATTTTTATATTTATATCAAAAACGCATTTAATAAATGCATTTTTATACAAAATGAATCTGAAATACTTTTTTCGATACAATGCGTTTTCAACCATTACGCATGCGTACGTAACATGCTCCAATCGTACTTTCTGAGGTAAAATAAAACGAGGAACGTGCTCTTAATTGATTCATGGAGTATGCTCTAACGACACGAATATCTAATCGCCATATTGGTTCCGTGCGACGCGAACAAATCTAAGGTTGCGTTCAGGAATTATGCCCAGATAATTCTAAACTATATTACGTTACGTATATTATAGCAAAATGCACCCTAGAGTTATCTAGGCGTAATTTCAGAATGCAGCCCAGAAAAGATTTGTTCACGTCGTATTAACCCAGAAGGCACTCCAAATTAATTCAGAGAACACTTTGATCACAGGTAAGATGGCGATTGGAGCAGTTGCATTCATGTGCTCCAATCAGTGTTGGGTAGTTAAAATTTAAAAAAAAGTTAATAACTTTTAACGTAACTTAATTAATTTTAAATGCATTAAATTTTAACTTAACTAAGTTACTTTTAAACGTTAACTTTTTAATTTTTTTTAAATTAAAATATTTTTTTATCTCTTTCAAATATCTTAGAAAAATAATAAGATATAATAAGACTAAGGGCGTAATCTGTATATTCGTAATCTGTTCATATTTTAAGATCATCTTAAGTAATTTCTTAAGATGCTAATACAGCTCTCTGATTGGTTTGTGCAGTTATGCCTTATGCCATAAGCCTTAATCCGGATCTATAATAGATGTTTAAAGCCTTAAGTCATAAAAAATTGACCAATTACAGTCAAATATTCTTCGCATTCGATTGTAATTGGTCAATTTCTTATAGCTTAAGACTTATTAAAAAGTAATCACTGATCTTGTATCTTCTTTATGTTAACTGTTTTTTTTAAAGTTATATAACTTATATAGTTATATCGTTATGTGTTATATACTTATGAATAAAAAAATAAAAAATTTAATGTATTTAATAATCTATATTATAATTATTTAATCTCATTTTAAGAAAAATGACATTATGATCTAAAAAATAATTTTTTTCAAAATTAACTTTTTTTTTAACTTAAGTTAATTAAATATTGACTTAACTTACATTAAGTTAATTTTTTATTTCTTCAACTTTTAACTTAACTTTATTAATTTTGTAAAGCCATCAACTTTAACTTTATTCAATTAAAAAAAAATTAAGTTATCCAACCCTAGCTTCAATGTTCAGTAACACGAACAAACTTAGGACAAGTGAGCATGTCACCTAACCAATCCGTGAGATCACTCGAATGGGTCGGACATGTGCCTTGTTTCGTTTCGGATATTTTGTGTTACCTCGATTATTTGAAAAGCGTTTTTATACAAAATAAATAATATTTTAATAAATATAAAAATAAATATAATAAATATATATATTTTTAATAAATATAAAAATTATAAATTAAAATATCAAGGCTTTTTTAAAAACGAGCAAGTATAATTAACTCAAAATTTGTCTTTTATTACGTTCATATAATGCTATAAATTTCAAATTATCTTAACGCAGGAATAAATAAGATTAATCTAAAGCAATAATTTTTATTATCATATGTTAGTTCATTGGATGGGGTTACATAAATACGTTTTCTTTAGTATTATTGATGAAGACTTTGTAAGTCGAAACGTTTAAAATTTATAACGTTATACGAATGTAATAAAAGACAAATTTTATTAGTTAACTACTATTTGCTCGCTTTTTAAAAAGCCTTGACATTTTAATTTATTGCATTGCATTTACATGAGTCTACTTTTCTATACTTTTCTATAAAAGTTATATTATATTTTTATATTATATTATATTTTATTGTATTAATATTATTTTATTTTATTTAAAAAATTTTTCTAATTTCATAAATTTTATTTAATTATTTTATTTATTTTATTTTATTAATATTATACTGTCATATTATATTTATTATATTTTTTATATTTATTAAATGCGTTTTTATATAAAATGAATCTGAAATATTTTTTTCAATACAGAACGTTTTCAACCATTACGCATACATGCGTAACATGCCTCAATCGTACCACCTTGTGAAGTAAGGCAATGAGGTGGAGCGTGCTCTTAATTGATCCATGGTGCTCTAATGCGACACGAACATCTAATCGCCATTGGTTCCGGTGACGCGATTCCGTATTGGAGCGTGTTGGGCATGTTGGAACGTGAACAAACTTCTTGTATAGAAACAGTTATATTATTAGCATAGATTACGCTTCTGCGTTTTTCCGCATCATGAGATTAAGGAAATGAACTCATGCAGACCGGAATCACACATGCGTGTATATACATTAGTTAAAATTCAAGAAATCTGCAAAACTTTAATTACTTGGCAGTTGTGAAAAACGATGTAATAACAGCATGATCCTTATATTAGTCGCAAATTTCTTCAATCGCGAAAAAGTTATACACACGTGAGTACTCGGCGCCAGGAAAGGATGTTTTTAAGTCTTGTAGTTGACAATACTGAAATTTAATCGACCGATTAGCTTAATCAGAGTTAGTGAGATCGGTCCTTTGTCTTCTTTGCACAAATTCTCAGTTCCGACAATTCCGTACATTGTATGCGCAAAAATCGGCGGAACAAATGTAAAACAGGGAATCGATTCTGTATCTTGAAATGAGATAAAAATTATAAAAGTGAGCGAATTTACTAGAATACTGATTCTTTCATTGATCAACACCTAGTAAATTTGCTTACTTTTGTAATTTTCACTTTGAAGATACAGAATCGACCCTCAGGTCAAACTAATGATGAGCGTTCCGCCAACAGCGTTTCTACATTGCGCATACGTTCCGCACTATGGGATCGCGCCCATGGTGGAAGGGATTGAGGGTGCAAATCCATGCGGAATAGCGTAACACGAAATGAGAACGGAACCAATCACAAGCGTGTTCCACTTATTTCTCAACAATTTAAAAAAAATAGCTTTTGCGCACGCAATTGCGTAATATACACATCTGTGTGTTAATATACATGTGCACGTCCCTGACGAAAATAAAACGTAAAGTGAATATCAATAAAGCGTTAATTGGAGTATAAAGGAAATGTAAGGAGGGAATAATAGAATCTTAAATGAAACCCGTAAGAAGCGAAAATTGAAACATGGAACGTCAACTAAACGTTAAAGAAACAAATAAAAATGTAGATAAGTTCTTCAGCAAGCACGAGCAGAATGTTCGTTGAATGTAAACGGAGCGTGATTAAGCAGTCTAAAGAACATAAATGGAGCATCATCGAGTTCTTAGAACGTGAATGAAATGTAATTGAGGTCCTTGATAAGTAAATGATAAAATGAATTTTAAAATATATTTCATTTATTCGATAAATATCTAAAAAAAAGTGCTATGCTTTCTTCTTGAAGTCCTAGGGATTCACTTCAAAAAATTATTTCATTAGAGCACAATTGAAAAATCTTTCAATGTACGTTCTTTTATCCTAGCTGTGAGGATTTTAAATTCGAGAAATTAAATTCTTGCTAAATCCTTCTAGTGCCGCGTACTCAACTTTATTTACATTCGCTGTACAGTTGACGCTCCATTTTAAAATAAATTGTTTTATCTGTATATCCTAGAAGCGTATACAAAGCAAATTTGAATGCTCTTGTACTTTTTGCCTAACGTTTAGGAAGCATAGATGAAATACTAATGAATAAAATGTTTAGGAAGTGTATCTATGCATTCTTTGCGTTGAGGAACGTATGAGAAACGTTAATGAAAAAATAAAATTTTATATAATAAACGTGGGAAATGTAACAAATGTGTTTTGGGAACATTTTATGAAGTGTTGGGGAGAGTCCGTGGAGCGTGTATGAATATTCAAAATCATTAAAGGTATATTCACAAACTTGCATAGCTACATAAATATACGTATAAAGAAAATTATCCAATCACATTTTACGTGTGTGTGTGTATATAAGAAAATTGCGATTGGATAATTTTTTTTATGCATACGTTTATGCGGCTATGCAAGTTTGTGTGAATATACCCTAAGAGTCAATGAAAAATCAATGAAGTGTTTAAGAAGCATTAAAATTCATTGTTTTTACTTCTTTGACGCTTCGACAAACTTTATATTTTTATCAGGGGAGACTTTTGCTTATAGCGAATGAAAATTTATTCAATAAAAAGTAATACTTTAATTTAAATATTATTTCTTAAAATAAATATTTATTTTCTGTAAGCAAATGCCATTAGTACTATTTAAACAAATCCCATTAGTATTATTTAAACAAATGTTACAATTTTGTAAACTTTTTTTAATGTAACTTTTTTTTATCTTATAATCTCTTGATTCCTTCCATCGAAAGTGCATTTAAGTTGTGATACTTCATCGGGAGTTAAGAGATATTGAGTATATATTCCCAGTTTGTGTATTTTCTAAATCAACTAGAACTTTATCTGTTAATGTCATCTTTGTACGAATAAATTCTTTTTCTTATTTATTGGTGAAAATTTAAACATCCAATTATTTATTGGTGAACAAACTTTTTTATTAACAAAATCAAGAAACGTTTGTAGATAAGTACATTAGTTCGTATATAAGTATATTACGAGAGCATTAAAATATGCACACAACACATTCCAACACATTCAAGTATTTCTCTAATCATAAAAAAACGTGCATAGATCTAACCTATTACGGTTAGAGTCGAACATGCTCACGTTTATTTTGATCAATTTGCGTTCATGCTACCTCGATGAAATAAACATTTGTGAGCATGAGTATGACGTCACGGATGACGTTATAAACGCATCTCTCAGTGCTTACACTGCCAAAGCGAACAATGTAAGCAATGCTTATAAGTGTGTAAGCGTGTAAACCGAACACAGTCTTAGTATTTAAGTACATAATGATAAAAAACAAATGATAAAACAATATTTAAAAGATTATGTACAAATTTGCTGTTCATTCCGTTTATGCTCATTCCATTCCAATCCTGGGGATGAAAGATTCGCGTAACGAAAACTGCGGAACGTTTGTGATTGGTTCTGCTCTTGTTCCGCTATTTCGCTGCATGAGTTTGCACCCTGACATGTCCTGCATTCGTTTATGCAGCGATTCCCTGATGAAAATATAAACTTGTGAAGCATTAAAAAAATGTGAACAAAAAATTTTAACGTTTCTTAAACACTTCATTAATTTTTCATCTCTTAATGGTTTTAAATATTCATACACGCTCCGTAAAGTGTGCTCGAAACACATCTATCACATTTCTCACACGTTTTAAATTTTTTTTTTTCATTAACGTTTCTCATAAGCTCCTCAACGCAAAGAATGCATGGAGCGTACTGATACACTTCCTAAACATTTCATTCATTAGTACGCTTCGTCTACGCTTCGGCAAAAATATACGGAGCATTCAAATTCGCTTTGTATACGCTTCCAGATATAGAGATAAAAAAATTTATTTTAAAACGGAACTTTATTGAGCTATACAGCGAATGTAAACGAAGCATCGTTGAGTAGTACACGGCACCGCCATCAGAGGAACTTAGCGAGAATTAATTTTTCAAATTTAAAAAACCGCACTAGGATAAAAGACGTAGCATTGAAAGATTTTTCAGTTGTGTACTAATAAAATAATTTAATGAAATAATTTTTTGAAGTGAGCCTCCTAGGATTCCAAGAAGAAAGCATAGCACTTTTTTTAGATATTTATCGAATAAATGAAATTATCGAATAAATGAATATTTTAAAATATCATTTGCTTACCAAGGACCTCGATTACATTTCGTTTACGTTCGTCTAAGAACTCGACGATGCTCTGTTTACGTTCTCTAGATTGCCTAATCATGCTCTATTTACATTCAACGAACATTCTGCTCGTGCTTGCCGAAAAACTTATCTATACTTTTATTTATGTTTCTTTAACGTTTAGTTTAGTTGATGCTTCCTTTACGTTCCAATTTTCGCTTCTTACAGGTTTCATTTACATTTCTGTTACTCCCTCCTTACACTTCCTTTACACTCCAACGCTTTATTGACACTCGCTTTACGTTTTATTTCATCAGGGTTAGCGCAGAAATATTACTTTATCCTATTGTTCACCGAGTGTTAATCCCTCGTGTGCTCAGTTTGAATAAATCACGTCTCTTTTGCGAATCGAAGTAATACTGTCAAGTCATCAACTGTCAAGCAAGAGTCAAACGTGATTTTAAGAATTTATTAGAATACGTATTACATTATTCGAAATGGATTCCTATGGAATTATTCAATTATTTTTTATTTCTTAGATTTTTATTGTATTTTCTAGAAAAAAAGGAATAATTCCGTAAGTGCCTTGAGAATTCCGCCGAGCTATACGTTGGTATAAATATTGTTGGTACAAATTGTATTTATTTATTTATTTATATATATATGTATTGATTTGTTTATTTATCCAGGAAAAAATGTTTTATATATAATTAGTAATAAGGCTCATAAATTTTAAAAAACAAAGAAAAAAGAGGGCTATAAGCCAAAAATTATTATATAAAATCAAACATGACATAATCGAATGTAAAATGAATTTTCGAATGTTAAATGAATTTTCTTGATATCACTTTAATTATCGATAATCAAAGAATTATTTTTAATACATATCACAAGACTACATTTTTTAGAAGATTTCTGAATTTTCACTCCAATCACCCTCTTTGTCATAAAAGAGGTACAATTATCAGTAGATAAAATATTTTTGTTATCACATCCTCGGTTTCAACATAACAATCTAATTGAAGCTATTCATATTTTTCTTAATAATGATTATCCTCTCTCTTTTATTTTTTCCACAATCGAAAACCGATTAAAATTTCACATACGTAATAAGTAGATAAACTACACACAATCTACATCTTAAAGAAAAATTTTTTACAGTTTCTTATGTTAAATCTATTTCCGAAAATTTCTTACCTATATCTAACATGTTTCACTGTAAATTAGCATTTTTCATTATCAACACTTTAAAAAGTTTTATAAAAAGAGGAAAGGACAAGTTAGAATTACTTTCTAATCAAAATATGGTCTATAAGATCTCATGTGATGATTGCGAGGCTAGCTATGTTGGCCAAATCAAAGAAAATTGAGTATGAAAATACATGAACATATTTCAGATATCAACAAAAAAACGAATTCATCATTTTTGACACCATAGAAATCTCAATTACAATTTCAGATGAAATGAAGTGAAGATATTAGACAGTGAATCTTCATATAATAAAAGATTGATATCTGAATTGATATACATAAAAAGACAAAAACAAAGCTTAAGTAGACAAAACGAATTTTTGCCTGAATCCTATCTACCTATTATTCAATTTCTCTCTCCTTCTTGTCTTTATTATTCCTTCCACATTTTCATCTACATTTCTATCCCCTCTTACTTTCCTCTTTTCACTACTTTCCAACTATATACTTTCTTTTAATTAATATACTTATATTTATTTAATATACTTTCTTTTCCTTCCTTTTCTGAATATTTGTGATTCCATTATGTCTCAGAATACCGAGGAGACAAGATATTATTTTATTTCTTTTCACATTGTCTCTAATTTTAACATATATTTGTACCCGAAACTCTTTTTATTTTTATTTTTTGACTTAAGGTATGTTATATTAAAGATGTTATGCATATTATTTTTAGCTGTTACTATATTATAAATTTCAATTAATATATAGATATACTTTTTGCAATCTTAACCTTTATTAATTTTGCTATGTATCTTCTCATTATATATTGTTTTGCATGCTAGTCTTTAATAGTTTATATATTTTTTTGTTAATAATCTTGCGATATAATTTTACTTATATTTTATCTACAGGATCAGACTCACATTTGCATTCTCCATTCACTTTTAATCAAAAGGACATTCATTCTTTTTATTAAAATTGACATTATAAGCATTTCAATGACTGACTGCAAATAGCTATTATTATACATACGTTCTTTTTCCATTATTGTGATTATGAACATTATGATATTTTTTTTCATGTTACCAGCATCTGCTTTAGAGAGCGAAATAGATAATTTATTATGTTTTTGTTTGTTTGTTTTTTTTTCGACTGTAATGATTATGTATGTTTTTAACATTGAAAATAATCCGTGATCGAAACGTCTATTTATTGCTAACATTCTATGGGTTGTCCGAAAAATTCGTGATTTTGAAGAAAAATTAAAACGCAGAAGTTTAAATTTTAGTATACATTTATTAAATTATATAAGTTAGTCGGCACGAACTTTCCAGATAACCAATATATTAAATTTCTAACTTAAAACATTTCTTTTATTGTATTTTTTATATTCGATATTATCATGTTTGATTTTATATAATAATTTTTGACTCATAGCTCTCTTTTTTCTTTGTTTTTTATTATTTTTATATAATTGTATATATGTATATTGATATTACAATATAATTATATATAAAATATGTTAATATGTATATACAATTATATATGTATATATGTATATACAATTATAGAAAATTATACAAATCTTACAATATTTTTATAATTTACAATATCTTATAATTTACATATTAAAAAATTCTGAATTTTTAAGATTTCTGTATCATTTTATAACTGTTATAAGAAAATATCTCAAATTTTTTTATACAAATCTTATATACAATATTTCAGAATTTATATATATATAAAAAATTCTATAAAAAAGTATAGATACTTTGAGTATATATTTCTGAAATGTTTTTCAATTTTTATTATAGCTTCTAGTCATTCCAACGAACGCGTAAATTGAGTAAAAACTAGAATAGGGGCATGCAACGCAACAAACGTTGTAATAGTAAGTACTACATGATAAAAAGAGACTAAAAAAGAGAATCTAAATGATGTGTGTGTGTGTGTGTGTGTGTGTGTGTG
>Ga0157363_1007049_pt1 | contig 10626 bp, 9 predicted proteins | sample AttsexASBM1_FD_111477 | JGI IMG/M metagenome (GOLD analysis project Ga0157363, IMG submission 111477) | Fungus gardens microbial communities from leaf cutter ant in Ribeirão Preto, State of São Paulo, Brazil - Atta sexdens ASBM1 | ecosystem: Host-associated > Fungi > Mycelium > Unclassified ...
TGGTAAGAAGAGGATAGCACAGGACTATAGGTATTTAAATGAATGGATAGTAAAGAATAGTTATCCTCTACCCTTAATTACGGACATAGTAGAGAATATTGGTATGAAAAAGGTGTTTACAAAGATGGACTTGTGGTGAGGTTATAATAATGTATGAATGAAAGAAGGAGATGAGTGGAAGGTAGTGTTCATGACCCCAGAAGAATTGTTTGAGCTAATGGTGATGTTCTTTGGACTGATAAACTCACTAGTGACTTTTCAAACCATAATAAATGAAATCCTATGGGATTTCATCAATACTGGGAAAGTGGCAAGTTTCATTGACAATGTAATTATTAGAACAGAAGGGGAGAAGGGGCATGATGAATTGGTGGAAGAAGTAGTGAAGAGGTTAGCAGAAAATGATTTGTATGTAAAGCTAGAAAAGTGTAAGTGGAAGGTGAGAGAAGTAGTATTCCTAGGAGTAGTGATAGAACTGGAGGGGATCAAGATAGAGAAAGAGAAGGTAAAGGATGTTTTGGATTGGCCAACTCTGCAAAGGATTAAAGACATACAGAAGTTTTTAGGACTGATGAACTATTATTAATGGTTCATCAAAGATTTTGCAGTGATAGCTAGGACCATTGCATAATATAATAAAGAAGGAGCAGAAATGGAAATAGACAAAGAGGCAAGAAAAGGCATTTAGAGAGCTAAAGAAGAGATTTACGAAAGAGCCAGTGTTAGTAGTATCAGATTTAGACAAAAAAATGAGAATAGAAGTAGATACATCAGACTACACTATGGGAGGCATATTATCCATAGAGTGTGAAGATGGAAGATGGAGACTAGTGGCATATCTCTCTAAATTGTTAAATAAAACAGAGTAAAACTATGAAATTCATGATAAGGAGATGTTAGCAGTAATTAGGGGATTAGAGGCTTGAAGTCATTTATTAGAAGGTGCTAAATTCTAGTTCAAGGTCTAGACTGATAATAAGAATTTAGAATATTTTATGAAGACACAGAAGTTAAATCAAAGACAGGTTAGATAGGTGTTATGATCTTAAGTTCTTAGAGTAAGACAAAAGAACAACTCTTGTATTGAGTAACACAAGAGAACTCGATAGAGAACTCTTCTACAACTAGTCTTCCTTATATAGTCCTACAGATGGTCTGTGCTAAGTACTGTGCACCCTACCCTAAACAACCATGTGTCGTCCATGAGGCCAACATGTGGTGTCCATGTTGTATGATGTCATCTGTTCTCGAATCTTCTAATAAATTTTCTCAAGTCTCGTGATTTGTCTTGTGACTATGCCATCAGGTGACTGATGTGATGGTGTGACCAATCATCCCTAACCCTAGTTGTTCTAAAAATAGAAAATAGAAAAATAAATTGACAAGAAAATAAAAAATAAAAAGAAAAATAAAATAAATCAAGTCTACCTTTTTTAATCCTAACATTACCCTCTCTTTAAGGTTTCTCCTCTAGAGAAACTGCTTTCCACCTTCTCCAATTTCTTTCCAACTTCTTCAAATATCCTTCCTTGAATTTTCCATTGTCCCATTCATACAACATTCTTGCTGTGAATTTCCCTGGTAGTTTCCCTCTTCTGAAGTCCCTCTCTTCTGCTATATCTATTCTTTCTTGCCTCCTAACCTCTGTGCTCATTCTTCCTTCAAATTCCTCCAAGGCTTCTTCTGCATTTTTCAAATTTTCTTTCCTTTCCCATGTGTTTCCCTCTGCCATGAACTCTTTCCATTGCACTAAGTACTTCTCTACCCCTCTTATTTTCTTTTTATTCAGAATATTCTCTACTTCCCATTCTTCGACTCCTTCTACTTCTACCAGTTTTCCTTCCTCCTTCTTTTGCCCCTTCACCTGTTCTTTATACTGCACTATCCGGCTTATGTTAACTACCGGATGTATTCTCATCGAAGTTGGTAGCCATAATTTTACTACATTCGACGAGACTACTTCTTCTATCATGTATGGTCCCACATATCTCTCCGTCAGCTTTCTCACTGGTCTTTTCTTGAATACCAAATCTTTGGTACTCAATAATACTCTATCCCTCTTTTTCCAATCTTCAGTTTCCTTTCTGCTTCGATCTGTGTATCTCTTCATCTCCTCCTGCGTTTTCTTTAATGCTGCCCTGGCTTCCTCATGTACTTTCTTTATCTTCTCCACAAATTCCATCGCACTTTCTACTTTTCCCTTTTTCCTTATATCTCCCCCATCCTTAGTTTTCTCCCATAGTTTGCCATAAATGGCAATACCTTAGTTGCAGTGTGAGCTTTGTTATTCACTGCAAATTCTGCTGATGCCAACCACTCTGGCCAATCCTTCTGTCTATGCTTTACAAAGAACCTCAAGTATTGTTCCAACTCTTGGTTCATTTGTTCCGTCTGCCTATCCATTTGTAGGTGGAATGCTGTAGACAATCTCATCTCTATCCCTAACATTCTATTTAACTCTCTTATCAACTCCGCTGCAAACTGTAGTCCCCTATCTAACACCACACTTTCTGGCAACCTGTGCAACTTCCACACATTATCCTGGAACAACCTTGCTAATCCTTTTGCTGATGTTCCTTCAGTAGTGGCTATAAAGTGTGTCATCTTTGACAGCTGGTCACATACTACCAATATTGCATCCTTTCCTGCTACTACCAGTAACTTTGTTATGAAGTCTACCATTAAATGCATCTATGGTTTTTCCGGTACCTCGCTCAATTTCAGCTTCCCTGCCAACTCTTCTGTCCTATTCTTCATCCATAAATCGCATCCTTCCACATATCTTCCTACATCCCTTGTTACACCTGGCCACCAATAATTCCTCATCACTAATTCCACTGTTTTCCATCTTCCTCCATGTCCTACTACCAGTACATTATGATGTAACCAGATTATTTCTGCCCTTAACTCCTCATCCTTCAGTACATATATTTTTCCTTCTTTTATTACCAGTTCTCCTTCCACTTTCCATTCTTCTCCTCTTAACTCTTTTACTCCCACCTTCTTCATCTCCTCTACTATTCTAACTACATCTTCATCCCTACTTTTAGCTTTTTTTATTTTTTCTATTATATCTACTTCAGGTCCTTCTATTACTACTTCTTGTAAGTTACGAATCCAATTGTCTTTGATAATTACTTGATTTTCATTGTCTTTATCTACTCCTATTTTCCAGTCTGGTCTCCTGCTTAGTCCATCCACCTTTCCCATCCTCGTTCCTGGCACATGTTTTAAGGTAAAATCGAATCGGGACAGATATAAAGTCCAATGAGCTTGTCTCCTGTTTAACTTTTGCGCTTTTATAAAATATTCTAAGTTCTTATGATCCGTCCAGATCTCGAACTTGAACTGTCCCCCCTCTAACAAATGTCTCCAAGTTTCCAGTCCTCTAATAATTGCTAACATCTCCTTGTCATGAATTTCATAGTTTCTTTCGGTTTCATTCAATGACTTAGAGAGGAAAGCTACCGGTCTCCACTTCCCATCTTCTCCTTCCATTGATAATACTCCCCCCGTCGCATAATCTGAAGCGTTCACTTCTACTCTTAATTTCTTGTCTAGATCCAGCACCGCTAACACTGGTTCTTTTGTGAACCATTCCTTCAACTCCCTAAATGCCTTTTCCTGTCTCTCTGTCCATTCCCACTTTTTATCTTTTTTCACTGTGTCATGTAATGGCCTAGTCACCGATGCAAATCCCTCAATGAATCGGCGATAGTAATTTGCTAGTCCTAGGAATTTTTGTACATCTTTGATGCACTTCGGTGTCAGCCAATCCAAAACATCTTTTACCTTTTCCTTCTCTATCTTAATTCCCTCTGGTCCTATTACCACTCCCAAAAATCCTACTTCCCTAACTTTCCATTTAAATTTCTCCGGTTTCATGTACAGATCATTTTCCTCCAACCTTTTAATTACTTCTGCCACTATGTCATCATGCCCTTCCTCTGTTTCCATCCTGACTATCACATCATCAATAAAAATGGCTACTTTCCCTGTATTGATCAGATCCCTTAACAACTCATTCATCATAGCCTGAAAAGTTGTTGGCGAGTTTATCAATCCAAAGAACATTACTGTCAGTTCAAACAACCCTTCTGGCATCGTGAACACGGCTTTCCACTTGTCCCCCTCCTTAATCCTCATGTTGTTGTATCCCCACCTCAGGTCCATTTTTATAAATACCTTCTTTGTCCCAATGTTTTCCAGGACATCTGATATCAATGGGAGCAGGTAATTGTTCTTAATTGTCCACTTGTTTAGATACCTGTAATCCTGCACCATTCACTTCTTTCCATCTTTCTTTTCTACGAAGAACACTGGCGCCGTTTGAGGTGACTTTGACGGCCGGATATATCCTTTCCTCAGTTGTTCCCAGATGAACTCCTTCACCTCTTCTCTTTCTTCCCTCAACAACGAGTATACCTTTCCCTTCCTCGGCACAAACCCCTCCTTAATGTCTATTGCATGATCCCACATCTTCCTCATCGGCATCCTCTCTGATTGTTTCTTCCCGAATATCTTTATCCATTTATAGAACTTCTCTGGTACTAGTTTCTTTGCTTCCTCCTCTGATCTTGCCGCTTCCTCTTCCTTGTCCTATATTTTCCATTCCTCTGCTACTTTCTTCACTTCTACTGTCTTCCCCTTTTTCTGCTTCTTCTTTTTGTCTTTCTTTTCTCTCTTCTTTCCCGCTTCATTCTTTGCTTCCTCTTCTTTCTGTTTCTCCCACCCCAATTTTCCCTGCACTGGTCTCCATTGTTTGCCACACTCTTCCAGACATCTCGTCATCTTTACTTCCCCCATTCTCCAATCAATCTCCAGGTTGTGGCGGGCTAGCCACGGCATCTCCAAGATCACTGTCCACTTCTGTCTACCAATTACATCGATCTCTGTCCTTTCTCTGTATCCTTGATAATAAATATTTACTTCTACAGTATGCTCTATAAGTCCCTCCTTATTCAACGATCCATTCACATTTCTCACATTCATCGGCTTCTCCAACTTTTTTAGCTTAAAGCCCTGCTTCTTTACGAACTCAGAGCTCATTACTAACCCCATCACCCCACTATCTAATAGCATCTCCACTGTAATCCCCTCCTGTGTGTCTATTCTCTCCAGCCCGATTTTCACTGTTACTTCTCTTAACGTCTTTTCCCCCACTTTTCTCACTTTCATTTCCTTCTTAGTTCTCTCTAATTTAGATGTATCAGCATTTATTTCTGTAGCTAATATACTAAATTTATTACAAGAACTTAGTTGAGGGCTTCTAAGTTCTCCACCTCTTTTAAATGTTCAATTTGTTTGATGTTGCCCTCGAACCTTCCTCCACCTATTTCTATCCTCCTTATCATTCTTCCCCTGTTTCTACAATGACAGGCCATGTGCCCAAATCCCCCGTAAGCATAGCAGTTTCTTCCCCTGTCTATCTCCATTGCATAGGGATCCCATCTAGAAGGAACCCCTGCATCTTGCCCCAATCCCCTCACCACTACTGCATTCGTCCTCTCTATTCCTTCCATCAGAGCAGGCTCTGTTGTTACCTGCTGAGGTATTTGCCTCCTTTGCCATACTAAGGGTCGTGGCATAATTTGTCTTTGCTCCTGTTTAGGAGCTCCTCCCGTCGTCTCCTTCTTCCCTCTTAGCCTCTTCTCTTCCCTCTTACTCTCTCTCCAATTTCTGTCAAGGGCTGTTGCCCTCTTGTACCAATGTTCTATGGAGGCCGGTGGATTTTCTACCTCCATCAACTTCCTTCTTATCTCTCCGTTTATCCCCCTTTTGAACTCCTCCACTAATGGCCTCCCCTCATATCCGCTTCCCCTTGCTGTCCTCTTGAACTCCTGCACAAACTCCTCCATTGTTTTCCCTCCTTGCTCCAATTTCCTTAGCTCCACCACCTTTGTTGATTCCTCTTCTCCTCCTCCGAATTCCTTCTTTAAACTTATTAAAAATTCTTCTGCCGTCTCATATTCTACCTCCCCTGACTCCAACTCTTCCATTACATTCTCCTTCCATATATCCACTGATCCTCCCTGTACATGTGACAAAATCCAAAACACCTGTTCTTTTACCATTGCTTCTCTCATCTTCATCCTCAAATATAGTCTACATGCGGTCACAAATCCTCCTACCTTTCCTGCTTCTCCATTGAAGATGGCTGGTTTAGCCACCTCCATATGAGGTCCTATGTTGGATCCCATTGTCACACCTCCTGTTCCCGCTCCTCCTCCTGCTGCAAGCAGGGCTTGTATCTGCGCCTGCATTGCCGCTAACTGCTCTTGTTGCTGACAGATGATTTCATGTAGGTTTATTTGTTGACTTATATTGTGATAGGATGGGGGTGAATCGATAGATGATGGTGATGATAATGGTGGCAGTGGTGATGGTGGTGAGGATGTATATAACGGTAAGGCCGAGCCCATGCTGGTCTTGGTTTTGGACTCGTATTCCAATGATGATACAATCTCGGTAAGTGATAGCAGGTATTCTTCTTACTCTGCCTACACTGATACTGACTACTTCTATCGACTGACTACTGCCCTAATGAAAGTGTATGTTATTTTGTCCTAAGAAGGACGTTCTACTCTAAGTAGTGTTTTAAGAACGACTGCTGTTCCTCTGCGTAGACAAACCACAAGTGGGTTTGTAGTACAAGGCTAATAATTGAAAGGGTAACGAGCATGTCCACAAAAGGTAATACGTCTGAAATACACCAGTAGGCTTTGGTGCAACCAAATGGCTAAGCTTCTCCTGCCTAGCTAGTGTACCCCTTATGCCTAGGGCCCGGCAATTCTTCTTGACTAAAGGGTTGTGTTACCCTTTGGTCGAGAATAAATAGAGAGTAAGGGAAAGGGCTCAGTGTTGAGCGGTTTCGAATAGGAATCGAGTTCTAATGTTATGATCTTAAATCCTTAGAGTAAGACAAAAGAACAACTCTTGTATTGAGTAACATAAGAGAACTCGGTAGAGATCCCTTTACAAACTAGTCTACTTTTGATACTACCAATGGTCCATGCTCACTACTGTGCACCCTACCCTAAATGACCATGTGTAGAACATGAGGTTAACATGTGGTGTCCATATTGTATAACATTATTTGTTCTAGAACCTTCTACTTCATTCTCCCAAGTCTTGTGACCAATGTTGTGACCACACCATCTGATTGTGACTGATGTGACAGTGTGACCAATCACTTCTAACCCTAACCCTAGCTGTTCTAAAAATAAAATGACATGAAAATGAAAATAAAAAAATAAAATAGAGAAAAACTAAGTCTACCATTTGTGAACTTGACACTCAGAGATATGTAAACTTATGGAACAACCTTGGCTTTAGCTTATGTGTTGTGCTATTTGTTTGCTACGCAGTTGCAATTTCTGATGGAAGGAAGAAGTCCAAAATAAGAGTGAGTACTGATTGGTGTGTCACTATTGAATATTGAGAATCAAGTTCAATACGAGTTATTTTCATCAATTATCAGACTAGCAAATTATAGTATAATTACTAGTTTTATATACAGATACATACTATAGAAGATGCTTGGAGTTCCAGTGGTATAGTCTCCATTGCCTTGAGCAGAGGTTTTAATATTAAGACACTAATAGAAGTACGACTCTGCTATGGAAGACCAAGTCAGCTAGGAGCATCTCCATTATAGAAAACAGAATCTCTGGATTGTTGTATCACTGCCATGTGAGCATGTTGCAAGGAAGGTAGCCACTGTGAAAGGCAGACTTTTAAATTAGATGTTGATAAGGAGTATCACTATGGAGATGTATTTTCTAGACAGGTAGACTTGGCATATGATATCTCCCAAGCCTGTAACTTTGTCATTAATCTTGATGAATTGCAAAGTATTCTCAAGACTGAGATTTTTACAGCCTAACAGTAGTACCAAAAGTCTGCTAATACATAGTGGTCTCCTATACCAAATTTCAAAGTAGGTGATAAAGTCTTTGTGAAAGCTCAAATCTTTAAAACTATCCAGTGTTAGGACTTAGATCTTAGAAATAAGACAAAAGACATACTTTTGTATTAAGTAACATAAGAAAACTTAATAAAGTCTATATACTTTCTATAAGGCCAACATTGTTACAGCTCAAGCTCAAGTGTAAGAGTAAAAAATAAACCTTATATTGGGTTAACACAAGAGAACTTGATGGAGTTCCAAGTACAATTTATCTACCTTATATATGCTGGGTTTATGGTCTGTGCTAATACTAAACCTAGCCTACTCTAAAAAGCATGTGTTTACCTTAAGGTTAACATATATATTATGTTGTATAACATGTAATTGTATAACTATAATATATGATAGATTTATGACACTGTGCCATATTATGTAACATTTTGTGACAGTCATGTGTAATATTATGCTAATCCTGATCCTAAGTCCAAAATAAAAAAAATAAATGGAAATAAAAATAAAAATGAAAAGAGAAATGAAAATAAGTTAAGTCTATCATCTTCAACTCTAACAAACATATTATTGTCATAATATATGATTGTTACATTCTGTTCTGGCCATCTGTCTCAAACTAAATATTTACTCCCTCATCTGTACTCTCTAACCTCATATAGATTAGTCAAAAAATGTAGAAGAGAAAAGTCTTGGAAGAGCTAGTTCTTTTACAGTTATTACTATTTCTTATAGATAGAATATATTGAGTTCTCATACTACTCTGAGTGACTGAGTTTATACTATTTCTTACAGGTTATGAACTCAAGTCATTGATAAATCTTAAAAAGAATTCCTATTATACTTACTTGAATATTTCTGAAATTTTACTATAGCTACTATAGTAAACAATGTAATACCTTCATCTGTATCAAAGATGGATATGTTAGGAACAAATTTGATAGTATTTCTACTGCAGTTCAAGACAGCTGTCCAAGAAAAGGGATCTTAGGACCATTTCAATGGCAATTATTCTTGTTCAAAGTAAATTTCTCTTGAGTTCTCACCCTTACCCACTACACCAGCAGCTGTTGATTCTAAAGATACTGGCGCTAGTCCCAAAACTCCCTCTTCTCCTACTCTTGCTATCATAGTCACTCCTAAGATAATCAAAACTTGGGAATAAAGTGAAAGTTTTACAAGATTCCTACTAATATAATAGATTTCTAATTCAATCTTGATTGTAGTATCAGTATCACAAAATGAGCTACTTACTGATTTTGATACTTGAACTTAGATAACTTGATAGTGATTCAGAGGTTCAGTATAAGAAAATAGTGATGATAGATGATAAGTAATATAAATAAGAATAATTGATGTTGTTAAGTTTGAGGTTTAATTCTTAGATACAGAGGTATATACAAAAGAGTAATAGTTCATATGCAAGCTATTTCCATCACATGATAAAAACTCATACCTGATGGAAGCTGTTATCTGTTGTAGCAGATGTTAGGCTAATTTTAAAAGGTAACTAATCATGTCACTACATTGATATGCTTGTATCTCTATGAATACTTATCACTATGAGATATACCATATATCATTGGAAATGGTTTGGTGAGCACTTTCCAATGCAAGTTCAATAATATGAATCTATTTATCCATTTATGAGATATTAGCCAACAAAGCTTTTAAAGTTACTGATGGCCTGATATCTCTGTTGTTTGTTGTTGCTTTTGTACATCCCACATATGTGCAGATAGCCCTAATTTGGGGCTTTCCAGCACAACTTGGCTTGTGAAAATTGGTCTACTGGTTGTAGAGATATAAGCTAAATGAAGTTTGTGACAATCAGCCTATAGTACTGTTTAAGAAATATGGAATACCATTATAAAGGATTATACTTACAAAGAAGCATCCTCACAGGCATATTTTAAATGTGAATTTATAACTAGTTAATTCTAACATTACTTCCTCTTTAAGGTTTCTTCTCTAGAGAAACTAACTTTTATTTTCATCAGTTCCTTTCCAACTTCCTTAAATACTCTTCTTCAAACTTCCCATTATTCCATCTATATAACATCTTCACTATATACTTTTCTAGTAACTCTTCCCTCCTAAAGTCTCTTTCTTCTGCCTTTAAGTCTTCTTCTCTCTCCCAAGTATTATATTCTGCTATAAACTCCTTCTATCACACTAAGTACTCCACTACTTCTCTTATTTTCCTTTTGTTTAGTATTTTTTCTACCTTTCACTCTTTGACTCCATTTACCTCCACCAGTTTCACTTCTTCTACCTTCCTTTCTTCTACTTGTTCTCTATATTGTATTATTTGACTGACATTTACAACTAGGTAAATTTTTATTGAAGTTGGCAGTGGTAATTTGACTGCATTAGTAAAAAATACTTTGTTGATGATATATGGACCAACATACTGATCTACTAATTTCTTTGCCAGCCTTTTCTTGAACACAAAGTTCTTTATACTCAACATCATCTTATCTCCCTTTTTTTATTCTTCAACATCTTTTCTTTATCTGTCTACTTGTCACTTTATTTTTTTCTGCATCTTTCTCAATGTTACCACCACTTTTTCTTGTACTTTTTCATCCTTTTTGCAAACTCCATAGCAATATCTTAGTTGTTGAGTATATCTTGTTGTTCACTACAAACTCTACTATTACTAATTATTCTGGCCAATCTTTTTGCCTATGATTGACAAAGAACCA
>Ga0157363_1007050_pt1 | contig 10626 bp, 3 predicted proteins | sample AttsexASBM1_FD_111477 | JGI IMG/M metagenome (GOLD analysis project Ga0157363, IMG submission 111477) | Fungus gardens microbial communities from leaf cutter ant in Ribeirão Preto, State of São Paulo, Brazil - Atta sexdens ASBM1 | ecosystem: Host-associated > Fungi > Mycelium > Unclassified ...
GTGTGTGTGTGTGTGTGTGTGTGTGCAAAAAAATATCTTCGAATGATTATATTATAAGACCTGATACGCGCGCGACGAGTTCAAATTTTATTTTCAAGTAAAATCATCTGACGATGTAAGGAGTGTCCATATTTGCTAATGCGCGTATCTGTCGACAAATTGAATTCACAAATGAAACGTAAACGTATTAATTCAGATTAATGCATTCTGATTGGTGTGGTTCCGAGGTCTTTAGCGAAATTATTTATCGACCGCCGCAACATCATTGAAAATTGCATTATGCTTCGGACTTACAACGGAATTCATTATATTATAATTGAAAATATAAAAGACAATGCAAATTTGGAAATAAATCGATAGAAATGACGATTCTGATTTAAAAAATTTTAAAAACTTATTTCAGTTGTTTAGTTATATATGCCAATAATTAACTTCTATTATATTTTCTTGTATTTAAATAATACATAAGATGTTATACAAGCATAGAAAAATTTTAGGACTCTGACAGTATCAATGTTTGAGCGAGTTCTTCTTATTTTTCTTGTTTTTTTTCTTTTTAAAAATCTCCTGTTTGGATTTCCAATCCAAAGGGATCATATATCACGCGATGATTTAGATTCAAAAATCCTGATGGCCTTTTCGGCGAGTAGAATCACGTTCAATTAACTTTTTAGGTTATGTAAATTTTTTCCAGAGTCTATATAGTTTTACTACAGTGAAGTTAGCGACTCCAACTTGAATTGAGATCAATGTAGATCTGAGAAGTAAAGAGCATTTCGAGCAAAACCATATATTGAAAATTAAAAAATATATATCATATATTGAAAATTAAAAAATATAAATAACCATTTAAATTTGTAAAAGATTTTTATTGATAAATATAACTAAATAATTAATAACTTTTATATTTGCCTCCGCAATAAATATAGAGGAAAGTAAGGCAGGAAATTGGAATAAATTCAGTTTGATCATGATTGAATCAGTTCCACTCTGTAACCACTATCAAGCAAAGGGCAAGCCCAAAAAAGATAGTTTAAGTCCTATAGTTCACAAATCACATTCACAACTTGGATTATCTTTGATGTTAATTTTAAAGTATTAGTTACAGCATATCCTGTGATAATTCTTACAGCTTTATTGAAATCCACTTTACTGATATTAAATTTTCTTATTAAAAGAATGTATATCAATATAATCAGCTATTTCCATAGTACAAAAGCGAGTTTAATTCGAGTGATCGAATACATACAAAATTAAAAGAGGGAAGACCTCTAAACTGAAGTTGGCACTAATCGGATGTAGGTCGACCCCGTAGCACTCACGCTGGGTTGCATTCTAAAATTCAACTCTGTCAACTCGAGTATTATTTTATTCTTGTTGATCATTAAATGTTGAATAAAGATAAAGAATTAGAGTTAACAGAGTCAAATTTTGGAATGCACCTCTGGAGTTATCCTGGCTTCAGTGTTATGGTTTTCATTCGTATGAATGAAATATATGATGCAACGCGATATGTATTGTCATTTATCGCGCCAGTGGAGTATTATATTATGCGCGCCTTAAATAAAATTAGAAGAACTCGCGAAAAATCAAATCACTGCCAAGTAATCAAGTTGGAGCTGTGGTAGCTCCACACTGGATCGCAGTGTGCGATGCAATGTATTCAATGCAACCGCTTGTAGCGAGTTGGTATAACTTCGTCACTGAGGAGCTATTCCAAATTTTTTCCGTAAAGCTTAGATAATTATTTTAAATTAATTATTTAAATATATAGTACAGAAAGTTGCAACGTTGTTGTAATATTGCTGGATGGATTAATTTGTGCTATGTGAGTATATTATCAATATATTAAGAAATATTTTTTAATATACTGAAGCATACAAAAATATCTTGAATTGAACGTGTGATTTTAAAAATCTCTCAGAGAGTGTAGGATTAAAGTTGTTTGGTACATGTTTGGTACACCTTATACTTTGTACTACTACGAAGTAGAAGGAAGTAGAGAGGAAGTGGAAGGAAATAGTAATGCGATTCAAGGATCGCAAAAGTTCGTCGTTTAATGCGTCGATCGATGTCGCGATGGGCTCTGTGGCTAGGGTCCGAGTTTTGAACTTGTTTAAAGTCCTATCAGTAACGTGGGCACGTAGAGGAACTTTCTCGCCCTTTTCATTAGGTTCTCTTACCATCGCGCTGTCCGCATTACTTCAATCGAACGATGTATCGGCTCGTTTTCAATCCTCATACGGCTTTCCATCCTCCTTTCTTCTCTCATTTTTCGCATCGGCGGCGCGGCGACTGAGTTCCGGACTTATTAGGAATATTTTTCCACATCGGGCTCTGGTCATATTGAACGCCGCCGGGCAATAACGTTTTTCAAACCGGTCCCTCGCGAGATAATAAATCCTGTACGATCGTCATTGAATATTTAATAATGTGATATATCCCATGGGCGTTATTGTAACCTCGATAGGAATCTAGTAATTTCATTTAAAACGATGCAGCATTTCCGTTAAAAAACCAATGCTCTGTTTAAGCATAAAATTTTACGTTTTCCAATAATCAATAGAACATGATTCAGTTTAATCACAAATATAAAAATCATTAATAATTCACAGTTAATAAAAAATTTTAAATAATATATTCGGCTGTTAGCATGCCAATATTTTACGAGCGTGATTATTTGATTATTGCAAAGATTTTATTTATGTGTATGTGCAAAGCGTTGCTTGTATTATTATTCATTCGTATTTGTCATAAATCTTCTTGTCATGAGCCAATATCGGTTTCGCGAAGTGCTTCGTCCTTTTAGTCGCTCAATCACTGTAGTTGGCACTTGTGAAGAACGATGGCTATTTGGGGAAGAATATACCATCTTTTATTTCTCATCTTTTTGCTCTATCAATTCGTACTCGCCGTTGTAAATCGGCCGTCTATTCGATCGAAGAAATTCCCCATACAAATATATACATTCTTTCAATGTTCGTCGACAGATTTTCCTACAAAGATTTCTTATAAAATTTTCGCAAAATATTAGCTAAATATTGAAAGGAAATTACTGAAAGGAATAATTTCATATTAATATTGTTATTGATAGTTTAATCTTTATGTACTCGTAATTTCTCTCTTTTTTTTTCTTTGTCTTATTGATTTTAGCAAAAATTTCTGTAAATTTTAGGAAGATAAGAAATAATTGTGATTATACAGTTCAAAATCGAAAAAGATTTTGGCGCGCGGTTTACGGAATTGGAGAGAGAGAAAGAGATATGTACTTATAAATTCATTGAAATATTAAGCACTTAAAATCTGTTTAAAATAGGTGTTTATTTCTCTTAAATAAAAACTCCTAAAATCATGTGTTTAAATACTGTTTATATCAAATTTTTATATCAAAATATATCTTGAAATAGCAAATCTCATCATTTCAGAAAAATAATGATTTAATTGCTTTTTGTCATCCTTAACTTGTAATTAATATATAATATAAACGCATTCTTATTTTTCTTTATATCGAGATATAGATATCTTTTTCCATGCTTGGACATTTTCTATCAGTACGGTTTCTAAAATCCCTGAAAGTAAATCGACATTTACGTCTCATTGTCCTCTCATCACATTTTGACATAAAGATGCCGTTGCGCGAATGAAACTTTTAATAGAGAGATTGACACGAGCTGAAGCGTCGTTGCCGCTTACAAGCGTGACAAGTCGGAGAGAGCAGCACTCAAGGCGATGAAATTTACTTAGCAAGAGTAACGACATCATTGTCCACTCGGAAAAGGCACTCGACGAACAGAAGCGAGTCAGGTATCAGAGAATAACGAAATACAAAAGAAAATCTGAAGTTCGTATGTACATCTCTAATGAGCTGAATTTTTTTAACGAATAATATGTATGAATAAATATTTGTTAAAAATTATTAACAAATTTCATCATTAATTGGATAATTTGAAAAAAAATTGTAAATAGAGAGAAAAATTGTAATTAGAGTAATAATTAGTTTAAACTTTGAAATATTGGTGCTATCATAAATAAACTTTAAATCATAAATTTAAATATAAGTTTCATAAATTTATTATAACAGCAACTTTTAAATCATTTTATGTTGCTATAAATTATATTACATAAGTATTACTGTTCTTTCAATATGTTGGGATCTGCTTTTAAAGTTTTGTTTGAAATATTGTTAGATACTGTTCACGAAGTTTCTACTGTGAAAATTTCTTATTGGAGAAAGTTATGATTTATTTGTATCTATTAATCGATCAAATAGTAATATATTGCGTCAAAATTAGTTTCTTATTTTTTATGTAAGATTTATGATTTTATGATTTATTATTTTATTATATAAAAAATTTGATCATTAACTATGATATAGTATTCACAATATTAAAACGAGGAAATAATTCATAAAAAAGAGAATTAGTTCTTTCTCTGGAAAGAAAAAGAACTAATGCCTAGATATAAAAAACGCATCAAATATAATATGCATTTAAAAGTTAATGGCTTTCCCTCGTTTAGGGCAAATCGTTTAACAAATTCATTGGGCGAAATAAATTTTGTTGGTAAATTTCATTGTTGGCTTTAATCGCGCACTAAGTTTGCATCAGTGACGTTAATATCGCTACGTTCGTAAATTTCCGTGCAAATATTAGTATTCATTATAAATCACCATATTCATTATAAATCATATTATTGTGCATTATAAATCATATTATTGTGCATTAACAAGCAAAAAAATGAATTAGCGTGTTTTGTTCGAAAAAGTTTTTTTTATAAGATGATCTGCATTAAATTATTGAGACACATTGATTCCTCGCAAGACGATATTGTAATCGCGTATCAGACTATAATACCGATATTATATTTATATATTTTCTACTACCCAATGTAAAAGCCAATAACTTATGCGATTTTATCTTGGACTATTTACGAACATTTATTTGCATCTCATATGCTTTTGAAATATGTTGCACCTATAAAGTACAATTAGCATAAGCATTGTATTGCATATATGTCGTCATCAATTAGAAATCAATTTCATCGATATTTTACCATAGAATTTCACATGCAATAATTTCCAAATTACCTACGCGAATAAAATCAAATAAAATTAAATAGTTACGTTAATTCTTTTTAATAAAATTGATTTGGAATTTATATCATCTCCGTTTTTAATTAATATAAGTCTTAACTGTATTAAGTATTTAATTAATATAAATATTATTATTTTAATTTATAGTATTATAGCATATATCTAAGTATTAAAAATATTTTGAAAATTATATTTTCTATAACTTTAATTATTAAATAGTAACGTTTTTTCAAATATACAATAATTGTAATGTAATTTTTTCTGTGTTTATTTTCTAAAATTAAAATTACTATAGTGATTCTAAATGATTCTTACTAAAAGATGAGACCTTATTATATAAACGCTAAAGCTATCTTAGTAAATCAAACATGATAGAAAAGCGCGAGACGACAAAATTCAGTTACTTTGTTAGACTAATATCATTATTGCTCACTTGAACGAGTAGAAAAGCCCCGCGAAAAGTCTCGCGAAAAGCGAGACAAGTGATTACTCGAATCATTGACCTTAATGTAGGGTCTTTCATCCATATTAATATAATATTTGTGCGAATGTCTTAATATGATGAATTAGTGAAACTTTGTCGAGCTGCGTCTCGACAGAGCGCGTGTAAACATTTTGATTATTTGATGCTTACTAATATTTTTACAACTAAAGAATTAAAAATTTCAGAATATAATAAATAAAAAATAAATTTTTTTTATGTAATTTAAATAACTACAAAATGATTTACAATAAAATAAGATTCCTTATATTCAAATAATTAAAAAGTTAAACATGGACTTTTAGGAATCGGCGCTGTAATAATTGCGCTTTTGATTGGGATAATGTTCAAATATTAGACATAGAACGTAATTACAATAAAAGATTAATATCAAAAATAATAAACATCAAGCGACAAAAGAACGGAATTAATTTAAACAAAAAAACTGAATTATTTAGTCCTTCATATTTTTGTTATTTGATCGACCAGTAAATGTCTATACAGCTAAACATAATTCATTCTCTGTCTTACGACAATTGACACCGTAGAACATTATTGACTTTTCTAATCTTACTTATTATCGTATTGTCTTAAATTTTAATTCACTATCGTTGCAATAATTATTTGTGTAATGATTTATTTGTATTTGACGTGCTCCTGAGGAGAATTTCCACAGCAATTCCTGTAAGTTTTTTAATATCCTTCGACTTTAATATTCAATTATTATATTTAAAATCAAAATATCATTGACCATCCAGTTTTCAAACTGATTATAACAATTTGATATTTAAGTGTGAACCACACGAGAAACATTTGTTAAAGTTTTTATATCATGTTCGTTAAAGAAGGCTAGAAGTTAACCGAAACATTCGACAAATAAATTATTGATACAAATTATATGAGGATTTTGTTACATCAATTTTAAAAAAGTGCAATTATTACAGCACCGATTATTAAAGGCTCATGTTTATTTTAGTTACAATAATATATCTCTATTGCTTAATATTTTTATAAAAACATACTACCTTTACTTTTTTAATTTTTATAAATTAATCCATAAATCTCTTAATTATAACAAATTTTTACTTGCGATAGAATTACAAGTATATTTAACCATTTATATGTAATACCGAAAAACACTGGTATATATTACTGGTATATATTACTGGTTTTTTTATATCGTTTAAAATCTCTGGTTTGACGTATACAAAGTGAAATTCGTAAAATGTTTCATCTGAATTTTGTTTATTGAATATTTATTCATTATTTATTATTTAATAAAAGCTCATGTGTATACATATGTATATATTGTATTAACTTATATTTGTAGAGGAAAGGCCCTGAGATACCGAGCTTATTTTCGGTAAATGCTAGAAATCTATAGGCAAAATTAAAAAAATAATAGATCATTTTGAAGGAAATTTAATAAGCTTTAAGATAATGTTATGTAAAATTTAGTTCAAATTTTAACTTTTTTTATAAATTAAAGAAATGTAAAAAGTGAGTAAATCGCAAAGTCAAAATTGTGCTCCTAATGTGAGATATCCTGAGAAATCAATAATAAAATGCACATCAGAATTGCAATTAAAAATTTTTAATGTTTCTAAAATACAAATAAACACAGCCAGTGCAAAATAAGTGCCTAGCTGACTCGTTTTCAGGTAGTTGAAACCAAGCATCAGAAACAGGCATTCAATGTTTATTTCGATTATTCTTTTTATTATTGTAATAACATTTATATTTCACCAACGATTTTCACTATGACATAGGTTATTTCATATTAGAATTACTATATCTCAATACGATTTTCACGCCTTACGATTTTACTCATCATATCTAACTTCTGTAATTAAGCAATTAAATATCTATTTTTCTATTAATACGATTTTATTCTATCACTACATGAAGAATTTATTGCCAAATATTTACTTATTGAATAATAAATAAGAAAAGCTCATCTCAATGAAACTTGAAGATCCATCCAAATTCTAAAATCTTTTTTTGCAACAATTACAGGCACGATCCAATAATGAATTTTTCACTAAATAGTTTTCAATCTAAGAACAATAAATTCATGATGGAACCAATAGATAGCGTTTATTAGTTTAGGAAACGCTGCTATCTCATATTAGGCGCTTATCTCATAATAGAGGTTTTTCTTCTAATATTAAATTAATATTTCTTCTAATATTAACCTAACTTTATATAAAAAAAATTTTAATTCTGCGTTAGTAAATCGTTGGTTTTACATAATAAAATATTTATTGCATTTATTATATCACATTTAATTAACATTAAGAAGATCAAAAGCAATAAAATATTATTTTTATATCACTGAGAATATGACCTGCATGCAAAAAGAAGTACGACAATAAGCACTTATTTCAAGCAAACTTCTTCGAATTTAATTTTTTTGCGACGAAGCACTCGCGTAATTTTCACAAAATCGTGTATCAAGAAGCAGAAGAAAATTTAATGGTCTGATAATTCAAAAGACTTCTGAAACTCGGGGTAAGACATTTTTAATCTGTTTGCAGTTGTACTGATTTCTATTATACAAAGTGTAAACTTTAAGTATTCAATAAATAAGTATAATGAAATTTTGTTATATAAAAAGGATATAAAAATTTTTTATCAGAATTATCGAACTTTCCTTTAGTTCTGTTTCTTTAAATACTTTGTTTTTCCTAACAAATATTTTCATATTCAGATTTTCTTTCTATACAAAAATTATCATAAATAAAATAAATCTAATTCTTAACTTTTAAATCTGATGTAAATTTGGCAACTTTCTGAGAAATAAAAGAATTTCTGCAACATATTCGTGCAAGGAAGTTATCTCACAATGATCGATTCAATTTTATTATTTCACGCTTATATCATTTTTGTTTTACAGCACAGTGCAGCACGTGGCAAGGAGCGTACACTTTGCAGAAATACAGTATCGTGTATAGTTCGCAGCTGCGCATTTCGGAAAACTCATGCCTTTCGAACGAACACAGTGATGTCTCTGCAGGCAGCAGGAGTGGGATCATCCTTTACAAGTTTCGCTTATCGCGGAAAGGATTGCCGTATCCTCCTATACGCGGCGAGACGCGAAGGGGTAGTACCAGTCAACCGCAATCCGAGATAAACCTCGATAGCGAGCGCACGTAAGGATTTGTAGCCACCTATAGCTATATTCCTTGCACGAATTTTCGGCGCTATCATTCGCTTCGAGGTCCAAGGAACTTGCGATAGCGAGACGAGCTGTCAGAAAGTTTTCCTCAAAAAACAAAATTTTGCAATGATCCAAAAATTCGCATCGTTATAAAATTAATTGAAATAATTAAGGTCTCATAATTAAACACGAAATATAAATATTAACTCTCTAAATCTGAATCAGTGGATAATCACTGATATCAGTGTCAAGTATGATAATCACTGATAATTAATGAATTAAATGTAAGATCCCTAACCTAGCTAATTTTTATTATGTGATGTAACTAATCTTGTTTTAGTGCTTAAATTTAATGAATATGATATTGGAAAATTGAAATTAACATGCAAATACCAATATTTTAATTATATAATGCTCAAACTTTCTTCCTTTTTTAATGAACTTCACTGATTATCAGTGCCAAGTGTGTCACAGGGTGACAATTAGTGACTATGCACTGATTCTGATTTAAAGAGAAAACATAATAAAATTATATAGTATATGAATATTAATAAAAAAAGGAGAAAGAGATATCGATTTAATATAAAATCGAGTTAGTAATGTATTTTTAATAATTAATTATCAAAGAAATAAAATTATTTTGATAATTATTAAGATGAATATTAGTTCTACCAAAAAAATGTATTGCTAAAGTTTGTGTTTAAAAATTATGTTGAAGAGAACATAATTTTATTTAACATAAACTTAACACATATATTTTTATAATCTCTATGTTGATTCTTTATTTTCATTCCCTTCGATCCGTGAAATCGGCAAATATCCTGTGCTATTTGGAACAGTGAACACGAATTGAAGTAGGGCATTAGATATCATCTATAGATATATAATGATTCCAAAAATGGGACGCGGCTAAAAAGCGCTTCAGACCATAAATCCGTTACGTGTAAAAGGTAGCGTTTCCGCTGCGCTCGTTTTTATTCTCCAACCCTTCGCACTGAAAATTGTTCACTCGCTTGAGTAGCAATTTAGACCAAAAGTAGCTGGAGCTCTCTCTCTGTCCGACGAAAATGAGGAAACGAAAGTGATGTTCAGACGAAAGAGTTCGGTTTGATTTCTTCTACCATCTCTGTCTTCGCAATATCTTTCATTTATTCGCGAATTAGATGAATTTGTAAAAGAGTACGAGATATCATAAAATAAAAATATTCCAAAATTAATTGATTTAGATTATGTAATTTTTAAATATAAATTTAAATTTATATAAACTTTTAAATTATACAAAAAATAAAAAATATGTATATTATTTTAAATACGAAGCTACGGTCTGAATATTAAAATGTTGAACTATTATGTATACTCATTTTAAATGAATTAATTTCAAAAATTATAATTGCGTGCCGATATGTCGGACTTTTAACGCAATCAATCTGAAATATTAATAATCCTCCCAAACTTCCCAAATTTAATTTTAAAAAAATTCTAATAAATTTATTATGAAAAAAATAAGTAGCTAAATAACGTTATAAATATTTTTATAATGTTAAATTGAAAAAAACTGTTTCTAGAATGATTTAAAAGAATTATTTAACGAGAAATTTATCATAATTTTGTTTATGTGATTTTAATATTAGGTGTAGTAAAAAGAAATCCATTATTTTTGCATGAAATTGAATGGAAAAATAATGGATTTCTTTTTATTACACCTAATATTACGTTTATTAAATTTATACTTTAAATATCTTACTGTGGAACGTACTTGGATGAAGAGATAATTATTTAAATTCATTAAAATTCATTAAAAATTAAAAATTTTTTTGGATTGCGAAATTTGTTTTTTTAATTTGAGAAATTTAATTTTGTTAATTAGTGGGATTTTAATTTTTGTTTTAAATA
>Ga0157363_1007052_pt1 | contig 10624 bp, 8 predicted proteins | sample AttsexASBM1_FD_111477 | JGI IMG/M metagenome (GOLD analysis project Ga0157363, IMG submission 111477) | Fungus gardens microbial communities from leaf cutter ant in Ribeirão Preto, State of São Paulo, Brazil - Atta sexdens ASBM1 | ecosystem: Host-associated > Fungi > Mycelium > Unclassified ...
GTATCAAACTTTTGCATAGTATTTCGTGCTGGATACGTGTGGTTTTAAATGGAAGGGATCAGTATACCCGCTGGCTGCAAGATATACAGTACGAAACGGGGTTGTTTAGGGAAAATTGGGGAATAAGCCCTACAGCCAGAACCTGCGAAGGCTCTGGTTGCTGCTTATCCGAGCAATTTAGCGCATTGAGAGATGTAAAAACTGGCCGTCTGCATCAAAAGAGCAGACAAAGCCCTCTTTACGCGCCGTATAGCCTTTCAGTTCATAGCTGCCCTGAAAGCGCTCGAAGCCGTTTATATGAATTTTCTGTGCTTCAGAATTATAGCGATGAGCCGCCTGATCCCTGCACAGCTGTTCCATATTCAGGGAACGCTCCGGGCTCATTTTCCCCTGCTGCGCTTTTTGGACAGGTATCTCCTCAGAAGCACTGCATCCTGTTAATAAGAGCAGCAGAAAGAGTGACACCCCACGCTTCATCATCATTTTTATTACCGCCCTGGTCAGTGGCTGTTATTTTTAGTAGCAACACGTTTATAGATTAAAGTCCGTCATTCTGCGAATCTCGCCAGCTCCCTACAAGTTAGCCTGGCTAAACTCAGAATTTTCCAAGGGAAAAGTTTTACGCAATCGCAGTCACACTTTCTTTATCAGGAATACAGAGGAACTGATGCAGTCAAAAATTAACTGGATTGATAACCTGCGGGGAATAGCCTGTCTGATGGTGGTGATGATCCACACAACGACCTGGTATGTCACGAACGCGCACAGTATCAGCCCTGTTAACTGGGATGTCGCCAATGTTCTGAACTCGGCCTCCCGCGTGAGCGTCCCGCTGTTCTTTATGATTTCCGGTTTTCTCTTTTTTGGCGAGCGTAGCGCACAGCCGAGACATTTCATCCGTATTGTCTCCTGTCTGCTGTTTTACAGCGCGATTTCGCTGCTCTATATCGTCCTGTTCACTTCAATTAACGCTGAACGTTCCCTGCTCAACTTGTTGCAAAAACCAGTGTTCTATCATCTATGGTTTTTCTTCGCGATAATCGTTATTTATCTTGTTTCACCGTTAATTCAGGTAAAAAACGTCAACGGTAAAATGCTGCTGGCGCTGATGGTGGTCATCGGGATCGTGGCCAACCCGAATACCGTCTCACAGAAAATTGATGGCTTTGAATGGCTGCCCGTTAACCTCTATATCACCGGGGATACGTTTTATTACGTGCTGTACGGCATGCTGGGGCGCGGCATTGGCATGATGGAGACGCAAAAGCGAGGAATAAACTGGCTATGCGCGGCCGCGTTTCTCGTCGGTGTGTTTATTATCTCTCGCGGGACGCTGCATGAGCTGCAATGGCGCGGCAACTTTGCCGATACCTGGTATCTGTACTGCGGCCCGATGGTCTTTATCTGCGCAATCTCTCTGCTGACGCTGGTTAAAAACACCCTGAATGCCCGCCCGCTTCCTGTGCTGGGGTTTATCTCTCGCCACTCGCTGGGCATTTACGGTTTTCACGCGCTGGTGATCCACGCCCTGCGCACCCGAGGCGTTGAGCTTAAAAGCTGGCCGGTGCTGGATATTGTCTGGATATTTACCGTTACGCTGGTTGTCAGCCTGCTGCTGTCAATGTTGCTGCAAAGAATCGATACGCGCCGGTTTGTGAGCTAACCCGGTTGAAGGCTGGCAGGCCGGGTAAGCGTTAGCGCCACCCGGCTCCTGTTTATGACATTAGCGGCAAAAGCTGCCGATAAATTTTGCGGAACACGTCTCGTCTTTCAGCATAGCGAGCATGATTTTTCGCATCAGGACGATGCTGCTGTTCAAGCGGCAGCTGGGGCAAAAGCTGGTGCAGTGGTTTATCCGGGTTCAGCGCAATTTGCGCCAGCCGTGCCGCACCGAGCGCCGGGCCGACATCGCCTCCCGTACGATAGTCCAGCTGCAACCCGCTGATATCGGAAAGCATTTGCCGCCAGTAGCTGCTTCGCGCACCGCCGCCAATTAACGTAATGCTGGATGGCGTAAGTCCACAGTCATGCACGACATCCATTCCGTCCGCCAGAGCATAGCCAACGCCTTCAAGCACCGCGCGCGCCAGCTCTGCCGGGCCATGCTGATGGGTAAGACCGAAGAACACCCCTTTCGCTTCCGGGTTGTTATGAGGCGTCCGCTCGCCGGAAAGGTACGGTAAAAACCAGACCGCACCGGCATTATCATCCGCCTGCTGTGCCGCTGCGATAAGCGCCGGGACGTCCGCCATTCCGGTTAGTTTTGCCGCCCAGTCGAGGCAGGAAGCCGCGCTCAGCATCACCGACATTAAATGCCATTTACCCGGCAACGCGTGGCAGAAGCTGTGTACGGCGCTTCCAGGATTGCTACGATACCCGTCACTGACGGCAAAATAGACGCCGGAAGTGCCGAGCGAGAGCATGGCCTGTCCTGCCTCGACCATCCCCACGCCGACCGCCCCCGCCGCATTATCGCCGCCGCCGGCGACGACAGGTACGGCTGGTATATTCCAGCGTTCAGCAACAGAAGGCTGCAAAGCGCCCGTGATTTCGCTGCCTTCAAACAGCGCAGGCATATGATCGCGCGTCAGCTGGCAGGCATCCAGCATCGCCTCGCTCCAGTCCCGTTTCGCCACGTCGAGCCACATCGTGCCCGCGGCGTCAGACATGTCGCTGGCAAAATCCCCCGTCATGCGAAAACGCAGGTAGTCTTTCGGCAACAGAACCTTCGCCACCTGGCGAAAAATATCAGGCTCATGGCGCTGCACCCACAGGAGTTTTGGCGCGGTAAAACCGGGCATCATCAGGTTGCCCGTAATCTCGCGGGACGCAGGCACACGTTCCTCAAGGATCGCGCACTCTTCCGCACAGCGGCCATCGTTCCAGAGAATAGCCGGGCGCAGAACGCGATGCTGGCTATCCAGCAACGTTGCGCCATGCATTTGTCCGGCGATGCCCAGCGCTTTAACGTCGCGCAGGCTGTGCTGCTCGCCTAAGGCTGTCATCGCGCGGTCCGTCGCCTGCCACCACTGCTCCGGATCTTGTTCCGACCAAAGCGGATGCGGGCGTGAAACCTGCAACTTTTCAGTCTGCGTGGCTAACACATCGCCCTGCTCGCTTAACAGGATGGCTTTCACCCCCGACGTGCCAAGATCGATCCCGATATACATGTGGTGACTCCTTTGACAGAAATGCCCGGTGGCGCAGCGCTTACCGGGCATGAATGCTGTTATTTATCGAACAGGTAGTGATTGACCAGGTTTTCCAGCAGCTCCTGATGGCCGCTCTGATGCTGCGGCGCAAGCTGATGCTGTTCAGCGTACTTCGCGATCTCCGCAAGCGATAACTGACCTTTCAAAATTTGCTGGCCCAGCTCACTGTTCCAGCCGCTGTAGCGCTTCGCCACGCGCTTATCCAGCTCACCGTCTTCAATCATACGGGCTGCCACTTTCAGCGCCAGCGCCATGGTGTCCATCGCGCCAATATGCCCGTAGAACAGATCGTATTTGTCGGTGCTCTGGCGACGCACTTTGGCGTCGAAGTTCAGGCCGCCGGTGGTGAAACCGCCCGCTTTGATGATCTCGTACATCACCAGCGCATTCTCTTCCACGCTGTTCGGGAACTGGTCGGTATCCCAGCCCAGCTGTGGATCGCCACGGTTAGCATCGACAGAGCCGAAGATGCCCAGCGCAATCGCAGAGGCAATTTCGTGATGGAACGAGTGGCCCGCCAGGGTAGCGTGGTTAGCCTCAATATTCACTTTGATCTCTTTTTCCAGACCAAACTGCTTCAGGAAGCCATAAACGGTGGCGACATCATAATCATACTGATGCTTGGTTGGCTCCTGTGGTTTTGGCTCAATCAGCAGCGTGCCGCGGAAACCGATTTTGTGTTTGTGGTCCACCACCATCTGCATAAAGCGACCAATCTGCTCACGCTCCTGACGCAGGTCGGTATTCAGCAGCGTTTCATAGCCTTCACGACCGCCCCAGAGTACATAGTTCTCACCGCCCAGCTGATGCGTGGCGTTCATCGCGGTCACGACCTGGGTTGCCGCCCAGCTGAAGACTTCCGGGTCCGGGTTGGTTGCCGCGCCCGCGCCATAGCGAGGATTGGTAAAGCAGTTAGCCGTACCCCAGAGCAGCTTCACGCCGCTTTGCTGCTGTTTTTCAGCCAGTACGTCGACCATCTGCGCGAAATTGTTCAGATACTCTTTCAGCGATGCCCCTTCCGGCGACACGTCCACATCGTGGAAACAGTAGTACGGCACGTTCAGCTTATGGAAGAACTCGAACGCGACGTCGGCTTTACGCTTCGCCAGCTCAATGGCCTCGCCCGGCTGTTGCCATGGACGGTCAAAAGAGCCCACGCCGAACATATCGGCACCGTTCCAGCAGAAGGTGTGCCAGTAGCAGGCGGCAAAGCGCAAGTGATCTTCCATGCGCTTACCCAGCACCAGCTCATCCGGGTTGTAGTGACGAAATGCTAAAGGATTGGTCGTTTTCGTGCCTTCGAAACGAACGCGATCGAGTTGGTCGAAATAAGCTTGCATATTGAGCTCCATAATCAGGGTATGCGGCGTGGTCTTGCTTCTGGAGTAATAGTGAATAGACATTGGAGGTTGCTCAATTACGTTATTTCACACTGCTATTGAGAGAATGCGCAATTGTGCGCTGGCTCGCAAAATAATGTGCAGACAAACTATTTTTCGGCGCACATTCCAGAATCAAATGTAATTAATAGGTTACGCTTTTTAAAATCCGATCGCGGTCATAAATTCAGAAATAAACCAAATATCGTAATGAGAAGATAAAAATCTGTAATTGCCAGCAGGCCTTTCCACGTTAAAAATTTGCTGCGTCTCAGCAGTGAATGTTTCTTTTATCTCAGCTACACATACCCCTACAAAAAGGCCTAATAATTATGAAGATAAAGAACCTGACCCTAACGCTCTGCACTACTCTCCTGCTTGCAAGCTTTGCCGGCCACGCCAAAGAGGTCAAAATCGGCATGGCGATTGATGACTTACGCCTGGAGCGCTGGCAAAAAGATCGCGATATCTTTGTTAAAAAAGCGGAATCTCTCGGCGCGGAGGTGTTCGTTCAGTCCGCTAACGGCAACGAAGAGACGCAAATGTCGCAAATCGAGAATATGATCAACCGTGGCGTCGATGTGCTGGTCATTATCCCGTATAACGGCCAGGTATTAAGCAACGTGGTGAAAGAAGCGAAACAGGAAGGCATAAAAGTCCTGGCTTATGACCGCATGATTAATAATGCCGACATTGATTATTATATTTCGTTCGACAATGAAAAGGTGGGCGAATTACAGGCTAAAAGCCTGGTCGCAAAAGTGCCTCAGGGGAATTATTTCCTGATGGGCGGCTCGCCCGTGGATAACAACGCCAAACTGTTCCGCCAGGGACAAATGAAAGTGCTGAAGCCGTATATCGACGAGGGCAAAATTAAAGTCGTCGGCGACCAGTGGGCTGACGGCTGGTTACCGGAAAACGCGCTGAAAATTATGGAAAACGCGTTGACTGCAAATAACAACAAAATCGATGCGGTGGTGGCCTCTAACGATGCCACTGCGGGTGGCGCCATTCAGGCGCTGAGCGCGCAGGGTCTGGCCGGGAAAGTCGCTATTTCCGGACAGGACGCCGACCTTGCGGGTGTAAAACGCATCATCGCGGGTACCCAGACCATGACGGTGTATAAGCCCATTACCGAGCTTGCCAATACGGCCGCCGAAATTGCCGTTGAGCTGGGCAATGGCCAGCAACCTAAAGCAGACGCGACGTTAAATAACGGCCTGAAAGACGTACCTGCTCGCCTGCTTACCCCTATCGAAGTCAACAAAGAGAATATTGACGCCACCGTGGTGAAAGACGGTTTCCATAAGAAGAGTGAACTGTAATCCAGCGCAGCCCCTGCCCGGCAGGGGCGCATCGACCTGCCCTGTACATCTGTCGGGCCATGCGGAGCAGTTATGTCTTATTTACTTGAAATGAAAAGCATCACCAAAGCCTTCGGGGCGGTGAAAGCAGTCGACAACGTAAGCCTGCGGCTGAATCCCGGCGAAGTGATGTCGCTGTGCGGCGAAAATGGCTCGGGAAAATCCACGCTGATGAAAGTGTTGTGCGGGATCTATCCGCACGGCAGCTACGAGGGCGAAATCGTCTTTGCCGGCGAGGTGCTCCAGGCCACGCACATTCGCGATACCGAACGTAAAGGCATCGCTATTATTCACCAGGAGCTGGCGCTGGTGAAGCACCTTACCGTGCTGGAAAATATTTTTCTCGGCGCCGAACTCTCACGCCACGGCGTACTGGATTACGACACCATGACGCTGCGCTGCGAAAAACTGCTGGCCCAGGTGAGCCTGGCTATCTCACCGGATACGCGCGTGGGCGACTTAGGTTTGGGCCAGCAGCAGCTGGTGGAGATCGCCAAGGCGCTGAACAAGCAGGTACGCCTGCTGATCCTCGACGAGCCAACCGCCTCGCTCACCGAACAGGAAACCGCCGTTCTGCTCAATATCATCCGCGACCTGCAAAACCACGGTATCGCCTGCACCTATATTTCGCACAAGCTCAATGAGGTGAAAGCTATTTCCGACACCATCTGCGTCATCCGCGACGGGCAGCACATTGGCACGCGTGAAGCAGAAGGCATGAGCGAAGATGACATCATCACCATGATGGTGGGTCGCGAACTCACCGCACTGTATCCCAACGAACCACACACCATAGGCGAAGAACTCCTGCGCGTGGAAAACCTGACGGCGTGGCATCCCGTTAACCGCCACATCAAGCGCGTGGATAACCTCTCCTTCTCGCTGCACCGCGGCGAAATTCTCGGTATTGCGGGTTTAGTGGGTGCCGGAAGAACCGAGGCCGTGCAGTGTCTGTTTGGCGTCTGGCCGGGGCGCTGGGAAGGCAAAATTTATATCGACGGTCAGCCGGTAAAAATCGACAACTGCCAGCAGGCCATTGCCAAAGGCATTGCTATGGTGCCCGAAGACCGCAAAAAAGACGGCATCGTGCCGGTCATGGCGGTGGGAAAAAATATCACGCTGGCGGCGCTCAGCCAGTTTTCCGGCGCGCTGAGCAGCCTGGATGATGCCGCAGAACAGCAGTGTATTCTTCTGTCACTTGCCAGGCTCAAGGTGAAAACCTCCTCGCCGGAACTGGCGATAGGTCGCCTGAGCGGCGGCAACCAGCAGAAAGCGATTCTGGCGCGCTGCCTGTTGCTTAATCCGCGCATTTTAATTCTGGACGAACCCACGCGCGGGATCGATATCGGCGCGAAGTATGAAATCTACAAGCTGATCAACCAGCTTGTGCAGCAAGGGATTGCCGTCATTGTTATCTCGTCCGAATTGCCTGAAGTGCTGGGGCTGAGCGACCGCGTGCTGGTCATGCATGAAGGGAAACTCAAAGCCAACCTGAACAACCAGAACCTGACGCAAGAGCAGGTGATGGAAGCTGCCTTAAGGAGCGAACGCCATGTCGAAAAGCAACCCGTCTGATATCAAAGTCGCTGTTCCGACGCCCGGTGCGTTCGCAGGACTTAAATCGCTGAATCTGCAAGTTTTTGTAATGATTGCCGCCATTATCGTGATCATGTTGTTCTTTACCTGGATGACCGATGGCTCCTATTTGAGCGCACGTAACGTTTCTAACCTGCTGCGTCAGACCGCCATCACCGGGATCCTGGCGGTGGGGATGGTCTTTGTGATTATCTCAGCGGAAATTGACCTGTCAGTAGGGTCGATGATGGGTCTGCTCGGCGGCGTGGCGGCAATTTTTGACGTCTGGCTCGGCTGGCCGCTGCCGCTGACGATTGCGGTCACGCTGGTACTGGGTCTGCTGCTGGGGGCGTGGAATGGCTGGTGGGTGGCCTACCGTAAGGTCCCGTCGTTTATCGTCACCTTAGCGGGGATGCTGGCCTTCCGCGGCATTCTGATTGGGATCACCAACGGCACTACCGTCTCCCCGACCAGCGCCTCGATGTCCCAGATTGGCCAAAGCTACCTCTCTGATGGCGTCGGTTTTACGATCGGCGTGGTTGGGCTGATGGCGTTTGTCGCGTGGCAATGGCGAGGACGCATGCGTCGCCAGGCGCTGGGGCTGGCCTCGCCTGCTTCAACCTCGGTTGTCGGCCGTCAGGCGCTTACTGCGGTGATTGTACTGGGCGCCATCTGGCTGTTAAACGATTATCGCGGCGTCCCAACGCCCGTTCTGCTGCTGGCGCTGTTGCTGTTAGGTGGGATGTTTATGGCCACGCGTACCGCATTCGGTCGCCGTATTTATGCCATCGGTGGCAATCTCGAAGCCGCGCGTTTGTCCGGCATTAACGTAGAACGCACCAAACTCGCCGTCTTTGCCATCAACGGCCTGATGGTGGCCATCGCGGGGCTGATCCTCAGCTCACGTTTGGGGGCGGGCTCCCCCTCTGCCGGTAATATTGCCGAGCTGGACGCCATCGCCGCCTGCGTGATTGGCGGGACCAGCCTCGCCGGGGGCATTGGCAGCGTGGCGGGGGCGGTGATGGGCGCATTTATTATGGCTTCGCTGGATAACGGGATGAGTATGATGGACGTGCCGACGTTTTGGCAGTATATCGTCAAGGGTGCCATTCTTTTGCTGGCAGTCTGGATGGACTCTGCCACCAAGCGGCGCGCCTGATAACAGTATCGTGACTAATTTGGGAAATAAGCCATGTTTGAAAAGCGTCACCGCATTACGTTGTTATTCAATGCCAACAAAGCCTATGACCGGCAGGTGGTTGAAGGGGTTGGCGAATATTTGCAGGCGTCGCAATCCGAATGGGATATTTTCATCGAAGAAGATTTCCGTACCCGTCTGGAGAACATCAAAGACTGGCTGGGCGACGGGGTCATCGCTGACTTTGACGACCCCGTGATTGAACAGTTGCTGAGTGGCGTTGACGTGCCTATCGTGGGCGTTGGCGGCTCTTATCATACACCGGAACATTATCCTCCCGTTCACTACATCGCCACGGATAACCATGCTCTGGTCGAGACTGCCTTCCTCCATTTAAAGGAGAAAGGCGTCCATCGTTTTGCGTTTTACGGATTGCCCGCCACGAGCGGAAAGCGCTGGGCGATGGAGCGTGAGTATGCCTTCTGCCAGCTGGTTGCCCAGGAGAAGTATCGCGGCGTCGTTTATCAGGGGCTGGAAACCGCGCCAGAAAACTGGCAGCACGCACAAAATCGTCTGGCTGACTGGCTGCAAACGCTGCCGCCCCAGACAGGGATTATCGCCGTGACGGACGCCCGCGCCCGCCACGTATTACAGGTGTGCGAACATTTGCATATTCCGGTGCCTGAAAAGCTGTGCGTGATTGGTATTGATAACGAAGAGCTTACGCGCTATCTGTCGCGCGTGGCGCTCTCATCCGTGGCTCAGGGTACCCGTCAGATGGGCTATCAGGCCGCAAAGCTGCTGCACAGACTGTTAGACAACGAATCCCTGCCGCTCCAGCGTCTGCTGGTTCCTCCCGTTCGCGTGGTCGAACGTCGCTCAACTGACTACCGCTCATTAAACGATCCGGCCGTGATTCAGGCGATGCACTACATTCGCAATCATGCCTGCAAAGGGATTAAGGTCGATCAGGTGCTCGATTCGGTCGGCATATCACGTTCGAATCTGGAGAAGCGGTTTAAAGAGGAAGTGGGTGAGACGATCCACGCCGTGATCCATGCGGAAAAGCTGGAGAAAGCGCGCAGTCTGCTGATCTCCACCTCGCTGTCGATCAACGAGATTTCACAGATGTGCGGCTATCCGTCGCTTCAGTATTTCTATTCGGTGTTCAGGAAAGAGTATGACACCACGCCGAAGGAGTACCGGGAACGGTACAGTGAAGTCCTGCTCTAGAAAAAAGAACGCCTTCCAGTGGAAGGCGTTTTTCATTACATATGTGCGGCAATCAGACGCTGGTTATCCTGGTACATGGAGAACAGGTAATTGTTATAACGCTGTCCCTGAGTGGAATAACCTTTCAGCTTATGGATCATCGCCGTGGCCGTCACTTCCTGATCCGCCTTACGCAGCTGAGCGCGTGACTTACGGAACGAGGAATAGGCCGGGTGGGTGTTCAGGTTCACCACGTAGGCATTCACGGAATCTTTCACCGATTCAAACTGTGAATAGCCCTTCACCTTGCCGGGCGCGTTAGTACAACGACCTTTTACGCATTTCATGCCAAACAGATTGTTGTTGTTGCGCGCCAGCTTCGAGGTGCCCCAACCGCTTTCGGCGGCGGCCATTGTCGCGACCATACTGCCTGGAATGATGTCCACACGTTCTAACAGTGAGTTCCAAGGCACGCGACGCGTGTTCCCGCTCCACTTCACTTTATAGCGTTTGGCGATATCTTTCAGGCGAGTGCGCTCAGACGGCGACCAGCGGCTGTCGTACTGTTTGGAGATCAGCCAGTTACGATCCGCAGTAATCGCGGCATTTTGGCTTTTAATGTAAGGCATTACCGTCCGGAGAAACGCTTTTTTCCTTGGTGTCCCGGAAGGGTATTTTCGCAAATCAGGAAGTGAACTACTCTTTGCACTATTGCGAGAATACTCTTGTTTACTGCTAACCTTA
>Ga0157363_1007053_pt1 | contig 10624 bp, 2 predicted proteins | sample AttsexASBM1_FD_111477 | JGI IMG/M metagenome (GOLD analysis project Ga0157363, IMG submission 111477) | Fungus gardens microbial communities from leaf cutter ant in Ribeirão Preto, State of São Paulo, Brazil - Atta sexdens ASBM1 | ecosystem: Host-associated > Fungi > Mycelium > Unclassified ...
CACACACGCACACACACACACACACGCACACACACGCACACAGGATGTTTGGAAAATAATGATAAATCTTTCGCATAGGAACAGAATGGACTAAACTGAGAAGAAAAGCCATTTTATAATTTTCGTAATAGTTAACGAAATATTAATTACGAAAAATTGCCGAAAATTGATCTTCAATAATTTCTTATTCAAATACTATCAACTTTACAAAAAAAAATGCAACAGACAAAAATTATTTATTTTCTTTTAATAAAGCTCTAAGAATTTTTTCAGAATTTTTTCAGAATTTTTTAATACCATATTTTCTCGTGTTGATAAAAATTATAAAATGCAGTACTAAAAAGTCGATAAAAAATTTTGAAAAAATTTATAGAATTCTATGAGAAGAAAATAAACAATTTTCATCTTTTGCAGTTTTTCTGTAAAGTTGGTAGTATTTGAGTAAAAAAATTATTGAAGAACAATTTTCAGCAATTTTTAGCAATTAATATTTTGTTAATTATTGCGAAAATTGCAAAATGGTAGATGACTTTTGTTCTCAGTTTAGTTCTATCCTTATATATATTATACAAAAGCTTCATTTTCCAAACATTCTGTACATTATATGTATGTATAATAGATATTAGATTATCAAGGAAAAACATTTTTTTAATCGGCTCAAAAGCTACTATTTTATGTCAAAAGAACACTCCTAAATTTTTACTTAAAAATTAAGATTTAGAATATTTAAGAAGTCGCTAGTAAATTTTTAAATATGATACTGTATTTTTTTTTTGGTCTGAATATCAATACGATACAATAATTTATTTATTTAGCTTTACGATATACGCCTAAAAAAATATAGATTAATGTAAGTGATGAAATTTCTAGTTCAAGGTCGATTTTAACAGAGTTTCATACATTCAAATCATTACCTTTCTCAAATCGTAAGTTTGTTCATCTAGAACAAGATTTAGTTCAAATTTTTCTTCTCTTACAAGGCTTTCGAAAGTTGCATTTAACTAAACTATAATGTATGTATATCATTTTAAGAATAGAAAAAAATTCTTTTACAAACTCTAAAATATATCACTTTGTGATCTTGACATCCTCGAATTAAATGCCTCAAGTTGACAATAAAAATTCTTTATTAAGATGAATACATAATACAAACAAAAATATGTTAGTTAGAGTTAATTAATTATAATAAACTATATAATAAGAACAAAAATAGAAATGGAATTTCAATGAATATATATAATTGATTCATATAATCCATAATAAATTATCAAAAATTTTGATAATACCCATAAAATTCCAAACAACACATTTATGTATTAAATCTTGAAATTTACAATTTAGTAAATGTTCTTTGCAATTTTACTTGTATTTTATTATTATAAACAATTGTTGGTAGTTTATTATCTGAATCATCAATTATGATTCCATCAAAATTCTGTTTCTATTTTTATTCTTATGTATAGTTTATTACAATTAATTAAATCATATTTTCATTGGTATTATGTATTCATTTTATTATCTCTCTTAATAAAGAATTTTTATTGTCAAATTGAGGCATTTAATTCGAGGATGTCAAGATCACAAAGCGATACTTTAAAATTTGTAAAAGAATTTTTTTTATCTTAAAAATGTTCAGTAAAATGTAACTAAGACTCTGTAGAAGATTCCAACTGGATCTTGTTCTGAGTGAACGGACCTACGATTTGAAGGGAGATATGGATGGATTTATGATTTGAACGTTGCTAAAATCCATTTTGAATTCAAAATTTGATCATTTTTCCACATTAATTAGGCTGTATTTCTTAAGATATATGTTATAGAACTAAATAAATTTGCGTTATGTTTACAAAAAAAAACATATAGTATTATATTTAAAACCTGGATTAAACCTGGATTTATTTTTGCATCAGATATACCAAGGAAAATCGAAAATTTAAAAATTGTTATCCACTAACCTCTAAATCTTAATATTTTTGATAAAAATTTAGAAGTGTTTTTTAGCATAAAATGGAAGCTATTAAGCCAAGAGGTCAATTAAAAAAAATTTTTTTTCCTTAACAGAATATACATTTATTTATTAATATACATTTACATATATGTACGGCATGTTTGTTAAGCTATTTCCCCCTTTTCCAAAAAAAATCAAGATAATACATATTATATATTGGCCAGAATTAAGAATTTTTTATGTGCTAATTATTATGTGTTCTAATGTCAATTTTTGTGCTCGAATGATTTAGCAGGAAATCGCGATTGAATGTGGGGGTTAACGTTCAGTTAGCACCTCTTTCATTAAATTACATGCAAAATAAAAAAAATTAGTACAGCAAAATGCCTTTTATGTGCTTTTGAAATAACAAATCAAAATTAATGTAACTGTAATGGTAAGATATATGCCAATAATAAAGTTTTATATATATATATACATATATATATTACAATACCAAATTAATTGGGCTTAAAATATTTCTCTATTTGCTCTTAAAATATGCACAATGAGATTTTGGTGCTCCCCCTTTGATCGGACACCCCCGAAGAATAATAGAAAAATATTTTAAGCTTGCAATCAATTCGTTATCTCCATTTTATGACTGGCACCTTACTCTTATAAGGAGACAATGAGTGGTCACTTCGAGGATGACTTTTCGGTCAAAGAGGATGAGTACTAAAATCTCGTTGTGCATATTTTGAAAGCACATGAATGGAGGAACAATTTGAGCCCATAACCAATTCGATATCTGCATTTTAACTGGCACTTTACTTTTGTAGAGAGGAGGTAGGTGGTTACTTTAGGGGTAATTTTCCGGTCAAAGGGGACAAGCATCAAAATCTCGTTGTGCATATTTCAAGAATATATAAATAGAAGAATATTTTAAGTCTGCAACCAATTCGCTATTTCCATTTTAACTGGCACTTTACTCTAGTGGGGAGGTAAAATTTCGCTGAAATTTCATGTTTTGAAATATTTCAGTGAAATTGCTGAAAATTTGCTGAAATTTCACTAAAAATAAATTTTTCCACTAACATATTGAAAAATCATTGAAACTGAACTGAAATTACACTGAAACTTCCCTGAAATTTTGTTGAATTTCTCTGAAATTTTTACTGAAATTTTACTAAAAATGAATTTTTCAGCTATAAATCGCTAAAATTAAATTGAAATTTTTCAGAAATGTTGAAATTTTGCCAAAAAGTATTCCAAAAGTCAATAAAATTTTTTCACCAAGATAATCACTTCGAGGGTGATTTTTTAATTAAAGGGGATGAGCATCAAAATCTTGTCGTGCATCTTTTGAAAAAGGAAGAACAATTTGAGCCTACAAACATTTCGCTATTGTAACTAGTATTCTTGTACCAATGTTATATAATATGTATCAAACTTTATTGGCATATATCTTTTAAATCGTCATGGTTACATTAATTTTGATTTGTTACGTTAAAAACATATAAAGAGCACATAATTTTGCTGTATTAATTTTTTTTATTTTGTATGTAATTTAATAAAGGAGTTAACTTAATGTTAAATTAGCACCCTCACATTCAATCGTAATTTTCTGCTAAACCATTTGAGTACAAAAATTGGCATTAGACCACACAATCAGCACATAAAAAGCACTTCATTCTGACATAGGTGCCATCTTCATTTTTTGTGGGGGAGGATGCTTACCAGACATACAGCCAGTTACAGAAAAGTTGCAACAAAAGTTACAGAAAAGTTGCTTTTTTTTTCAATGGATTTCGAAACTCACTCGTAGAGCGGTTGAACGTAAATGATTAGATAAGTAAAAACCAATCACTCGGAGAGCAAGCTGCATTCCAAAATTCATCGAAAAAGTGTTGCAATCTGCAACCGGCTTACACATATATATATATATATATATATATATATACACACATATATGTACATATATGTATATATTAATATGTTATTTATATTATTAATATATTATAATATTATAATATTATATACTACGTGGATAGTTGAAAAGTTTGATAAAAAAACAAGTAAAACACATTTTTAAAAATTAATTTTACTTTTCATTAATTTTACTTTTTACTTTCCTTTGAGGATTACTTGATATGAATGAATTTCATCCAATTTTTTTATTTGCGCGTTAATTTCTTCAAATGACACTGTTTTATGACAGCACTTTTTTTTCCATTATTATACAACCATTGCAAAAACGACTTGACTTTAAACGTTAAATTTAATGCATAAAATTGAAAAATATAGACAATAGCGATAGTAACAAATTTCAATCTAATCAGAAATCATATATACTAGAATACATGGTTAAAATTTATTATTCCTATTGCCTGTGCTTTCAATTGTATCAACTTTAACTACGCGTTACATCCGATAATGTTAAAAATGATTATACTTATCTACTAGCAGTGACTTTATGAATTGTAACGTTGCAATAATTTACCCAACTTTTCAAACCTATCACTTACCTATGTATATTAATGTATATATATATAATATGTTATACATATATATATATATATATATATATTATAGCTATATGTACATATATATATATATACATATATATATATATATTTCGTACGACACTTTTGCTAAGCCATGTACTAAGTTCGTGACGTTTAATACACAAATGTACAAATGCACGATGAATAATGAAAACATAGCACGAAAATTTTTGCCGCGCGAAAAAAGGAAAAAAAAAACTCAATCCATCCCATAATGAAACGCGTGTCGGCTTTTGATCTGATAGAGATCGAGAGCGTTTTCCAGGCGCATTGAACAAACGGAATTCTATTTACTCCGGACTTTCTACAACTGGTAGAAAGTTCGTGAAAATTGTACAGGGCGTCCCAAATTCATTGTATTCTTCGTCGCCACAGAATTCTTCCGTTTATATAACGTAATAACTTTCCTATTAAAGATATTAAAGAGTATACAAAAGAGGCTTTTTGTTACAAGCGATTCGTAATTTACCTTTATGAAATAAACTTAAAAAAAGTATATATAAATTATAAAATTAAAAAGTCCTCTTTTATCATTTAATGTCAAACTAACGAAACTTTTATTCAACTTCTAGAGATGAAATTTTCTAAAGAAGTTTTGCAAAAATCTGTGTTAAATAAATTTTTAAAAACTATTAATACCGACATTATTAATAAGTGTAATAAAAAAATAATTATCTGACGCTATGCTGATTAAATGAACAAAAGTATACATAAAGTACATGTCAATATATTGATAAATTTACAAATGTTTTCGTGATAAATTAATTATATTTTCAAAAGTAAATTTTTGCAGAGCAAAATAAATTTCCATTAAAATGGAAGTCCATCCACTATTCTGTTAAGTATTTCATTTGAAATGTTTAAGAATCAATATATAATAATAATCAAATCCAAGCTTCGGGTACCTCATACACAATTTTCTAATGAAGGTTGCCGTGCATAAAAATTCTCCGTCATCGCGAAACGATTTTATCATGGAACACACGCATATGTTCATCCTAAATCGCGTGGAAGGCACTCAGTCGAGCGAATGTGGATATTTCTGACGATGATCGTAAATCCATATTTAAAAAATAATAACACACATTTATAAAAATAATACATATTTATAAAAAAAAGAGCAAAAAAATTATTACAACTTTCTTAGTTTTTCACTATTTCTCTACATTATATATTCAAACGTTTTTTTTTCTTTGCACATTGAAATTAAATACTTGTCAGATTTCGAGTTAGTTTGATTTTAACGATTTTTCATTCATCGATTTTAACTTTATGAAACAAGTAGTAATTATGAAAGGAAATAAGAGGAACTTAACACAGTTTTTATCATTAAATTTTTTTACAATTTTTTGGAATTTAATGATAAATGCACTTGAATAAGAGCAACATTATATAATACGTAGATATTTAAGGATTAATCTTAAGTTGTTAATAACTCCAAAGCACAACTCTTGTAAAATATATTTAATGATATTAATATAGAGAAATAAAATTTTTTGTCTTTTAGTAATAAATGTGTATCATTCCTTTTTTAGAGAGAATAATGAATCTTATAAAAATAAAAAACCTATTGGACACATACGTAAGATTTAAAAAAGACATATCAAAAGAAATATTACTCCCATCATTATAAAGCGTTTTATCACAACAAAAGCATCTCCGCGAGAAAAAAAATTAGATTTACGACAACTCTATAGAAACATTCTTGTCACATATAGTACTATTGCCCGAGTCCCTGTCTTCTCGAATCATGTACTTGGAACGTACACATTGCAAAAATTCGCGTATATTCACGACAACGCTGCGGCCGCAATTGCACGGGTTCGTTAATATACCCATTGTGATATCGTGGCGGACACTGCCGGTACGGGTATTCCTTGCTGCCGGCGGCGAATTGCTGCTGCTGCTGCTGCTGCTGCTGTTGCTGCTGTTGAGGTTGATGCTGCTGATGCAGATTATGGGGATGCCATCCACCGTTTCGGGGATGAGATGATGTAGGGGTGCGCACGTGCGATCCCGACGGGGCGCCATTGGCCACCACAGCTCTGTAACGTCCCTGCATACCCAAGCCACGGTGCTGATGACTCCCGGGGCCATTCATTCTCTATCTGTCCTTTTCTTTCGCTCGTCTATGTCTTCCTATCTCTCTCTCTTTCTCTCTCTTTGTCTTCACCCTGTCCTTTTTGTCACTTGCTCTTTTGTCCGTTAGTGTTCCCTTTCCCCTTCTCTTTCTCCTTCTCCTCCTCCTCACCGTTGCCGTCGTTGTCGTCTTCGTCCTCGTCCTTGTCTTCGTCCTCGTATTCGTCCTCGTCGTCCTTACGCTTGACACGAGGAGGTTGCTTCTCGGTGTGCGCGCGTGACGTTGGGCGCAGCCAAGCCGGCTGGTCTTCTCGCCTCTCTCACAAGATCACTGGCTGAACCGATCGATGTGCACCGAGAAGAACCTAGCGAGGGTATTTAAATGTTACCTGGTTGGAGAGGATCCTGAACGGATGTGACAGATCTCTCTTTCTCTTTTCTCTCTCTGTCTCTCTGAACCCTCCCCGCGATTTGACATTTCGAAACGTGAAACGAACGCGTCAAGGGAACGTCCGAGCTATTGTACCGATATTGCTCCCCGCGATACTTTGATATTTTTCACCATGGAAACTCATTCAATCGTGTTTATTTCCTGAACAGAGCCGTTTATAATTCCATGGTTAATTCCTGACAGAGATCTCCTCATGGTGGAAGAAGTTTCTTCCATGGTGGTTCTTTCACCGTGGTTTCTTCCACCATGAATTTCTTTGTGTTTCATCTTCAACAAGAATTAAATCATTCCATAAGCATCGCGACAATTTTTTTAAATATCCGTGTCAAAATAATCAGCCGAATTATAAGAAAGAAATATTATATATATGTGCAGAGAAAAACATCTTGTGATAGAAGTTGCGCTTATCTGAAAGCATTATCGAGAAGAAATACACTTCATTCATCTAAAAACAAAACAATATCAAATATAGGTCGATTTTAAATATCGATCAAAAAGTAAATGACTTGTACATACAATTGACTAATTACCAAAAATTGAATGCCTTCCTCGTGTCGTTTATACATGCTATGCCCGTAATTTACGAATGACCTTTTCATCACATTAAATATTACTTTAATCATCTCTGCTAAATTCTTAATTTTTCCTTGTTCGTCCTTAGCTCGTTTCGCGTCGCGGCCAGTATTGTTAAATATGTATGTCTCATATCGCGATATCGCATACATTTCCTGGTAACTATATTATCTATCTAAATGCAAAGTTAGTCCGATGTATTTCTCAAGAGTTTAAAGTCTCATGGAAATTCATTATACTCATATGTTCGTTTTAAATATAAAAATCAATCATTTTAAATAAAAGTTGGTATTGCCCTTAATATTATAATGCTTAAAATTGATGAAAAATTGTTTTGTACACGATTATTAAAATTATATAACGATATTATACATGAAAGTGTTACTACTGGTAAATAGTTCCGATTATAAGTAATAAAGTATCACGTGTGAACAGATATTATTCCGATAGATATTTTATTCGAAAAATAACACTGTTATGAGATCATATATTTTTACCAACACTGGGGTATCGTAATATAAAGCACTTATGAAAAGGTGCGACTACATGTAAATTAAATTACATTCAACAAGCCGAACGAGACGTTAGCAAAGTCATGTAATGCGAATATTTATGACGCTAATTTCCGGAAATGTCGCGCGCAGATTATTTTTCGATTAACTTTATATAATAACGTGATTTTTTTTTCAAAGACGAAGATAGCAATGTTCTTTGCAGATAATATCGGTATTTTATGGGCCGCGCAGGAAAGAAAACCTGAAAATTCATGAAAATCCGAACAGCATGTAGAGCACGACTTTTCGTGAGACAATTTTTAAACGATATTGTTATTTTAAATAACGCAGGACTTGTTATTTAATTTTATTGGATATCTCGAAAAGAATTGATCATCTATAAATTTTATTTTCAATATATAATATAGAAAATTTATCGCCATTACTCACAATTATAGATGCTGTAAATGAAATATGATTTTTCACTAGTATACTCCAAGTAAGTAACACATTTAATCAATGGAATCGAATAAAAGAATTAAAATTAGCGATCAGAAGCAGTAAAAGTTGTTTTTTATGAGATCGCGAATTATGAGTAAGTTTCAATTTATCCATAAATACTTAATTATCTGTTATTCCTAAAATGCCATAAAAATATTTAATTTGTCATTATCTGCAATTTTGTTTGAATATTCATAATATTTTAAAACTATTCAATTACTTAAACGACAGTGAATTCTTAAAATTTAAGATCAAATCGAATTAAGAAGACTAAAATGGAATATAGATGCCTTTTTTATCATTATAAATTATACAATAATCAACTGTTAGAACAATGATGTGAAAGGCTGCCGTATTACAGTCCCTCGCATGTTTTGACACGACTTCATGTTCTCAAGGGTTTCCTTTGTAAAACGTAGCAATATCGATAATTACAGAGAAATCAATTATAGAGAATTCTGTGAATTAACGAACATTCAAATAAGCGCTCCTTTTCAATAATTGGCCGACACGCAGGGCGCATATCAGAACATCCAAGTTCTAAGCAGAGGCAGTAAGAGAAGGAAAAATCGTACACATACGCTGCCTTCTTATCGATCGCGATGTTTACATAATGAATCGAGATACAATCAGTCGTTAATGCAACAAGAGAAAAATACTTACAAATAATGCATACAGTAGCGCCGATAGGTCGAAGCGCAGAGGAAAACAAATGGAAGGAAGATTTCCATCATTCGTAAAGATGCAAGCAACATTTATTGCTACTTGAACTATATAAACATTAACTATAATCTACGTAAGCGAGAGGAATAGACAGTTCCATGCAGCGATAGAGACAATTATGTGTAATGGAAAAAAACATATACACACACATACACAAAGATGCATTTTAGGATTAACGTAATGGTGCGAGAAGAGCGAAAAAAAATGGAGTTGCCTAGTTGGAAATACATTCGATTCAAATACCATATGCATAATTGATTTTCATAATTTCCGCAAGTACGAAGTAAATACTTTAAGAACGTGAATACCAAATAAAATGACGTAAAGTGTATTAAAGTCCGTAAAGTAATTTAAGAATTGTAATTTCAGCGATGCTACATCTTACGTTTTGATAATACATACAACTTATTGTCGAACCGCCATCGCTTTCCACATTAATCCTCAGCATATACTGCGGTCGATTTCATCGCTCGAAAAATCAGTGTATCATAGCAGTTCAGGTTTGAATAAATAATGAGAATCGTCGATATATAACTGCGCAATGACCTATTTCACCTATTCACCTTTTTTGTAACGTCTTATTATAGTGTAGCACACATATGTTTTATTATATTGCATAATATTGTATATGTATGTAATCTCTCTCGCATAGTATTTTAGTGTACGAAATATCTCACAATTCTTTGTATACAATTTTTCGTACATATAAATTGCGAGAATATAATAATATACACTGTAATAATATAATATTTAAATAAAGATTTGGCAACAATTGCATTTTCTTGTACAATATTCGAGAGATATCCATGATAATTAATAAATAAATAATAAAATAAATAAATAAATAATATAATAATATATAATAAATAATATAAATAAATAATAAAATTAAGAACAGGTTTATCAACATTATGCAGCTAAGCAGAAAAATAAATTTCTCTGTAATTCATAATATTTGATCATGGCAAATCCGACTTTTAATTTAAATTTGTTAATTCTTCAGAAATTATATGATATTATATTCTCCATATGTCTTCTTGTTATCTTATAATTTAATGTTATCTTATTATTTAATTTCTCAAATGATGTAAGTGTCTGTTATACAAACACGTGTTTAAAGAATATTTTTATTTTTCCAAATGTCATTAAATTTTAATATTTCTTAAAATATATACAATGTAATAATTGCTATTATAATCATATTTATAAGGAAAACTACTTATATCGAAAATATTTAAATAAATCGGAATAAGTATACTATAGTAATAAGTAATAAGTATTATATATATATATATATATATATATATAC
>Ga0157363_1007054_pt1 | contig 10623 bp, 8 predicted proteins | sample AttsexASBM1_FD_111477 | JGI IMG/M metagenome (GOLD analysis project Ga0157363, IMG submission 111477) | Fungus gardens microbial communities from leaf cutter ant in Ribeirão Preto, State of São Paulo, Brazil - Atta sexdens ASBM1 | ecosystem: Host-associated > Fungi > Mycelium > Unclassified ...
CACACAGACTTGTCTCCTCCCCCCCCCCCCCCCCCCCCCCACACACCCACACACACACACACACCCACACACACACACACACACACACACACACACACACACACACACACACACACACACATATTACGCGCGCGCGCAAGTATATGGCATCATCTAGCCAGTATCGGCCAACCTTGTAGGTATACAGTTATGTGTGCTGACGTGTCCACGCGCGCGAGAATGTATAGGCAAGTATGACATAACTCACGGTAAAGTTTCAGGCCACTTGTGTTGTGTAAATTATTAAGCACGCGTTTGCCCCTTTGTCGTTCGAGAAACAGGACAACGTTGGCCACATTGGGGAACATAAAGGTCAGAAGATCCTTGGACCGGTGGAGGAGTGGGACGCAAGATGGTGACAAGGAACGCTCGAGGTCACCAGAGGTTCCGTTCCTTCCTCTCTCACCTGTTCCACCCTCCTCCACTGGTCGGTCGCACTGTACAAGATGGAGCACCGTTGTAATACCGCGTAATGCAATGCAATGCGATCTAAGTGAACTTTGGTCGGGTCGAGCGCATGCATATTAGCCTCATCGCCAAGTGGTGTTACCATACAACCTACCCCTTGCACTATTCCTTCGTCTAACGTCCTTTCTATCCTCCTATAAGCTTGTTCTCTCCCTTTTCTCTATCCACGCTGCTCTTTCCCATTGGAAAATATCTCTCTTAACCCCTTTCGTTCTCTCTTCGTTTACCATCTTGGAGCTCATCTAAGGCTGACTTTAATGCGCAAGGGATTTGCCGGATTAGCGCTAAACATTAGCAAACAGATGCAGCAAGGTGCTACCAGTTAGCAACGTTCCGAAAATTATTTGTCGCTTCGTCGCTTTCTTCTTGGTTTCTATCCAAAATGTAGAGAGATTAATGTCTGTTAATTCCTTTAGATACAGAAATATTATAATAATATATCAATACACACAGATATTTCTCTTCGTACGGAAGATATTTCTTTTCTATTTTACAATATTTTTATTATTTACATTAAATCTATATAGCGTCGATTTTAATCTAATTTGAGCTACTGCTCTTTACTCATTATTATTTTATACTAAAACAATAGAGTTAAACAGTTCAAATTGGGTTAAATTTGAACTGCTTAACTCCATTGTTTTAGTATAAAATAACGATATATTGAATAGAAGCTATGGCGACTTAAATTAGGTCAAATTTAACATTATAGATTTAACAGTATAAGATACGAAAAGAACAATTTTATTCATATTTATTAAATATTTATTAAATATTATTAACTAATATTTTATCTAATTTCATTAAATACATTTCAAAAAATAATTTTGTTGGATCATCAATATAAAATAATTATGTAGGATGCTCAAGATGATTGCTAGAATATTAAAATTTTTTGCAACATTGCTCATCATGCTTGAGAGTTTATAATTATTTTCAGATCTATTAATTAGCTGTAGTTAAATTTTTAGATACTCTAGCAAAACTGTTCTTTCTTGTACGATTCTAATAAATAATTTAAAATATATTGTAGTTTCAAAAAGAAAAAATCACTGCAGCACTGCTTTGAATTAAAATTATAAGTATAAGAATCATACTGAATATGCAATGTTATTTTGATATCAAACTGAAGAATATTTAATGTACAGAAATAAAAGAAAAATCTTATACTAAGACTGGCACAGAATATTTTATAATAATATCCTCAATTCTACATAAATAACAAATCATTTCAAATATCTTACAAGTAAAAGTTTGAAACTTATTTACCATTCATACACCGTGAAAGATTAATTCGAATTGCAAAAAACCAATTACGTAGAATTAGTCGAAGATTATGTCTTACACCGCGTTTCCAAGAACAGTTTCTTAAGTAGGAAATCTTTAGCTTGCCGTGATGCAACTTAATGTTTTGCGTGTAACCATTCCTAGCTCCTATAAGGATCTGACCCAAACATGCTTCCGCTGGGTCTTCCGCGCTGAAAGTAGCTTTCTCGTTATCATTATAATGTAGCTTGGTTAGTACTAGTTATAATGTAGCCAAACTAGTACGCTCATACTTACAAGATGAAACGTAATACTCATTGTATCGTCATTTGAATATAATTTAGTCATCATTCAGACTTTTGTAAAATACCTCGCCTATTTGCCATTATATAAGACGACATGAAACTTATATTGTCATCGTAATTACCGTTATATTTGTTTTTCGTTTAGGATATAAATCGAACCTATCTATTTAAACTCGTATCTTTATAAGGAAAAAACAATTTTAAAGTATTTAAAAATTTAGTTACACACAAAAAAATATCGTTCTATTGTTAGGCAAAGTTATTATTATTACTCTGTTTCTTTTAAGTACACTGAAAGAAAAGATTAACTACAACCAAAAAATTGGCTGCTGCAGTCAATTAAAAATGCTATGCCATATTTTACCATTTAAATTGCTGCAGCAGCCAATTTTTCCTTTCAGTGTAACTATTATCTCTAAGAATATTTTCTTGATAATAATCTTAAAATATACTTATATTATAAATTTTAGAAAAACTTATTATGTTATATTACTCAAAAATTTATTTTTTTTTTTTGAAGAGAAAATTACATATTATATTTTAGTATATATAAAATAGAACAAAATCGTTCTTTCTGTTTATAAGGCATGAGTCATTTCAATATATTGATTGCAGAATCGAAATAAAGATGAGTGTCTTAAAGTTTAGCACACGGTAGATAACCCAGAATTCTCCGATAAGCGGGAGGACGATCGTTTCTTCCGACAAATTTAATAATTAATTAAAATGATTTGTTCCTCTCATCGTTCTCGTATCGCGCGTTTACCTCGTTTCACATCCAACCGCTTCATTCTCGAGAGCACCTAGAAAGCAGCTCAACAACGTCGTATCGCAAAAGTCATAAAGCCGCATTACATCCGAACTGCCGATGCACACGAGAGTTTGGGAATAGAACCAATCAATTACCGGGCTGCTCTCCTTCGCCTCTCATACACATCGCTTCCCATACACACGTCCAGGTGCATACGTGCACACAACCCGCAGAAAGACGGAAACGATCGCGCGCCATAGAACGATGGAGTGTGTTTTCAGTAGTTCCGAGGATGCACTCGCGAGTAACAGTGAACGTATATCAGTGAATCACGCATCTCGCGCGAGAGACCAAACGCGGACGGTGAAACAGCGTGCGATGGAAACGGAAAAGTGAATTAGAACATTCGACGAGTCGTAAATCGACGACGGTGGCCTCTTAACGGAATTACCGACAGTAAATCAACGATGAGAAGAAAAAAATATGAGAAGCAAGGAGAAAAGAAGCTCTCGCGCCTGGACGCGACTACAGTCTTGGCACTCGAACCAAAAACAATCGTGACAGAGCCAACGCCAGTGCGATAACTCGAATGCAGCGACGCGTTTCCCCGTCCGGGATAGACGTACTCGTGTATTGGGCGAGTAATTCTTTCGATTTACTTGTAAGAACGTTGTAAACCTGAGACCTCAATTTCCCGAGCCATAGAATTCAATATGTTACAACCTCGTGATTTTATCGCTGGAGGGCTCGTCGAAAAATATATGGAAAAATCATGACATGCGAGCATTCGTCCGAGTACGGTATTTTTCCACGGTAAAATCAAATTAAATAAATGCTATGCGGTTGCAATTTATTCGTACATCATGCAGATTGCGATTTGAGCATGCCAAGAATTAAAACAATGAATATAGTCGGATAATTTTTACAAACGCCCGGTGACATTTTAACGCATGCCGCTCTTACGCATCCGGATTTAAATTTCCGCCCCAGCCGGTCGAGTCCGCCAATGCGGACTATATAGCGAGCCACTTGAAAATTATTCGAATAAAGCTGCCACGAACTCGCACGCGCTTTAATAACCGTACAGCCACAATATGACGGCAGCATTTAACAGCGTTCTCTCCTATCCGCCATACCCGAACAACAAATATTTATGCATTCTTGATGACGTAGCAACCCACGCGCGAGCGATTACCAATCAATTAACGTTATTCCGCCAAAAAAAGGGCAACCACTCAGTGAGTAGAGCGGTTGGCTTCAACATACAGAACGGTTTTGATTTTTGGAGGGATAAAGAGAGAGGAGAGAGAGAGAGAGAGAGAGAGAGAGACATGGCTCTCCCACGTGAGGTCAAACCGCACCCGACCGCATCGTCGACGTTACCGGCGAATTATGAAATATACCAATTATGGTATGAACCATTAATATAAATTTTCTATGATTAAAATGCCCACCCCTGCGTATTTCCGTTGTTTTCGCTGGATGGCGAAACCATTCTTATATGCGTAACAAACCGGACGGCTGGGAAGTTTATAATATAATGATTGATTAAATTTGCAATAACCTATTAATTGTAGGCTGTAGTAAAATTAACGTAACGTGATAATTGTGCAGGAAACCGTACATACAATCTATAACCGCCGTTGGCATTATAAATTGATTTTCTCTATTTCGATAACGTAAACTGGAAATAAAAGTGCTCCCGTGGGTACTATGAGAATTTCGTTACCCGCATTACATGGTTATACGGTACAGCATTTGGCTAAAACTGATTAAATTTCGAGCGTTGCTTACTGAAAACAAAATTGGACTAGACTGGATATTTCCATAATGGAAGCATGACATCATTGTTGACCGCCTCCTACAGAGACTAAATACAGGGCTGACGACGTTTTTCGGATGTATACTGAATTATGCATTGAATTATGAATAATAAATCAGAATGGTGTTTACTTCTATAGGCATTATCGCCTCTTTTTCAGGCAATGTCTGACAAGTATCGAACATCATAAAGGTATTGTAAATATCATTATATATAAATTGTATCTTTATGTTGAGATAATATTTGTCATCGTTTCTCTATTTTTTAAAAATTATACGACCCTTCATACTTCTGTATTCGCGATGGATATAAATAATATGTAAATGTGTCAGTTCTCTCTCAACTCATATCGAGTACAGATTTTCCGCTAAGCTCCTCTTTCCATCCTTTGCGTTACATACATGTAACTTAACATTTATATTTACACGTACATATACGCGCGCGCGTATACATGTATAAAGTTCGAGCGAGTTTCACATTCTTTCCAGAGCTCGGCGAGTTGTCGGACCGTTTTGAAATTCCGACACTCGGGACTCTCGCCACATGATTCCTAATTTCCGATCGTTTCCACGCCCACACTTATACCGAATTCGGTAAATGCCCGGTCGGTATAGGCACAATCCTGTACATAAGTACATACTAGGGTTGGATGGAGAGCGTGATATGAGTAAGTTTGGTAAGCCTCGGATCAGACTGGGGCGAAGGCGCTCAACGCCGGAATATCATCCACCGACAGTAAACTGGGTCGGCCATAACCAGGCCAGGCAGCGTTGGTATAAATTGAAAGAAAATTTATTCTCTCGGGGAAAACGAAATTAACATAATAGCAAGAGCGGCTTGCCGTGATTTCTCCTACTCATTATCTCTTCTTGTTTAAAGCACAACGGACCGCGAAATGTGTTACGAAACAATATAAAAATTTAAATATGGTACACTGAAAGAAAATATTGGTTGCTGCAACAATTTAGATAGTAAAATATGGCACAGTATTTTTATATGATTGCAGCAAATTTTTAGTTAGCCTATCGAAATCATATACTGACATTGCGGATAGACTGACGCAACTAAAAATTTGCTGCTACAAACCAAAAACCAACTGATTGCTATAGCCATATAAAAGTACTATGCCATATTTTATTATCTAAATTGTTGCAGCAACCAATCTTTTTTTTAGTGTACGATTATTAAAGTGATAATTTTTTTTAAATTGATATGCCTATACTATTAAATTCATAGTATCAAATTATACTTAATTTAAGTTATTTTTAATCATACACTGAGAAAATAGTTTGGTTGAAAATGGACAAATCAGAAGATAAAACAATTAAACAATTTAACTTAGAAAATATATTTGAGTCAAATTTAGTTTATTATTTAAATGCATACGTTAATATGGACATTGATTTAACTTTGGAACTTTTTACAGAATTACAGAAATGGATTGATTCACACAGAAGTTAAAATAGTAAAATATTATTTTTCAAGATATTGAATTACCGTTGCTCCTTTGATATGTAACGATGTAAAAATTTCCTAGTTAGTAACATATCGGCGATACTTTGCGGTAATAATATTTAGATCCTGTACTGCGGCCAAGCTTTCAATCATACGTTGAACATATCGTTGCGTTCCGATTGCACCGCCTGTTTATAACGCGATAACAACTTCGTCGATCGATGTGAACGTGATCAATAAAGCAACTCGCACTCAACGTTTCACCGCATAATCGAAGTCTAGACTCTCTGATTTATGAAGAGTACCCAGCAATTTCCTGCCCATTAGTCAAAATCGTTGGCCCGTCGCAAAATTTCGTTATATTCGGCAGCGATGGCGAGATACATCGGGCCATACAATTTCGTATTCAGTACCGAATATCGGTCGGTATTACAAATCGAGAATAGATCCGACCATGAATCGTGCGATATCTATACGATCTATACGCAAAACGCGAGCCGGCATATTTCACGAACTGATTTCGGCCGAACCGAAAGAGGCAAAGTATCATGGATTCTTGGTGAATCAAAGAAATTGACCACCACTGTCGAGCAAGGTGTATACACATATTCGAGAGTCGTGCCCAAGAAGAGAGCACTCTTGGCAATCACGCGCCTACCTCGGTAGACAGACAACCTATCTCCGACCTCTGTATTCCGTTCCGTTCTCTGCCCATCCACCTACTAAAGCCATTCCACTTTCCATATTTCTAAAACTCTGAATCATTTATCCGTGCTCAGCCGTGCATGCTTAGCTGTTATAGATCGCAGCAGCTCTCCGCGCGCTCAGGTAGGACACGGAGGGATGCAACACAACCACCGGGTTCGTGCGCGCATCGTGAACATTCGTCTTGATACGAGGGCATAGCTACCCAAGACTTTGAGGAACTGCCGTGTGGGAAGGTCGGCCCGTGCTTAGAATTACCATTAGAGGGGCGTCAGCCGAGCCATCCGGGCTGTTTCGGCACGAACAGGATACATCGGCACCGCCTGGTTAATTCCGGTTTGGAGATAACACTCGCAGACCATGTACCGGTGACCGCGATAAGTACTGAGAACCGAAACGCGGCACGCCGATAAGGCACAGGCGCGGTGCCTGAATCCGTAAGCGCGTCTCGAAGAAGTGAAGATGCAAGTCGCGTGCTCGAGTTATGTGCTCAGTAAAGTACATGGCAATGCGATAACTTGATACGCGACATGTAAAGATTTGACACGAATGCGAAACATGCAAGTCTCTTATATCACGGTATCTACATATGTAAATAGAAACATTTGTATCTCTCCTTACTACACTGTAAAAAATATGAGTACGGATTTAACACCATTATGGTGTTAATATAAACACTAAGAGTTTTAAATCCACATGACATTGATGTTAATATTAACATCAATAAAATGAGAATTATATAGACACCTCATAGTATTAAATCCGCATTTTCTACACTGAAAAAAAATGATTGGCTGCTACAGCAAATTAGATGGTAAAATGTGGCATAGCAATTTTAATTGGTTGCAGCAGCCAAAAATTGGCTGCTATAGCCAATTAAAAATATGCCATATTTTATCATCTAATTTGCTGTAGCAGCCAATCATTTTTTTTAGTGGTAAAATGTATAAATCCTACCATAAATGATAAATATTTTTTCGAAAATATTAGCTAATTGTAAGAGAAAAAGAAAAAGATAAAGAAACGACTTTTCAAAACTAAACTATCAATCAGTAAGTAAAGTTAAATAAATTTAATTAGTAATGTGAGAAAATCTTCCCCTCCCTCCCCTCCCCATATTTATCATCATGAATTCCTTAGACGACAGAGATTTTTTTCTGCCGTCTTTGTACCTCAACGTACATAATTTTTACAGAAAGAAAATTGATGTTTCTCGCCGAAAAAATTCATGTAAGCTCTCGAAAGTAAGTTGACGTCACGCTTACGGCGAAGATGGAATGCGATTTTGGGCGGAACAAGGGGGAGAGGACCATGGCGAGGAATAGCAAGTTCGTTTTCCTCGCGAAACAAATTGAAATGCCTGACATACGTGTGTACAAGGCTCTACACTCGCGCTTCGCTGTGCACAATGTGCAGAAGAGGAGCACCCTATTGTGACCCAGAAGTCACCGCCACGCAAGAGACGTCGCCTCCCTCAACTGGCATCCGTCAGAACGCATTACGACCACCCCTCGCTTTACTTGGCGGCCTCTGCAACCGCCTGCCTCCGTAACCACCCCCATCCGTCCCGGCCTCCGCAAGACAGCCATTGTGTTCCCTATTAATTACATTGCGCTGCCATCCCTCCGCCCCAGCTTCCCTGTACCGGGGACCTGTAGCGGGTTAGGCCACGGTCTAAATACTATGGACCGCCGTGAGGTACAGTCTCATCAGGAGCAGAGCGTCACGACCTGCGGGCGGATAATCGCTTTGAGAAATTACCCCGCACGCCCGACTGACGCATCGCTGTTTTCGTCGTTAATCAAAACGCCCGATTCACATGCATTGTAAATCTTCCGGTATGTACTTCGCACACGTCGTGTTTATGCACGTATAACCCAAACTACGTGTTTGTGCACCGTGTTTGTAGCCTAAATACACCGCGTGTGTCGAACGAACGGAGTTGCAAACCTGGTAATACTGCTTTTAAAAAATGATGCGGAATGCAACGAAGAATTCGCAATTCTATCCGTTTACGCGCTTCTGTCCAGAATAGTAGAAATAGAACGAGAGTAACGTGCGTTAGCCGCTTTCATCAGGTAATAATGACGAAAATGGCACGTCGTTGCAAACGATTAAACGAAGAGGCCAGTGCGGAGAGGCCGGAGATAGGGTGGTGCACACCATTCTCTACTGCGGGGAGAGGATTTTGATGCTGATTCTCGTGTGTTTATTCAGTTCTCTAATTTATTCAATGTGTGCATTCACTGCGCGCGTTGCTGCCCTGCACGCTCTCGCGAACGCAGCTAGGATTTAATAGTGCACCGTTTCACTGACAAACTCGTTCGCGAGGCTGCGTTTGCCACGAATGGCAAACTGGATTAACGCCAGAAGACGCAAGTTGGATACGCAGATGGATACGCGTAGAGGAAGAAGTAGAAATAGGGTAAAATGCGACGAATAATCCTCGCTCGAGTACATTCGACATTCTTAGAAACTTACAGCGGTATAAAATTAGACTTCCGCATTAGCAAGTTACTCAGACGACGCGAGCGTAAGCTTCTATAAAACTACTCATAATATCACGTCGAGTAACTTTTGTGTAACATAGACTGGATATAGTTCAGAAGTAAGTGAAAGGTGTGCAAGTATGTAATTTAATGAGAAAAAAATAGTAGAGAAAATAAAACTATTGGAAGCAATAACTGTGAGTAACACGGCCACATGTTGCGTTCTATCTCTTTTACGCTTCATTCTTAATATCACAGCAAACCGATGCCACCAGCGATCTAACTGCATGCGCATGCATGCTCGTATGTTCCCGAATTCGATACTTTGTATTATGCACGCGGTGGCAAAAGCGAAACATTGTTACAACGTCTGCTTTGAATTCAGATAACGTATCTCATGCCTTCGATCTATTTCTCTCTTTCTCTTTCTCTTCTTCGTCATCCTTGTCCTCGGCCTCATCTTCGCTTCCTCTCGCGTATCTGTCCTTCTGCAGCTTTCTCTCCTTCCCCCTCCCTCTCCCTTTTTCCTCATTTCTCACCCTGCCGCCAGCGTCGCCGTATAATGAACCGAAGCAGCGTGTCAGATACGAAAGCATTGCCGGCGATGACGACACCCGAATCGTCTTAGTATCGAAATTCGATATCACACGCTCCCGTCTCACGTTTACCATCACGCGTCTCGTATACGCGCAATTCCTTCTCGTCAATTTCATGCGAGCTTCCATCACTCGCACTCGTAATTGCAGTGAAGTGCCATGTGCAAAAATACACATGACATGCCCGTATCAAAATCAACTTCTTCAAGCTTGAAATAACTCAGATGCGCGCCGTTTATATTTAACGAGTACATTAAAATCCATACTACAAGATTAATAAATTTACAGCTAATATCTTCTTATCAAAACTTTCGTTTTGCACCACTTTTCTTTCGTAACTTCTACATTTTCAACGTTAAGTATCTTGATCAGAAAGTTAGAATTAAACTCCCACAAAGTAAAATCCATTTGTATTTAAATAATGCACAAGATCTTATCACATATTTGCCCATCTGAGATTGAATTGCTCAAAACTTTCTAATTTGTAATAAAACATTATTGAATCGAAATAAGATTTTCAATTTTTTTTTTTTTTAATTTAGTCTAATACCTTAGCTAATATCAGTCACAAGAGAAGAACTAAATGTGTATGTATTGTCGAGGATATATAAAATAGGTTCTATTGTATCTATTGTATCTAAAAATTTAGCTAGATAAACAGATTTGAAAATAATTTTTCTGGATCATCAAAATATGTACACTGTTAAATTCATAATGTCAAATTATC
>Ga0157363_1007055_pt1 | contig 10622 bp, 8 predicted proteins | sample AttsexASBM1_FD_111477 | JGI IMG/M metagenome (GOLD analysis project Ga0157363, IMG submission 111477) | Fungus gardens microbial communities from leaf cutter ant in Ribeirão Preto, State of São Paulo, Brazil - Atta sexdens ASBM1 | ecosystem: Host-associated > Fungi > Mycelium > Unclassified ...
TGATTGAAAAGAATGTTGCTTAAAACAATTAAAATAGTTCTATAACTGATATTCATAATCGATTCTTATTTTTAAGACCATTTTAAGTTCAGCCTTAAAATGTCGTAAGTCAATAATTTAGCTATTATTTTAGCATCTTAAGATATTAAAATGATTTTGAAATAAAAATCGACTTGAATATCGATCTAAAATACATTTATATAGTTCCATTTATCATAAAGATTATGCGTTTCGTGGGTTTTCTCCGTGAGAAAAGAGATCCGTCCAGTTCCATTTATCATTTTAGAAAAAAATTATATTTTTATACAATTGCTTATTATTAAAAAAATTTTTATAAAATAATATAAATTAAACATATTTTTATATTTTTATTTTTAGCCAATCGGTGGATGCATCCGTCAATTTATTAATCCAACAAAGAAGTTCCAATAATAATTCACGAGCTCGTGCACCTATAATTTTCTCTTAATTTTATTACACGCTAAATGAAATGTTTTGCTCAGTGGATTTCGATGAATCGTAACGTGATGCAACAGGAGTCATGTATGATTGATTACCGACTTGGATTCACAAAAAATTTAGTTAATTGATCAAATACATTAGAGCTGCATGCACACATGCGCGTTAATATTCGCATCGGATGAGCCTGTGCATATATTGCATAACATAAAAACATAGTAAAGACCAATGGATTAAGATTTAACGAGGACATACGAGGTAAAGGATTTACGTGTAACCTTTAGAGCTTATCTCTCAAAGTGCATTTGAAATTGCTCCCAGATTAATCCGTGACTATTAACTCTAGAATTACGACAGCGCTTGGACCAATGCAAATGGTACAATGGTTTCTCGACAAGCAAATATCGTAAATGCATTATTACAATCGTTGCGTTCGCATATCGAAAAACAAAATTCCGCAGAAAATTGACAATTAAATCTCTCGTAACTTTCTTCACACTTCCTTGATTTACAAAGGACGTAAATCATCCTTTGTAGCGGGCATTGGGTTGAGCGAGGAATTAGATGATGCTTTCCAAAAAAAGACGAGTGTAACACAGTGATTTCATCTTTGTTTAACAGCAAACAACAAGGTATATAATGAATCATTGTGTTATATTGTGTCATCTGTGGGTGCCTTCCAACAATTAGATAGACATGGTATCTTTGTTTGCCAATGTTAAACAAAGATGAAACGATGACTGTGTTATACAGTGTCGCTTGTTGGAAAGCTCCCACTGTCTCTTACTGAAAAGCACTCAGAGTTTCGATCGCGACCTGTTCAGGTGAAACCTCTCCGTCCCAAGTCTGACATTCTCGACTGCGCGTAACATGTCGTTGTGCCATCGCTTGCCATCCGGTCGACCGGTCATTTAAGAATTTCGACACATGAACATGAAGATTTTGGCAACGCCATGGATGATGGTAGGGCGCAATTTACATCGCACAATTCTGGCTATATATAATCGCCAACTGGCATGGTACATCGAATCAGTTTAGTGAGCCATCTCAAGTCAGATCGCCACTTGTTCTCTGAGAAAAAAGAACCTGTAGCCATGAAACTGGTGCGTGTTCTACGAAAAATCAGTAAATGACGTTTTTCCAAAAGAGACAAACGAGTGTCGCTCTCTCTCGGCTAATTTTTGGGATAAACTCTCGGTGAATCTCGCGATGTGGTGATTTCTCGGAAACTTTCGCTTGTTCGGAACCTCGAGGATTACGAAATATCACATCGTCATGTTATCAAGCGATACACCAATTAAGGACATTATCATTTTCCAGAGGAATGTACAAAATGTCTTGAGAATGTATTAGAATGACAGTTATATTATTGTCATCACGAGAGTTTTTATCTTGTGCTAAAGAGAGAAATATGTGTCTTCATCTCGTTATCTCGTATCTATTTTATTAATTTGTAAATTATTCTTTATATTTTTTATACTTTTACACGAAATTCGTGAAAAAAGGAATATATTGTAACTTTACAAGAATCAGAGAATAGGATCAGATTGTCATAAGTTGCGAAAGAAGTGTTAAATTTATCAAAATATTATTTTATCACTAATGACGAATCGTCCCAGACAACGCAAAGTTTAAAAATTAGGATAGATGTCTTAAAGATATATTTACGAAAAGCGTCTAAGAAACGTCTTAAAAACTTCTTGAAGACAAAGACGTCTTTTGTCTTGTATCCCAATTTTAGATTTTGAATAGACTAGGACAGATCATTTGACAAATCATTTTATTATTTTGCACGTTACTTCAGATTATCGCCTTCGCCGCCGTCGTCGCCGTCGCCCTCGCGGCTCCTCCTCAAAACTACCATGACCAGGCGGTCGTCGTGAAAGAGACTCCACTGGATAACATCGGCCTCGATGGATACCAGTTTGGCTATGAGCTCTCCAACGGCCAGGCTCATCAAGAGTCAGCCCAATTGCAAAACGCTGGCCATGAAAACGAAGCTCTTGTAGTCCGTGGTACCTTCACTTACGTCGATCCGGCGACCAACGTCAGGTACACCGTCAACTACATCGCTGACGAGAATGGATTCCACCCTGAGGGAGCGCATCTGCCAGTTGCCTAAATCCTGACGAGAATTCTACCTGCCAATCTCATATCTGTGTTCTTATAATTTTTCGTCCAATTTCATATTTGAAGAGAACCTCAACTCTCTTGATCTCTCGATCACAGCGATCACACAGACAAATATGACAAACCTAGTTTTAAATAAATTGATTTTTACTTAATCCTTGATATCTAAATTATTTCACAACTCATCCATTTTCAATACATTACTTTGATCGTTGGATAAGAAACGTTCTCGATAAATCAAAATTGAATCTTGAAAATGTAATGAATTCTACGAATCAATAAACGAGCAATTTAAATTAATCCCAGCAAAACATGATAATGAAATCGACATCAACTGGATTTGACTTCGAAATCATCAAATCGATATTCGACATCGATTTTACTTTCATTTTTCACTGGGGATCGTTATTTGATTTGATTAATTTAATTGATTTTATAATATTGATTAACAATATGTATTATAGAAATAATTTGTAATTTTTTATAGAACAATAAAGATATAAATCATAATACCCATATTTTATTAATTGGTCTATAGTTTATATTACTCAATCATAATTCAATATTATGTAAGTATTAAATATATATTCAAATATATATTTATTACTATTATATATATTGAAATAATGCAAACGCGTTTTGAAACACACAATAATATGTTCCAATTATTTTTATTTTGCATTCAATTATGTCTTATTAGACAATATGTTGAAAAACAATGAAAAATCAAATGTTAAAAATTTATAATTTTCTTGAGTTGCTTATTTGTCAAATTTTTCTCATAATTTAACATATTTACAGATCTATTTTACATTTTTTAATTTGCAGCAACTAATTGTAAGTTGCGGCTTTTGCGAAAACTAAATATTATTTATTCACATATTTTTACAAAAATAATAAAAATCTATCGATAATATATTTAATAATATTAATAATATATTTACTAATAATATTAATAATATGCTTAATAATACATTTAATAAAATAGTTTTGTATTAAAAAATGCTTTAGTATAAATTATTATTTCCATTATTATATAAAAAAAAATCTTTTAATTATAACTAATATGTTAATATTTCAAAATATCTTTTATAAGCATATAACGAATTTAATTCTTTTTTTCTTAAATATTAAAATTTATTTTCTTAAATAACATTATAAATCATTAATAAATTGATTTTAATTTAAGTGATTCAGAACTTAAAAAATTCATCGCCATCAACACAACCATTAAGTTAAAGATGATACGTTTCGCAACAAAATGTAGACCGAAAGAATCCGAATAGATTAATCAAGTAGTTTCTCTTGATCATATCGAAGGTTGTGTTATTTTTATGTTGCTATTATTTTCAAGGCTTTAGCTAGTAGTGTTCCTTGAGGGCGGCTAGAAATCTCATCACGAGACCACAACGTGATGCCGCATGCAGACTAAAAAGACGAGTGCCGAGGATCAAATTTAAATTTATTGGTACTTTACAGACCAGGGTCGTCTTAATTTATAGGACTGAGAATTTACAAAATTACGTCTCTATAAAGGTTACATCAATAATTAATGATTGGAAATTCCTTAAATAGATTCTTGAAGAAAAATGGAATTCCATCTTGCATATCCTTAAAAACTGCAAGAGAATTTTTTAACAAACTCAGCGAACATACTTCCGTCTAGACATTTGTTTATTAAATGAGATTTAATTGATATTATTGTTTATATATTTAAATAAATCTATATGACCCGATCGTATAAATCATATTTTAAAATAAATTTTACTTTAAAATAATTATTTTTAAATTATGTTAATATCTCGGGAAAAAATGTTTTATATATAATTATATATAAGCTTAGTATAATTATATATAAAATTATATATAATCATACAGAGAGAATTATACATAAAATATGTTCATTTATAAGCAAATATATAAAATTATATATAATTTCATATAATTTTTTTAATTATATATAATAAATACTTTTTCCCAGAATTACATAATCTTATATAAAATGTCTGAAATAAGATTTATTTTATATATATATATTTTATATATAATATATATTAAAAAAAAAATATATATATATATTTTTTTTTTATTTGACCCAAAATTCGTTTATTAATTACGTAGTTTTTGTCAACATTAGGTTTTTGATAAATAATTAAATTCTATTATTGATAATAAAAAAATTATTTCTATAAAATAAGTACGATAAAATTTGCAAAAATCTCTATTAGTCTAATAGTTATCTAGGAGTGTGCGATTTTAAATGAGTAAAGTTTCTCAGATCGTTCGCGAAAAATTCTTATGAAGGTCGAAATTTGGACAATCGGTAGATGTATTAACTAACAAAAATACGAAGAAGAAAGGTGAGAGGTGAATTAGTGTACACCCAGTCAAATTTTGGCAGTAGGAGGAACACTATAAAATCCCTGCTGATTTCGACTATCCACATCAGTCTTCTTCTTCAAACGAGAGTAGCTGTACACCGCCTCCACATTCAACATGAAAACAGTGGGTATATACAAGATTCTCCCGAATTATAATTTACAATGAGTCAATTCTTGTTTTTTGGACGAGCGTATAAAATTTATCGCTAATTAATTCGAAGATTATGAGTCATAGCATCAAAATAGATACATCGGAATGCTATTATACTATTCGCACTACCAGTTATTAATAACTTCAATCACTTTCATCAACAATTGTGAAAAATGAAAATTAAACCAAATAACAAGTCGATTAACGTTCTCTTCCTGTAGATCATCGCCCTCTGCACCCTCATGGCCGTCGCCATCGCAGCACCCCCTCACGATGAGACGGTCATCGTGAAAGAGACACCACTGGACAACATTGGTGTTGATGGATACCAGTATGGTTACGAGCTCTCCAATGGCCAGGCCCATCAAGAGTCTGCCCAGTTGGTGAACGCCGGCCATGAGAACGAGGCTCTCGTCGTCCGCGGTAGCTTCTCCTACGTCGACCCGGAGACCAACGTCAGGTACACCGTCAACTACGTCGCCGACGAGAACGGATTCCACCCCGAGGGAGCGCATCTGCCGTCTGTCTAAATGTATTAATTACCAGCGAGATACTAAAGTCGATATGAAAAACAATTAGCTCTGGATAAATTTGTCTGATGATCATCAAGTGGGCCTGGTGAGCCCGAAGAAATTGAAGAGTACAGACATTCTCTCAGATCGTTTTAACCATCTGATATAAATATCTGCATAATTGGCTTATAATGCAATAAATATTAAATTCACGATTTATTAATTATATACAAATGCTTCGTGGATGAATATACTAATTTATGTAATGATATCGAACGTATAACTACGAAGCTGTATTTTTTCAACAGTCATTATTTGAATGATCGAGTACGAACGATATTGTTTTAAAAAATTGAATGTTATGTTTTCACGTCGCGGATGTATAATGTACATATCTATGTTATAATAAATCGTAAAATTAATATATCGTATTATGAGTTAACATGAAATTTTTAATCGGTCTTTAATTACCTTATTGAAAATTGATTATAAATCGCAGCTCACAACACGAATCGATTAATCGTATTTGGACTGCACAGCTATATTTGGAAAAATTCCAGCGATATTGCGATCTCTACAATTTCGTCATCACAGCGATGCGCGCAATTCTACCTTTTGCATTGTAATACAATACAATTCTGCATTTGTATTACAGTAGCTTTATCGATCTTAAATTAACAAGAATTTTATTAAAAATATACGCATAAATAATTATTTCCTTCCCTAATTACAATCGTCCTGAGAAACTCAATCGAGAAACTCTGTTGCAGCATTTGATTTTTCCCTTTTTCTTTTTCTCAAAAAAAATTTGTTGTTAAAACTTAATTTTTTAAAATAAAATGTGTACACATTTCGTACTCTTAATTTTTTTAAATAAAATACAAATATGTACACATATTTGTATTTTATTTTAAAAAATTAAGAGTACGAGTTAGTATAATCTTGCTAAATTATTTGAGTAGTTAAGGGATTATTTTACAACTTTAATAGTCTAACTTACAATTTAGTAGCGTTTAGAAATACTGTAAAATTTATGGAATTCTTGAATTTATGTATGTTAATTTTTACATTAATAATTAAATTCTGGTAAAAGTGTCTGAATAATTCATACATTTTTTGAACCCGTCGTAATATATTTGTTATTTAAAAATACGTATATTATTATACACATAATTAATCAATTTTAATTATTAATTATATTTAATTGTTATAAATGATTAATTATTTATATCTCTGCTTTAGTTATTTATATTTCTGCATATTTGTTTTTATGCTGTTAAATTAATTAAAGTAGATCGCGTTGCTTGAAATCCCCAAAAATGTTTGCACTTAAAATGAGATAAATATATATTTGGGTGTGGAAGAGATCAAAGAATTAAGCAAAAAGAGAAGTGCTGAATACAAAAAGTGAGCAACGAAATAGTGAATAGACTTATTATTTATATATTGTTCACTTAAAACCAATTTAATGGTAAATTATCATTAATTCGAATTTATTTATTTATTTATTTTCTATCATATTCAGTTCTATTTTCTATCTTTAGTTTGTGATTGAAAGTGATTTGTCAATTGAATTATATAATTCCTATTAACAATTTATTGGCAAAAAATATATATATAGATATTAGTTAAATGTTAGGGATTAATATTAGGAATTCCTATTAACAATTTATTGGCAAAAAAGTATATATATAGATATTAGTCAAATGTATATTGTGGATCAATATTTACTTAAATTGAATTTATTAATTAATAAATTATGAACGGGGACTAAGTACATACATATCTAAACGCGGATACAGCTCATTCATTAACCATTCTTAGGACTTAGGCTTCCCTCTGTCGGGATCGATCGTGTTGACACGTCGAATTGTCTTCGTGGTTCTCACGTCTTGTCGTTAGTAATGACGTTTAATTGCGATTTCTAACATTAGTGTAAAGTGTTTATCTGTGCGGGCGCATAAATACAATCCCGATGATCCCGATTGTTTTACCGTTACGTACAAACGGTACATCATCAACATTCGTTATTCTACGACAGTGTAGAGGTTAGAAATCTGCGTACTCCACATACTGCATACGATACGCTAGCTCGCGTTTGTCGACGTTTTCTTTTTCTCATTTTTCCACGCGTTCATAAACTTATAAGCGAGGAAGGATCAGCTGACCAGGAACGTACCGAGCCTGGGCGATGAGATGATCATTGGCGGTCGTTAAACTTGGTCGATTTGACGGTGCCTGGAGATCGACAATGGCAAAATTCAGGATGTTACCGCGCACGTCGCGCATCGTGGCCCTCTGCTCGGCTGCGAATTTCATAAACGCCGCGGACAGGGTCATCATGCCCATTGCCATCGTGCTGATGACCGATGAGTTTAAGTGGAATCTATATTGGCAGGGATGGATACTGTCTGCGTTTGCTTTCGGATATTTCACTAGTCAGGTAGATAATTCGTATGCTTTGTGTCACCGCTAATGAAAATGCAGCGCTTATAATGTGTCTTCTCTCCTTCAAGATCATCGGCGCGAGCACAGCAAGTCGTTTTGGCTGCAAAACTGTACTTATGCTAGCGGTTCTACTATGGTCCATTAGTACGGTCATCACACCATTGCTAGCACAGTCGGTACCATTACTCATACTCTGTAGGGTGATCCTAGGACTAGGAGAAGGATTAGGTAAGGATAAAAAAAGAATGGAATATTCGAAGCAGATGTGAGGTCTGTTCTTCTTTGAAAAGTATTGAATTGGTCTAATAAATTGGAGTGAAATAAATTTAATTATTTCACTCCAACTTATTGCAACCATTGCAGTATATACCAATTCAAAACATTACTATATTTATTTCACTCCAACTTATTGTTCCATTATATACCTGCAGTTTAGAATATTCTTTGTAAAAGAACAGACTTGAGACCTATTTTTCTTCTTTATTTCTCCAAGAAGATAATGAACAACACAAGAAGTTAAACAGAGGCCTATTCTTTTTACCTATTTATAAACTTCTTACATGGTTTATCTTTCTACTTTTTGTGTAAAGAAAACATTAAGATAAAAAATAAATAATGCTAGAAGTTTAGTTAAAAAAAAACAGTCCTAATGCATTCTGAGATTAGGAATTAACTTGAGATTGTTTGTAGGCCTACCAGTGATATTTCATTTATTCGCACATAATGTTCCTGTGGAAGAAAGATCACGCGCTTTTGGCTATCTAGTAGCTGCTGGTTCTGTTGGCCAAGTGGTCGCATCTGTTGTAAGTCTCATTTTACTCAAAATGTACGTTAAATTATAAAAAAAATTATGTTTTACAAATCATACGTCTTTCCATTTGTTAGATATGTTCCCACTTGGCGTGGCAAACTGGATTTTATTTATTTGGGACAATAGGTATCGTATGGACTATATTGTGGCTGATGCTATATCAAGAAACTAATTCTCAAGATGAGATTCCATTATTTGTTCCTAAGGTAAACTTCTGTCCGTCATTTAATTTACTTTCAATTTTATTTTTGGTATTTTATAATTGATATTTTATAATTGATTGACAGGTAGCTCAAAATAGAAGCTTACGTTGGACTGAGTTTATTGCTCACTGGCCCCTGTGGGCTTTGTATATAGCACATTTTGCAATGAATTGGAGTAATTATATAATAATGCAATGGCTGCCAACTTATTTGGCAAGAAACTTATCCGCGAATACGGAGAGCATTAGTTTGACAGCCCTCCCTTATATCGTTAATTCTCTTATTGGTATTGGTAAGTATTATATATTAGGCGTAGTAAAAAGAAATCCATTATTTTTGCATGAAATTGAATGGAAAAATAATGGATTTCTTTTTATTAATATATAATTATGTATATTTCAACTTTGTTTTAAATATTTTTCAAAACTATTCTCTTTTTTTTTCAGTTGCTGGTCACAGTGCTGACACTTTAATACAAAAAAGATGGTCTGTTTTGTCGGTTAGAAGATTAATGACAAACATAGGCCTAATAGGACCAGGTGCTTTTCTATTAGCTTTTTGTGCTGTAGATAATTTGCTTGCTGCAGTTATGTATGTATAATAATTGGTCTTATATTTTCTATTTTTTCTATGTTTGATTTTTTTCTTTATGAAATTATTATCTTACAGCTTTGTTTCGATATCTATGGGCCTCTGTGCGTGCAATTCAGCCGGACACCTAAGTAACCACGCGGATATAGCTCCGAATCATGCGGGAATTACGTTTGCTGTTTCAAATACAATTGTAAGCATTTTTTTATCTACAACAATACCGATACGATCGCCGTAAAGTTGACTACATTATCTGTGTGTCGTGTATATCTTAATTTTCAGGCAACGGTACCTGGAATTCTTTGTGGACCATTGACAGCTGAATTAGTAACTGCCTCGCACGGTTGGTGGATGCCAGTTTTCGTGTTAGCGGCAGCGATTAATTTCACCGGGGCTATAATATACCAAAGCCATAGTTCGGCGCTTCCAGTGTTGTGATATGCTCTATCTCTCATCCAGCGATTATTTGTTATTGAAAAGAAGAAAAAGGTTGTAAAGAAGAAAGTGTTTGTTGAAAACACTGAGATGCCTGTTTGCTTTTAGATCATTTTGAATGATTCCCAATGAGGTAGCTACGAACGTTTACCAGAATGTTGGTGTGATGCGTTTAGTCATCGCGTATCAACCAGTCGAAGACATATCACGATGCTTTATTTATATCTTAAATAAATTTTTATTATCTTTTTTGAGGCAACAAAGTGTGATTTTGATAGACAGTGCCATAACTTGATGGAAAGAATGGAATTATTTGAAGAACTAACTGAGAAATGCAAGACACATTTATGAAACTCATCATAAATCTTAATCAATATATGTATTGTATCACTCAAGAATTAGCGGAAAACATTTTGTGATTGTTATAATAAAAATTTTTAGTTATGTGGTTAGGATATAAAATGTATATTCTATAAAACTTAAGACTGTACATAGAAGAAA
>Ga0157363_1007057_pt1 | contig 10622 bp, 8 predicted proteins | sample AttsexASBM1_FD_111477 | JGI IMG/M metagenome (GOLD analysis project Ga0157363, IMG submission 111477) | Fungus gardens microbial communities from leaf cutter ant in Ribeirão Preto, State of São Paulo, Brazil - Atta sexdens ASBM1 | ecosystem: Host-associated > Fungi > Mycelium > Unclassified ...
CTTATATACTATAGCCCATGGTCCATGCTAACTACTGTGCACCCTACCCTAAATGACCATGAGTATTATATGAGGCCAGCATGTGTTGTCCATGCTGTATGACATCACTTTGTTCCAAAACCTTCTACTTCATTCTCCCAAGTCTTGTGATCAGCCTTGTGACTACGCCATCAATTTGTGACAGTGTGACTGATAAACCCTAACCCCGAGTTGTTCTAAAAATAGAAAAATAAAAGAAAAACAAAACACAATAAAATAAAATGAAAAGTGAAAAATAAAAGTCAAGTCCATTGTCAACAATCTTGACAATGTCCTATTACTCATCCACATGTGTTTTCCATAAGGCCACCATGCTTTCTACATGTGCCCTGACATCATACTCTTAATCTCTGCTGTACATGTGCACACCATGTGTACACCATGAGGAACCCATGTCCCTTAATGTCACTCCTAACCCTAACTTCTATCTAGACTCTTCCCAATCCTTCTAGACCCTAAGTCCTTCCAGACCGCTCTAGACTCTGTCACATGACTTCCAGGTCATGTGCCTATCTCCTAACCCTTTGTCCATTGTAGACTAATAATTATACTACTGTCCTATTCCTGTTCACTAACCCTAACCCTAAAGTCTGTCTACATCCCTACGCTATAACAACAATGTAATAGTATATATAGAGGAGCAATGCAGCAAGGGCTCCTTGTCGAGTTCTCTTGTAATCCCCACTACTAGATAGCCAACCAAGAGCTTTGCTGAAGTAAGCATACTATGAGTGCCGTTCCGGCGAGTGGTTGCTACAACACATACTATCCTCAAATAGATGGACAGATGGAGAGGATTAATTAGGAAGTTGAAACCTTCCTATGATACTATATGAATTATCAACAAGATGACTAGACAAAATGGATTGCAGCCACCAAATTCTAGTACAATAACAAGAAATATGCAATGACAAAACAAATATGATTTGTACTTACTTTTGAAAAACATTCCTAACAGTACAAACAGAGTTTCCAAAATTGGAAGAATTTCTTACAAGATTACAATGAAGTTGGGAAGAAGCCACAAAGTCAATGGTCTCAGCACAAAAAGACATGAAGAAGCAATTTTATAAGAAAAGACAAAACCCATAGAGACTGAAAGAAGGAGACAACATGTGGTTGGAAGCTAAAAACATCCACTCAAACAGACCCTCAAAGAAGCTGGACCAGGAAAGATATAGACCCTTTAGGATCTTAAAAGACATTAGTCAAGAAGCATTTCAGCTAAAACTTCCAGAAGGATAAATGATTTATAATGTGTTCAATAAAGACTTTTTAATACATTGTAAAGAACCTCAATTCTAAGGACAATGCATGGATCCGGTACCATTACCAACAATTATTAATGAAGAAAAGAAATACAAAGTAGAAAAAGTCAGGAAGCATAGAAAATGAGGATGGGAAACTCAGTTTCTGGTGCATTGGAAGGGCTACAGTAATAAACATGATCAGCAGATTGCAAAAATAGGGTTGCCTCATGCAAAAGAGGTGATTTAAGATTATTGGATGAGGATTTCGAGTCAAAACCTATGAAGAGAGAGATAAAAATCCCATTTCAACAACACAAAGCAAACACTCAATATTCTACAATAGCTCAACAATTCACAACTGCACCCACTTCTCCCAATCCATATATATCCAAAAGACTTAATAACATGGAGAAAGTGAGCTTGTTCAAGAAAGAATGTAACAATTGGACAAGAATCTATTACAAATTGCTACAAGACATAGAAACCATAATCAACATACAGAAACAAGTTCAAGACATCATGAAGCTAGCAGAAGAAACAAATACAACAATTATGAAGATGGAAGGAACAATTCTGAAAGTCAGCAATTATCATTGAATATTAAACGTAGCAAACATCTTCAGCATATCTGAAGATTTACAAAGCCTAGTTCAAAGTAACACAGAGAATAGGGCTTATCAAGAATTACACAAGGAGGAAGGTGGAAAGCAATAGAAAGATAGAAAAGGAAAGAGAATTCAAGATGATGAAGTTCTGCTATACAAACCATACAAGATGTCAGTGAAATACAGCTCAACACAACTGATGCTTATTCAAGACAAACTTGACAATCTAGAAAAACATATGAAGTTTGTTCATTCACCTGCCAAAACTAAAACATTTACTCCACCACCCCATTATAAATTGATTTGACCAAAGGAAGAATAAGACAACCAGTTCTGGAAGGAATTGGCTGTAATATTCATGGAACAAAGATACAATATGGAAATCTCACAAAATGGATTTCTGATATCCATATATTAAGAAGGACCATCTCACAAACCATACTTCATAGCAGTCAATATGGAAGGACAAGCCATTATTGGTCTTAATAAGAAAATAGTGGCCATATATGTTATAGATGAACTTACATTGTTAGACTGATTCATGAGGACATGAAAGCTAAAAAAGAGATATTGTTACTATCAATGCCTCATGTATAGTAGATGATTGCTTTATGTACAGTTGGTATATATAGTGTAGATATATTTCTGTATCCTTATGCTTTCCCAATTGACTCTACCCTTATCATCTTCTCAAGTCTTTGCCTAAGTTGCAATCTTAAGATCATAACAATCACCATGTCTTCCTCCATTCACTCCAATATCTTCCAAAATGATACTGAGGTGCTCAAAAGGTAGTGGCAAGAAATGCAGCAAAGACACAGGGAGCAGTAGCAGCTTCTGGTCTAGTTGGAAAAAGTGGCAAAGTCATGTCGAGTTGAGCATATGGCTCAAAAGGCAAGAAAGCTGAGAAGAGAAGAAGAAGAAGAAAATATTGGAGTACCTCCAATAGCTCTGAGATGAGGTACTAGTAGAAGGTGTTGAGGGATCCCAAATCATGAGATCTAAGTATAAGAAGGTTCTCCAAGAGGAACACAACCTAGTTGGAGAGGATTGGGGTTATGATGGAATAGAGATGATACTTGGAAGGAGAAAATAAGAAGAAGGAGAGCAGAGATATGGAGATGATAAGGAGGGGTCTGAAAACAGCCCTGGGAAAAGTTAGGAGGAGAAAACTGTGCTGTCTGCCTCCAATTAGTATAGTGGTTTTGTTTTCTTAATTTCCTTTTTAATTTTAATTTTGTTTTATAATCTAAATGTGTGAGTAATAAAATCAAGAAATGAAATGAAAATAAAAGTCTGAAAGTTTGAAAGAAACCCTGAAAAGTGTATAGAAGCTAGAGTTTAATGAGAATAAATAGACTAAATATACTAAGAAATTAATGAAGAAATCTCCATTAGAAGTACATGGAGGCAGAGGACAAGTGCAGCAGCATGATCAAGACAAAGGGAGTGGACCGGACTTGGCAGGATATGCAATGTGGAAATCTGATACCAAGTTAGCAGCATGAGTGAGTTTGAATGCAGAGATCCACTCAGATTTGTCTCCAGTGTCTTCATACTCTAGCCACATCACCTTGTACAAGAGTTTGCATGCCCATCAGTGATCAATTTTAGAGTCCACTATCTGAGAAATTTCATATTTGGGTTCACCATTGATTATAACTAGAATAGGGGCCAGTTGTGTTCTCTTAGAGAAGGAATTGGATATGGCAGGTTCAAGCATAGACATATAGAAAACTGGATGAATAGAGTGTATGGACTCTAAGAGACAGATGGTGAACAATAGTGTACCAGGCTATGCAATGATTTCATAGAGTCTGAGATATTTTTCAGAAAGTTTCTTTGAAGGCCAAGTAGTCTGGAAGAACTGAGCCTTGACAAAGACTTTTTCACCTACTTTACAATATTGCATTCAGGACAAATTGTGATGTTCTAGATAATATCCCTTATTAGCAAAGAATAGAGAAATACTAGTAGTAGCACTCAGAGCATTATTGTAAGCAAACTTCACAAGAAGTAGGAGTTTAGACCAGTTATCTTGCTGGTAATTACAATATACATGAAGGTATTGCTCAAGAGTCTGATTCACACACTTTGTTTGTCCATCACCTTTGAGGTGGTAGCCTGAAGTGAAGGGAAGCTGCATGTCTAGAGTAGTACCTAAGAAATAGAAAAATTAAACACAAACTCTGAGCCTCTATCAGAGGTGACATGGGAGAGAATACCATGTTTGGAGAACACATGAAGAACAAACAGACATGCTAAGTCCACAGATGTAATAGTGTTATAGGTAAGGATAAAGATTATCTGCTTGGTAAGCCAGTTGGCTATGACCAAGATAGTGTCAAACCCAGAGGATGACAAAAGTTTTTCAATGAAGTCTATAGAAATGGAATTCTATGGTTGTTTGGGAATAAGAAGTTGTTTGAGAGATCTATAGTGCTTGTGACATTGTGGCTTGGATTATATACAAGTAATACAGGACTTGCAGAATTGTTGTACATCAGCATGGAGGCTAGGCTAGAAATATCTGTAGTGAACTAGTTCCAGTGTTTTGTTTTGACCATAATGTCTAGCAAGGATGTGATCATAATTATACTGGAGGACATGTGTATGGAGATTACCAGTGAATAGTACATAAATTCTGTTATTAAGAAGGAAAAGACTATTTGGATCTGTAGACCACTGGCCATCTGCAGAGATGTGTTTTTTAGCAATTGGGTCACTAGGAAGGGCCAAAAGGATATCTTAATATAGGATGTCCAGATCAGCTATTGTAACTGCATAGAAAAAAGAGAGGAAAAGGACAGTAGCTCATGCAGAGGCTGCAAATTGTTGTTAAGTGAAGATAGGTTTGAAGTTGTGAGGATTTACTGTGGCATAGCTAGTAATTCCCCCTTTAGGATAGACATCCCACTATCTAGTGAGAGTATATGGTTTGGTGCCAAGACAACTAGGACAAAACCTGATGACAAGATTGAACTGAGAGAGGTACTTGGACTACTGTGCTTGCCTCCAGATCAGCATCTTGGTAGTAGAAAAGTACTCAAGGTTTTTATGATATGTAATAATGTTGATGGGATAGACTAGACCTTCCAAGTAGTGTCACCAAATTTTGAAAGCTTCAAAAATGGCAAGTAGTTCCTTGTCATATATGTTGTAGTTCAACTCTGCTGCAATAAAAGTGTAAGAGTGAAAGGCAACCAGATGGACTTCATTTTCTTCATTAACAATAAAAAGAATTGTAGCAAGAGCATAGTTCAAAGCATTGGTTTCCATAATCAGTTTGGTATCAGAAATTCAATAAGTGAGAATAGAAGCAGAGGTGAATGCCTTCTTGAGAGAATTGAAAGTATCATGACAGGAGGAGTCAAAATTCTATGGAACATCCTTCCAGATAAGGCATGTCAATGGAATGACAATATCTGAATAGTTAAAGATGAACCAGTGATAAAAATTAGCAAAACCTAAGAAGGATTGAATATCCTTGACTTTCTTGGGCTCTGGCCAGTCTTAAATAATCTTTAATTTGTCATTGAACATGGTAAAACTAGAAGGTGAAAGAATGTATCCCAGATATTCTACTGACTGAGAGTGAAATGCATATTTCTCTGCTTTGGTATAAAAGCCAGCCTTGCGGAGATGCTTAAGCACTTTTTTAACATGCCAGTGATGTTCAGACATGTTATTGGTATATTATTCAGATAGATCACAACACAGACATCCAAAAAGTTGGAGAAAATGTTGTTTATAAATTGCTGAAAGACCATGGGAGTATTGGTAAGACCAAAGAGCATTGCAAACCACTCAAATGATCTATAATGTGTTCTAAAAGCAGTCTTCCATTCATCACCATCAGCAATGTGAACCAAGTGATAAGCATGGTGAAGATCTATCTTTGAATAAACCCAAGCTTTGTGAGATGAGTCCAATAGATCAGAGATAAGCAGAAGTGGATAATGATCCTTTTTGGAGATGTGGTTAAGACTACAGAATTTGACACAGAGGCATAGTAAATCATCTTTCTTTTTAACAAATAAGACTGGTATACTATGTGGAGATGAGGTTGGTTGGATGAAACCTGTACTGAGATTTTTCTTGATGAATTTCTTGAGAGCCTCTTGTTCAAATGCTGAAAGAGAGTATATAGGGCCAACCAGAGGTTGAGCACCTTCTTCCAGATTGATTTTGAGGTCATAAGAATGATGAGAAGAAAGGCCTTCAGCTTTAGTTTTGTTGAAAACATCAGCAAATTTGTGATATTCAGAGAGAACATTGGAAAGGTCAGGAGCTTTTGCAAGTTTTGCAGAATTAGCCTGAATGTCTGAAGAGCAAAGACAAAGTTCAAAATTGCTAGAGCCTGGGAGTTTTGATATGTGCAAGAATGCTGTAGCACCAATGATAGCAATGTTAGGTCACTCAGAGTTAAATATAGAGGTCTCATATGCAGGTATGGAAACTGCAGAATCCAATGATTGCACAGAGGTGTCAAGAAGTAATAGAGATGCCAATGGTGTGTTGACCATGATGCAAGGAGGAGCAAGATTTTCCTGCAAAGATGAATGGAAGTTTATCAATCCATTTATCCAGTCAATCAGTGGATTGTGTTGGGCGAGCCAGTCGTATCCAAGGACCAAAGAGCAGAAAGAATCTAGCAAAGTGATAAAGAAGTCCAGATTTATACAATTACCAGTAAAAAAATTATGAGCAAGTTAGTAATTTTGGAAATGGTGCTGTCTGATGAACCATCAAACAAGTGGAGGGCAACCAGAGGAGTTGCAGATGTTTTCAAGTAGTGAGTATCCATAAATTTAGAGTCTACAAAGCAATAAGTAGACCCAGAGTCAACAAGGGCTTAGAATGGGATTTTATTAAGGTGATCCTGACCAAGAATCAGGGAAGAAGTAAGGAAAACAAAGAGTGAATGAAGATCAGAAAGAGTAGATGTGTTGAGTTAAATAGAACTTGTTGCTACACAGGAAAGTTCAACATAGCCCTTAGTCTGTATGAAGTCCTGAGGGTTGCTCTCTATTTTTCTGAGGGTTTCTCAGAAGTGGCTACTAGAGTATCAGTAGTTGCTAAAGTACTGCAGCTCTTGGGAGTGACTATGGTCTGCTTCTTAGAACAGGAGTTCAAATTGTAGTCTTTTGCACCACAATAGAGGTATAGGTTGTTTTCAAGATGCTTCTTGTGCTTGTTACTGGTCAACTTTCTATTACTAGCCAGCTTGGAAGAGAGGTCTACCTATAGAGAATTGGATTGTTTCTTAGAGACAGGGGATAGAGATGGTTTGGAAGAGGATGTCTTGGTAGAGCTGCTAGAGATAAGTTTGTCTTATTCTGGGACACCATGGCATGACTAGAAATAGAAGTTTTTCCTTGCTTCCAGGAGTGAGACTCAAAAGCCTCTTTTTCTACCTGTCTTGCATAGTAGTATTCATGGTCACTTTTCTAGTAGTAGTAATCAATAGTCATCACTAAAGTATACATATTCTGGAACAAAGTGGGTTTTCCTTGTTCTCAGGTAGAGATAGGATCCTGGATTCAATTTGGGAGTCTCTAGTAGTAGCAGTAGCATAGCATACTATTTGCCCAACCTAGTTGAGAGGCATAGCACATAAAATCCATGTTGTAAGTGGAAATCTTATCACCAGGCTTCATATAGAGATTATCTAACATATTAGCTGCTTCATATATGGGGTCCAAGAGACCAAAATGTCGATATAGCTTATCAACGAACAGGTTCCAGTCAGAATGCCAGTCTTGCAGAATGCCCTGGTTTTCCTGGTTGAGGCCCACCTCAAACTAGTTCTGGGCTACTCTAGTGAGATAGGTCATTGTGAAGTTGATTTTTGTAATATCTGTGTTAAATTGCACTAGATTAGCATGGAAATAAAGGAAATACTAAAACAAGAAATTATTGAGCTTGTCAGGCTCAGTGTTGCTGAAGATGTTGGAGATGTGGGCTTTAATTTCCCTTGAATTAGTATTAGGACCAGGGGTCTAATTAGCATTAAGAGTATTGGCAAGTCAACCAAGTACATTAGCCAACTGTTCATTAGTATTGTCACTCTGATGGAGTTTTGACCATGAGCAAGTAGAAGATGTAAGTCTATTAGCTATTAAATTAGTAATAGGATTAGTGGTGGGAGCATCATCCTAGTTAAGATCATTGTCTATAGAGATAATACTTAGACCAGGAACAGGCAAAGCTGTCTGGCCAAATTAGATGGTACTAGATGGGAACTTTAGAGATGATTGGCCTCTTTGGTGAATTTGTCTTAAATGTCATGGAGTATTTGGAGAATAAACCAGATGGTCACTGAAACATGAAATAGTGTTGAAGAGTATCCTAAGTAATTGGATCAGAGTTAAAGTTGAGGAATTATAGCAAAAGGAAGCTATTTTGGACTTTAAAGTATGAAGATTGTTTTACAGATAGAACTATAACAAAAAATTTAGCAGATAGAACTGCTCAGAAGTGACAGCAGACTTAGAAGTCTGATAATACTGTCAGGTATGGTTTACACTAAAGGTAAAAGTCTATAAGATGGGCTTGGAGATGTGTGGACTTGTGGAATAACTTTAGCTTTAGCTTATATACTACACTATCTGTCTGTCAAAGATGAAAGTAGTGGACTTAATTTATTTTCATTTTCTTTTCTATTTTTATTTTCCTTTTGATTCATTTTTGTTTTTCTATTTTTAGAACTTAAGGTTGGGGTTAGAGTAATGAGATTACATAGTCATATTAGATGATACTAGTACAGTAATGGTCACAAGTCACATAATTCATAGAAGGTTCTAGAAAGATGATGTCATACAACATGTACAACACATGTTGACTTTAAGGCTAACACATAGCTATTTATGGTAGGTTAGAAGTAGCTAGCACAGACCATGTGGATTTAGTATATAAGGTAGACTATCTTATACAGAGTTCTCTATTGAGTTCTCTTGTGTTAACCCTAATACAAGGTTCTTTCTCTTGGTCAACTCTAAGATCTTGAGTTTGTAACACTGTCTGCCACATAGTCACAACTTCAGATAAGAGAAAGAAGTCTGAGATGAAAGTGAGTGCTGATTTGGTGTGTTGCTATTGAATACTAGGGATCAAGTTCAATAGAAGTTATCTTTATTAATTATCTGACTAGTGAATTACAGTGTAACTACTAGTCTTATATATATAGGTATATACTATAGGAGATGCTTAGAGTTTCAGTAGTATAGCCTCTATTACCCCAAGCAGAGGTTTTAGTGTTGAAACACTGACAGGAGTATGATCCCATCATGGAAAACCAAGTTAGATAAGAGTATTCCTGTTATGGAAAATGGAATCTCAGGATTGTTGCACCAATGTTATGCAGGCATGTTACAAGAAAGGTGGCCACTATAGAAGGTAGACTTTTTTTGGATTAGATATTGACAAGAGATATCTCACAGAGATGTGTTTTCCAGATGGGTAGACTTGGCATATGACATGATTGCTCAGAGCAGACATCATTCAGAAAGTAAGGAAAAAAGAGAGAGGTCAAGATATATAGGTGGACAATCCTAAACTGTTAAATCAATTAATACTTTGAAGTTCTAAAAGAATCTAAGTTATATTATCTATAAAAGTAACAAAACACACCTTCAAAAAGAACCTAAGAGAACAGAATAAGATCTCTTTGTTATAGTAACTACTAACCAAGATGTGTCAAGATCGTCGATGGTGGACTTGGTTTTTATTTTCTCTTTTCACTTTATTTTCTTTTTGTTTTCTTTTTGTTTTCTTTTTCTATTTTTAGAACAACTTGGGTTAAGGTCTATCAGTCATGCTGTCACAAATTGATGGCAAAGTCACAAGACTGATCACCAGACTTGGAGAACAGAGTAGAAGATTCTGGAACAAAGTGATGTCATACAGCATGGACAACACATGCTGGCCTCATGTTATACTCATGGTCATTTAGGGTAGGGTGCACAGTAGTTAGCATGGACCATGGGTAATAGTATATAAGATAGACTACTTTGTATTAGGAACTCTATCAAGTTCTCTTGTGTTACTCAATACAAGAGTTGTTCTTTTGTCTTACTCTAAGGACTTAAGATCATAACAAGATGGCTAATAGCATACTAGAGTAGTCTTACAAGTGAGAATCTCATGAAGATTACAAGAGAACTCAACAAAGAGTCCTTGATATATTACTATCATATTTATACAAATGGTCTGTGCTAATAATAAATACTCCGACTCTAAAGTCCATATATTAGTTATGAGATAAACATATTGTCAACATACATCTTGATATTATCTTTCGAGCTTCTTCTCCCAGATTCTAGATCTATGACATCATTTTATGTGACACATCATGTGACCATAGTCACATGCTTATTTATTATCTAAGAAATAAAAGAAATGAAAAATAAAAGAAAAAGAGAAATCAAATTAAAAATACAAATAAAATAAAAATAAAATATAAGAGTCCAAATATATTATGATACTCTTGACAATAGTAGCTACTATAAGTACTCTACAGTCTATTCTAATCTAGCAGAACAGTACTGAGGTAGATGGAGAATGATAGCAACTAGGTGGTTAAAAATATTAATGGAAATATTTAGTGTTGTGGCAACCACTTATCACAAGGACAAATGATCACACAAGGAGTAAACCTCTTAGTGAGAGTATCAAGTGGGGAATTCACAAGAGAACTCGACAAGGAGTCTCTGCTAAATTAGAGTCC